>Ga0180433_10009323_pt1 | contig 12038 bp, 9 predicted proteins | sample SS_ome_8_FD_132980 | JGI IMG/M metagenome (GOLD analysis project Ga0180433, IMG submission 132980) | Hypersaline lake sediment archaeal communities from the Salton Sea, California, USA - SS_1_D_1 metaG | ecosystem: Environmental > Aquatic > Non-marine Saline and Alkaline > Hypersaline > Sediment... | reverse complement strand
TTACTTAAATTAATGGACATGTTCGCAATTTTAGCAAAACAAGAGGACTAGTTTTTAGAAATAAAATCGTATATCCTTTTTCTTATTTCATAATTTTTTATTTTTTCATCCTACTCAATTTGAATGTAGAGAAGAGAAAAAGAGTAATAAAAGATCCTATGACGCATCCTAATATGAGAATTAAGGGGATAACAAACCCAAAAAGCGGTCCTATAAACGGAATTGTGAAAATATAAATAATTATCCCAATGAGCATTGAGGGAGGAAAATATTTCTCGTTGAAGGGATTGCATTTTTCTTTTAGATTCTCCATTCTATCAATTTTAATTTGAAGCTGTTCGCTCTCAACATTTAAATCCTCTTCTGATTTGACTTCTTCCTTACATATCGGGCATATTACCCACTCTGGAGCCAATTCATTTCCGCACTTGCTGCACTGTTTAGTCATTTATATTTTCACTCAAATATCGAATTTAAATATTTTTAAATTAGTAAATAGGATTATATTCTTAAATTAAACATGCTTACGAGAGAAAGCATTTTTTCTTTTAAATTTTCAATTTTCTCGTCTTTTAAAGATTGTAGAATTACGGCTTTATCGTTTTCGGAAATTTCATGAAACATGCTCAGAAATTCTTTTAAATAAATAACTTTTTTGGTTTCATTGTTTTGAATATTAACGACTATATCTGCTACTACGTTATCAATCAATGATTCGCTAATCTTTTCCTTGGTATACATTGTTTCAATCGGTATCTCCAGTTGCTTGATCAGTTCGTTATTTGTAACTACATCTCGTACAATTTCTTTAAGCATTTTATTTCTTGAGGTAAAAGACATGCTTTTAAGATATCTTGCTAATTGAGAATTCTTTTCTTCTATGCCTTCAATCATTTGGAAAATTTTTTCGAAATTTCCTTTTTCCATATAATTATAATCTCAAGTTTTCAGATAAAAATTTATCTGTATGTGATATATATAATTATAAAATGGCTTCAGATAGAAATGAAAAATTAAGGGAATTACAGGAGTTAATAGATTTTAAGTTTAAAAATGTAGAACTCTTGATTGAAGCTTTAACAACGCCTCAATTAGCAAACGAGCAGCAAACTAACCACTACGACTTTCTAGAAACATTAGGCGATGCTGTAATGAAGACTATTTTTATCGTGAAGTTGTTTGATAACGGAAGAGGGATTAGAGATCCAGGAAAAATAACGAAAATTAAACAACGGTTAGAAAATGATGAAACATTAAAAAAAATCGCAAGAGAAAAAATGAACCTTGGTAAGTATGTGCTAAAATCGCAAAAGCAAGAAATTAAAGGAACAAAGATATTAGCAGACGTGTTCGAGGCAATATGTGGTGCAATTTTCCTAGATTCTGGGCGAAACATAAACATGGTTGAGGAAAAAATGATTACTCGATTCTTTGACGATTTTGATGCCATCATGAAGGATTCAACCATTTTTAATAAAAGCAGGTTAATTGAATACATTCAAAAAATACATAGAACGACCCCGCGAATCGAATGTGATTATGTGAACCAAGGTACAGATAATAAACCAAAGTGGATCGCAAGAAGCCCTAAAATATATCCTCACAACTTATTGATTACACTTCCAAATAGTCTAGAATCAGAAGGCTTTAAATCTATTAGCGAAGCCGAACAAGATCTATACAAAAAAATCTTAGATTATTTAACCGCTGTTAAATAACAGTTATATTGATGAATTTTTAATTATAATATAATGACCGATTATATTACTAAGCAGTATAATTGTAAGATTTGTAATACAACTCACAAGATTGAATTGCCTAAGAATATTTGCGATGGTCGAAATAAATTCCCATTTCCTTACGTGTACCTCCATGGGGAGCCAAAAGAGATTCTCACGATCCTCTATATTGATAAGGATTTACAGATAAGGGGCGTAGAAGTTCAACAAGGAACCAACGATCTATTTTCTAAGGAGCATGTGGTAAAAATGGCCACCAACTTGATTGACGAAGTCGATCGTCTAAGAGAAGATAACTTGAAATTAATGAGAGAAATTGATGATTTAAAAGAAAAGTATAAAAAACAAATGGGAAAACTCCCCTATTAATTATTAAACTGTTAGAAATGGTCAAAACGAGTGCGTTGTATGATATCGTCTTGAACAGGTTTTCCCAAATCATTGAAATATGCACAATAACCAGAAACTCTTACAACCAGACCCAGATAGTTTTCTGGATGGATTTGTGCGTCTTCCAGCATTCCAGCGTCAATAACATTAAATTGAACGTGCATTCCTTGTAATTCAATAAACGACTTTAGTACTGAAATAAACTTCATTCTTTTTTCTTCCGAATTCAACAATGCCGGGCTTATTTTCACGTTTAATGAGCTTCCATTTGGTATGAGTTTGTGCTCTAATTTTGAATACGATTTTAAGACCGCAGTGATTCCATTCTTCTCGCAACCATTGCTCGGTGATATGCTATTAGATACGGCATCTCCTGCTTTTCGTCCATTTGGTGTGGCCCCTAAGAAAGAACCGTCAATAATATTCATTCCATAAGAGAAAAAACCAGTTCGAAAACATCCTCCTCTTACGGACTCTTGCTTGAGGACTTCTTCGCAGAATAACTTAGTCACGAGTGCTGCCATTTCGTCAGCCTCCGCATTATCGTTTCCATATTTGGGGTATTTATTAATTAAAGTCTGTCGAAGAACTTCATTCCTTCGAAAGTTTTTATTGATGATTTTTATCATTTCTTTCATAGTAAGTAATTTATCTTCAAAAACAGCTTTTTTAATGGTTAATAATGAATCTGCTGTTGTCGCCAACCCTCGACCACCTATAGAGGAGTAATTATATTTTGCGCCAGATTGAGCCATATCTCTAGCGTTATCAAGGCACCCTTCGAGCGTGAGTGAGATATATGGATTGTGGAATTTATCCATGTATACTTGATCTTTATGATTAACACAATCTGCGATAAATCCAACCGCATGCCTTAATTGAGCCTTAAAGGCTTCAAGAAATTCTTCAAACGATTTAAATTTTTTAGGATTACCTGTCTTTAAGCCGGTTCTTTTACCCATCATTCGGAACTTACCATTTGTTAAAACTAATTCTAGAAGCCCAACTAGCGATATATCGTTTCCGGAGGTACACCCGAAAGTGTCTCCTGCACCCGTGGGTTCGACACATCCAATAATAGCATAATTTCTAGCATCTTCTAAAGAAGTACCCGTTTTAACGAGGGCAGGAATGATTATATCGTCGTTAAATACTGCAGGACCGCAAGTCTTTGAATATACATCAGCGATTTTTAATAAGTATTTTTCTGGAGATTTTGACGAAACCCTCATCGAAAAGGAATTAGTCATGTTTTTAATATTCATGGTAGCATCCATGAATAAGTATGTCAACTCATTGGTAGCGTCCTCGCCGTGTTCGTCTACTCCTCCAATAGTGATTGCATTTCCATCTCCACCTAGTTCAGAAGCAGTGTTTTTTGCGTAATTTGGTAAAATAAGTAAGTTATAGCTCAGTTTAATCAATAATTCTTCAATCAATTCAAGCGCAAATTTTTGGTTTATTTCTCCTTTCTCTATATCTCTTTTATAATAATCATAGAGAAATTGATCAGGTCGACCAATTGCAATTATTCCTGCGATACCAAGGCTTATAAGGGATATATTTTGAACAAACCAAGTAAATTGAACAGCCTCGTAAAAATTTTCAGGAGGATTCCAAGGAATATTAGCCATAATGTCCGAAATTCGTAGCAATTCGTCCCTTCTTTTTTCATCTAACTCTTCCCCTGCCAATTTTTTAGCAAGAGAAGAAAATCTTTCAGCAAACCTCTTAACTGCATCACAAATCAAAATAACAGATTCAAGAAAATAGGCTTGTTCGGAACTCTGAGGGTAGTTTTGTTTAAACTTTAATGCTGTTTCTTTCACTCCTTTAAATCCCGTTTTAATAACATTGTTAATTCCTAAAACTAGATGTCCCTGCGTGTCAAAAACATTATTCACCAAATTCGGATTATTTAACGCTACTTCCCTCATACCTCTTCCTAGATGAAGGACTCTTCCCTTAATTATAGGGCCAAGCGTTTTAAACAGGCTTTTCCTTCCAAAATTTTTAACACGACGATAAATTGAAAACGGTCCAAATCTAGGTTTGAGCAATAAATCGTTTTCTTTCCATAATACTTTCTTGTAATATCGAACGGTTTTATCTTTCCAATAAGGTAATATATTTTTAAAGAATTCTCTTCTATCTTCAGGAGTTACTTGGAAGGGTTTATACTCTCTTTTCTCGATGTTCTTTAGATCAATTTCTAACACAAAATTAATTTCTCCTCGCTCAACAGGAATGACTGTGCCAACTAATTTACTGGATCTATTTCCTACTAATTGTTCCTCTGGTAAAATATAAATGGACATGTTATCTAACGTGCGCTCCAGTGCTTTAGCCGCTCTTAGGGAAGGATGTAAGCCTTCAGTTTCTTTGAATACTTCCGTGTAATAGCGAGCACGCTCAATGCATAATTCGTATGGAGCGTCTAATATTTTCTGTCTTAATCGTTGAGTTCTATCCGATCTAGCTTTCTTGGTTTCAGTTTCAAGTATCATTATAATGACCTAATTTCTCGATATTTTTTTTTGTATATTAATTAGTAACTCTGTAGAAATACTATATAAGTATGACTCGTTTGGTAAATAACTGATAAAATTAAATAAAGAAATCTTGATATTTTGAAAATTATATTAAAGTAAAAAATTATTTAGTTCTCTGATAAGCAATTCTGTTTCTATTGAAAAAAGCAGATGTCCGCTGTTTTCCAAATATAATATTTTTGCTCCAGGTATCTGTTCCGCCAGTATCTCAGCGTTTTTTGGGGGGAGAATGAGATCTTTTTTTCCATGAACGATTAAAGTTGGAGCTGAAATATTCTTTAACCTTTTGAAAGTGTTTCCCGATGATATCATTGCCATTTGCCGTTTTAAGCCAATCTGATTTTGAGGTATGAGAAGTGAACGTCGCACGTAATCGTCAATGAGCTCTGGATTGTTTTTAATATATTCTTTAGGAAAAAAAGTTGGTAGGTTTCTTCTTACAATTTCTTCCTCTGTCATTCCTTTCGTGCTTTGCATGTAAATTCTCAAGACTTTTGGTGCGGGAGGAACAGAGTTTTTCATTCCGCAACTTGTACAGCATAGCACGAGCTTGTTTACTTTTTCAGGATATTTAAGGGCTAATTCTTGAGCGATCATCCCTCCTAATGAAGACCCTAGCACATGTGCCTTTTTGATTTTCAACGCGTCGATTAATCCTACTGTATCATCAGCCATCATTTTATGAGTGTATCGAATATCAGGTTGATCTGTCCTTCCAGAACCCCTGTTTTCGAACAAGATGATCTTAAAATGCTTTGAAATCATTTCTAAAAATTGCGGGGGATACTTGCGAATATGGTGGTTCGTACCACCGATCAATATGAGTGGATATCCTTCCCCGCGAATTTCGTAATAGATATTTATATCGTTTACTTTAACCTTAGGCAAATTAATCTCACATTCTCTTACAATTATTTATAAAATCTCTTCTAAAATAATATCAAGAATATTGTTTTATTTTTATGTTTTGTTTTCAATCATTTCTTTTAATGTATTTATTTTATCATTAGCAACTTGATATTTTCCTTGCATAAATTCGTGAACTGTGTCTTGATATAATATTTCTCTTTTTTCGTCATAACTGGAAGGATCTCTAGACATTCCAAACAATTTTTTGGCAATATCAACATATTTCATCCAAATTTCATTAAAGTTTTTGGGAAGGCGTGGAATCCTTTTTTCTGGGGGTAATAAAGGAGGGAACTTTTTATGTGGCTCTTTTTGATACCAATATGCCACGCTTGAATATTCGTTTTCAAAATTGTTAGCATGCCCGTGTTCTATAGTCCATTTAATTCGTTCCTTAAACCGGATCGTGTCGTTCACATACCATCGATACATTCCATTGTTTCCGTGATAATTAAAATTCTCAATAAGGTGAAATCCCGTGTAAGGACCAGAATATTCGTGTTTAGGACTTGCACCACCACCAAAAATCTCTTCGGTGCCTGTACCGTGAAACGAAGGTGGCCAAGTATCATCATCTATAAAGATCATATCATCTCCTTCGCCATACCAAATACCTGTATGGTTATCAATGCATAATAGCAAACCTGCGAGCTGCCCGTTTCCTTTTGTATCCAGAATCACATAATTATCCTCACCAGTTAAATTCTTTCCATTCCATAGAGTAGTATTTTTCTTTTTCTCAGGTATTTTCTCAGAAACTTTAGTCATCTCCTTGTTCCAATAAGCATGAAAATACCCAATATTTTCTGCAAAAGGCTTCTCAAGTATTTCATAATCGACATGATACCAAAAAGCAGGTGTGACACCTCCTAATATTGAAGGTCCTTGATTTTCAATCTCTATTCTAGCATGTGATGAGAATGGCATGGGAAAATAATTATTATAACCATAACTTCCTAAAATTCCCCTATTTATCGTAATCATTAGTGATTCTATTGTACGCACTCTACAATTACAAATACCAAAAAAATCACCTAGTGGTACTTCGACACTTGGGTCGTTCTCGTCATCCCAATAGATCCTTATTATGGAATTCCTAAAATCTAAAGGATTTTGTAAGATTGTTGTAAAATACATGTGTTTTATTATCCCAGGTCCTTCAATATCAGCTAAAATCCTAGTCTCCTTACTTTTTATTTGTAAATGATCAAAATTTTTACCTTTTTTATCCCAACTTGAAATGCGATGACTTGTTTTGTCCTTCAATTCATAAATTCTTGAAGTCATAAATAAATCTCTTTTTATTTTTAGTTATTTATTTAATTCTAAAGAAATAAAAGTATTTACAATATCATCATTTATTAAATACTAATAGTAGAATACAATGTAATGAGCTAAAAAGAATGTGGAGAACATGGATATAGCAATAATAAATTCTTGGTTAATAACACTTGAAGGAAAGGGATTAGGAATTGTTAAGAATGGAGGGATTGGAATTGAAGATGGAAAAATAACCTATGTTGGAAAGATGAGCGATTTTCGATATCAAAGAGCGGATAGAATTATAGACGGAAAAAATAAACACGCAGTGATCCCTGGTCTTATCAATGCACATACGCACTCAATTCTTACACTCTGTCGGGGAGCTGTCCACGACGTGCCTGAAATAGAATACATGCCTAAAGGTCTTGATCTGTTCATAAATCATTTGAAAGGACAAGACTTCATTTTAGGAACAAAATTGGCCGTTTTGGAAGGATTAAGAGCAGGAACTACCACATTTGCGGAATATGGCATGGGGATTGCGGGTTTAGTAAGAAAAATATTCTTACCGTTTAATGCTCGTGTAGTCGCCACTGAGACGATCAACGAACTAAGTTTAGATGAAGAAAAGAAACAAAACAAACTTTATACCTTTAATAAATTCATGGGAAGAAGTGCTTTTAAAAGAGCTAACAAGCTTTTTAGAGAGTTTAAAAGCGAAGAATTAGTCACGACAATATATGGTCCTCAAGCTTTGGACATGATATCAATTGAATTATTAAAGGAGATTAAAGAACAAGCAGTAGAAAACAATTCAAAAATTCACGTACATGTTGCTCAGGGAGGAAGAGAAAGGATTCAGATAACACTACGCTATGGAAATGACATGACAACTGTAGGATTATTGAGAAAAAATGATCTTCTGGATTCTCATTTAATAGCAGCTCATATTCACGATACAACAGAAGCTGAAAGAAATCTGATGGTAAAAGAGGGTGTAAAGATGGTTGGTTGTCCATCATCAATTTCAAAAATTGACGGAATTGTTCCTCCTTTAGGAAATTATGTTCAACTTGGAGGGATTGCAGGATTAGGTACAGATGAAGCTCCTGGAACAGGACATCATAATCTATTTACTGAGATGAAAATGGCATGTTTGTTGACAAAAGTACTTCAAAAGGATCCAACAGCAATGCCACCATGGGAGGCATTACGACTTGCAACAATTGGAGGTGCTAAGGTTCTTGGTCTTGAAGATAAAATCGGAAGTCTAAAGGTTGGAAAAAGTGCAGATGTAATCACTGTTAACCTCAACCATGCTCATTTGACTCCGGTCTTTGATAAACCATTTAATAATATTGTAGCTAATTTGATTTATTCAAGTAAAGGAAACGAGGTTGATAATGTAATCATCGCTGGTAATCCCATTATACTAGAAAGTAGTTTTGTTAATATCGATGAGAAATCAATAATTAATGATGCAAGCAAACGAGCTCAGCAGATTTTTGAAAATATTACAGAAGATTGGAGGAACACCAATTCAAAAATGGTCTCCTATCAAGATCAAGGATTTATTTAGGTACTTTATAAGATAAATAAAGTATTTTAATTCTATTTTAGAATCATTGGGGATTAAATCTATTTTTTAAATTATTTTTTTTTAAGTTTTACCTTCTACTTGCGGTATTTCTGTTTTCTGGGATGAAGAAAAAGATAATGGAACTATTGAGTGATACATTTACACTTCAAGCACTAAACCTCAATTTGTTCAAATGAGACTTGATAATAATATCTCAGGTTATTTATACTAGATTGGTCTAGGCTCCTAAAATCTATGGTATGTGCTCAATGTTGCTTGAATAATCATACAATCTAATTCTCTAAATACATGGTATCACTTCAGAATTGAGGTCCTTTAATGAATAAGATTGCAGGATTAATGGAAGAAATTGAAAAATTGTGAAAATAAAACTTCTATTTTTTGTTTTATAGCATTCCTCTTAATGATTTATATTTAAAAATCTTCTCTCGGTAATTGCATCAAGGAATTGATCAAATCAGAAACGCATTGTGCTGTTGGACTTAGCTTACTCATGTCTATTTTATCCATCGTGTCCTCTCCTGTAAGGAGATAATAGGGCGATCTTATCCAGTGAATTACTTTCAGATCTCCATGAACGGCTAGATGTCCAGCTTCGCCAATGGGGGGCGTGGCGAAAAAATTGTCCGGGATTAATAACATGTTCTCAATTTCATGTTCTCTAAAAGCCTTAATGGTGTGGGCAATTAATACATCATTTCTAGAGAGAAACACACAACCCAAAGCAAGATTCCCAGTTAAATTAAAATCTTTTGTTTCAGGATCTTCGTCAACCTCTTTTGCGCACATGTGTTCTAAGTTAACATCCACTAGTACATTTTTTAATAGGGTGTTTTTATACTTTCGAGCAAATAATTCTGCACCTTTTCCTCCATAAAGATGCCCAGCAGTTAAAAGAAAAACTAATGTTTTTGGTCGGTTTTCTTTAGGAATTTTGCTCCATGCTCTTGCTTGGGCTAAAACTTGAGCAACTCCAGTTCCATCTTCGGAAGCTCCTTCAAAAGCAGAATCGTGATGACTGGAAACTAAGATACTCTCCTCAGACTGCCCAGGTAAAGTACCCCAAATATTGTGTGCTATAGTAGGTTCTTTAGAGCCTTCCAGGATAAGAGTTCCTTGAGCTTGATTTGATTGGGCGATCTCTCTTACTTTTATTCCATCATATTTTCCAACATATAAAGCTGGAAGAGGCTTCATCGATCCATCATATGGCCCCCAGTGACTATTTACATTAGAAGGATAATCCTTTAAAATGAGGACTAACCCTAAAGCTCCATTTCTAACAGCTCTCCAATATACGGAATCCTCTCGAGGTCCTGCGCCTAAGGCTTGAGGGGGAAAGTTTTCAAGAACGAAAGTCAGCACAATTTCCGAATCTTCGTTGATAGCCCCTGTAGGATCAGAAACATAATATGTTTTGACGAGTTTTACTAACTTTCCAAGCGGTAATGTTGGAAACACGATGTCTGCTACGACAATTTTATCCTTGACATCGGTTTTCTTAAAATCCTTTTTGGTGCCAGCACCTATATATATTAAAGGCGCTGTGATTCCTTCATTTCCAGTAAATTCTGTATTTAACACGTAAAAACAGGGAACATCCATTGTTTCGCCATTATTGGTAACGGTTAATTTCCATTTTGTTGCAGACCAATTAATTAAGTCAAATTCTTCTTTCTTTACGTCTTGAATACCTATATTTTTGAGAGTTTCTTCTAGGAAACTCTCGATTTCGTGAGCATTTTTTGTACCAATTCTCCTATGAGGAACATTACAAATCTTCTCTAAATCACTCCTAATAGTCTCCATATCTGGAGCAATTACTCTTTTTTCGGGTTCTTTAATGTTAGTTATGATTTCCTCTGCTCTTTTCCTGGTTTTTTTCATCTTAGGAATTAATTTTAATAAATTTATAACAACTTTTTTCTTAGAAAGCGTAAACTCAGTTAATACTTCGTCTTTTTCGATGGTTTCTTGCATGATTCTTCACTATTGATTTTGAATATTTTGGATTATTATATTGTATTTCTTTATATCTAATAATATTTAATACTTTTTACTCAACATAGAATCCGAGGAGAAGGCAAAAGGATATGATTTATTAAGGGTATTAAAAATTGGACTCCAGATCCTTTATCTTTCTTATTAAAATAATGTTATCAATGAATTGGATAATATCCTTCAAATCATTGCGAGGTAATGAAAAATAACCTCAAAAAATAAAAAGGAAAAAAAAATGGATGAACCTAAAATCTCGAAAAAATTGAGTTATTACATACTTGAGAACGGTTTGAAAGCTCAGAAGGGCGAAAATAACGATGATTTATACGTGAAGTTTAAATACACTAGAAATCGAAAATATTTCGAGGAATTAGAGGATTTAAATGAGAATTTACTCATAAAACCAAGAAAAATCAAATGCAAGTAGTGATTTGATTTATACTTTTTCTATTATTTTTCTTTTACACCAAATTTATATTCCAAGATTAGATCTATCATATAATAATGTCATTATCAAAACGAGAGAGAGTGTTAAAGGCACTCGAACTTGACGGAGAGCCAGATGTTGTCCCCATTAATGTCTTTGGCTTCGAGCAGACGGGAACTTCCTATCATGCTTATAAAAACTCAGAAGAAAGGGAAAAAAATTACACTCAAGTTGTAAATAAATTCAATAATGTCAAATATCACATTACTGAACAACGGTTTTGGAATGTTGATATCTATGCGATGGATCCATTTGGACCTAATAAAATAAAAGTCAAGACAAAAAGAGCGCCTCTTGAGCATCCTGACTGTTACCTTCAAACTCTGGACGGAAGATTAAGCAAAAATGTAAAGCAAATTGACACTGGATTGACATATGAGTGGTATGTAGGGGGGTATTATACTACGCCTGAAATATTGCATTTTTATTGGGATAAATATGGAAAGCCAACGGAGCGAATAAACGAGAGAATAAACTATTCACCACAAATTTGGGAAAGTTTTGTGGAGGCTGTTGCCCCATATTTTTATCCCATGGTCAGCATGCCCATTAACCCTACTGAGTCGTTATTTAATGGTATATCCATCCTACGTGTCGCTTATTACATGCGTAAAAATCCCCAATTCATCCACGAGGTCATGATGGAATATGCTCAAGCAAATATTGAAATAATCAAGAGACTTGCTGAAGCAGGCGTTGATATAGTCTTTTTTGGTGATGATTTGGGGTATAAAGGAAGCGCTATTTTCTCTCTCAAGAATTTTCGTGAATTCATACTTCCATACCATGAAAAGATGTATAAAACCTGTAAGAAAAATGGAATGATAACAGTTTTACACTCATGTGGTAAGATTGACAATGTCTTACCTGATTTGGTAAGCGTGGGTCTTCAATGCATTCAATCCTTAGAAGCAACCGCAGGTGTTGATTTAGCAGGTTTAAAAAAACAATTAGGTGATAAATTATGCTTCATGGGTGGTTTGGATTCATCTGGAGTTCTCACTTTTGGAACGCCCAAAGACGTGGTAGAAGACGTTAAGAAATGCTTAAAAGCTGCTGGTCAAGGTGGAGGGTATATTATTGGTCCAAGTCACGAT
>Ga0180433_10009322_pt1 | contig 12040 bp, 24 predicted proteins | sample SS_ome_8_FD_132980 | JGI IMG/M metagenome (GOLD analysis project Ga0180433, IMG submission 132980) | Hypersaline lake sediment archaeal communities from the Salton Sea, California, USA - SS_1_D_1 metaG | ecosystem: Environmental > Aquatic > Non-marine Saline and Alkaline > Hypersaline >... | reverse complement strand
TCCGCTAATGGATAAAACGGATTCCAAGAATAATAAGCATCATCATAAAGTTCATTATACTCATTGACTATTGAATCATCACTCATTGAAAGCCCTCGTGTGTAGCGACTCTTCCTATTGCTAGGGTGGTTAAGAGCCTTTTTCAACCTCTTTCGAGGATTTATTATCTATATAGCCTTTCTAAGGCTTCTGCGTCTTCTTCGGTAAAACTTTCTCGAATGTTTTTGTTAAAAAAGTGACTGTAGAGAGCATAGCGTTGCGCATCCATGCTGTGATCGTTTTTTTTAATCGGTTCATCTTTTCCCCTTTCCGATGCTTTAGAATCCCACAAATAATTTCTATATTCTTTTAATGTTTCTACACAATTTTCGCAAATTTTATATGTTCCATTTGATAATAATTGTGCCTGAAACCTTATTCCCGGCAATACATCGTTCTTTGCATCCAAGACATTATAGATCCCATTACGACGCAATTCTTGCTTGAAAGATGCTGCAGACGGGTCTACGTAGATTCTCTTCACATTGTATCCCTTCACAAACTCAATCAAGTCCAAAGCGTACTCATAGTCACTTTTGTGTTTCATCGTCTTTTGAGAGTCATAGAAATATTCTTTTTCCAGCCACATATTCGGATAGCATCCAGGATTGTAGCCAATCAGAGAAAATACAGTCGGATTCGTCGTGCCATAGTCGATCCCTACGATATAATAGTCAGCAGGCATTGCAGGAGCCTTGATCACATGGATCTTGTCATCGAAAAAATCGTATACCGCGCCGTCTGCAAGAACCCAATCGCCAAGGATATATCTCTTGTACCACAAGCCTTGGTACTCCGCAGATAGATCGGCAATGTATTTTTCGCTCAGAGAAGGGTTGTCGTGGATGCTATATGAAAAGACTTTCAAATCTAATTCATGACGACGGTCCATAAAATCACGCTTCAGCCAATGATATGGACTGTCGGGGTTCGTAGAGCAAAATAGTTGCGCCCCTTCCACAGAAAGACGCGATAGTAGCATTTTAAAGAAGCTCTCAGGAATCAACGTTGCCTCGTCAATCAACGCTCCGGCATATTCAGAACCGCGTATCTTTTGCTCTGCTCGATCATCATTCGCGCCAACGACGTTCATCACCCTATTATATAGATAAACCTCTCCTTTGCCAGAAGAGTACTGGACAGCAGAACCGACAAGCTCTTGCAATGGCGTAATGATGTTGCGCTTGATCGTCTTATCCGTCTTTCCACATATAATAAGTGGACCCTTGGGTCCGCTTCTACAAAACTCCAACCACCTGATTAGCGCAATGAACGATTTTCCCGCCCTGACAGGCCCCTCAAAGATGTTGATCCGTGCAGTCGAGTCTTGAAATGACTCGATTTGTTTATCGCTAAGCTCTGTTATCGCCATTCATTACCTATTAAATCACTTGCAATCTATTCCAAGTTTTATAATATCACAATGTTTTTCACAATCAAAGGTATCTTATGAAAGATTTTATTTTACAGAATATAAGCTGGCTCTTCACGGCTCTCAGCCTCCTGGGAAATGTTTTCGTCATTAAAAAGTCCGTGAAGGGCCAGTGGATTTGGGCAGTCAGCAATGTCTGCTGGGTCGTCTATTTCTTCCACATTCATGAATGGGCTTCTGGAACGCTTTTCGCGGCCTATTTTGGTCTATGCGTTTGGGGAATTCTAGAATGGAGTGAAAAGAAATGATCAAAATCAACGTAATGGGAACTCATGCCTGCGGAAAGTCAACGCTATGCTTTCAGATCGCTAACTTGCTCAAGATTTGTAAGAAAAATGTTAAGGTTCTAGCAGAAAACGCTAGGGCCTGCCCCTTTCCTATCAACAAAGGTGCGACACTTGAAACAGAGCTATGGATATTGCATACCACGACTCTATCAGAATTACAAGCCCAAGCAGAGGGCTATGAAGCAATTGTAATGGATCGTGGCGTCTTAGATGGAATCGTCTACTTTCAAGAAAGAAATACCCCAAACCAGTACTATGATGTATGCAAAAAACTAGCCTACATGTGGGCGAATAAAGAATATGACCTCCATGTAATCGTAGAGCCTGACGATGCCGATGATGACTACTATATCGATAGCGCAAGAGACTCAGATATACTCTACCGCAAGAAAATCATGGAGCTATTCAGAGAAATGGGAAAAGATTGGGATTTTATCGATTCAACGAATTCCGTTATGGTGTATTCATCGGAAGTATTTAGAAGCAATCGGGCTATTGAGCTCATCACTCAAAAGTTGTTTTCTATTGGGCTAATTGATAGAATACCTGAGTAAAAACTTGGGGAAGCTTATTTATGGATATGATTATTAAAATGTTAGACTATTCAACAGCGTCACTTGCAGCAGCTGGCATTTGCTTTCTTTTTAAAAAAAACGGTCGTTTTGGAACTTACATTTGGATCGCATGTATGATATCTTATATCGGTTCAATGTTTTGTACATACGGCTGGAGAACTGGAATAGCTGTTTTTCCTATGTATCTTTTATTTGTTTGGTGGATTTATGATTATTGGCGAGCAAATGGTTAATCTCGATGCGTGGGGCATTTTGGGTATTTACGATAAGAGCTTTTGATCGTCAGTCGCGATTTGCTTTCTCATCTCTCTTCTGGCGTCATCGGACTGAGATCGATATCGAGACCCGTCCACTGTTCGATCTTTTCTTCGCATAGCTCTTCGGCAAGGTTGTCATCTTTATAAGATTCGCCTATCTCTTTTAGAAGTGGATTCTTACAGAACTTCAGCATCGAACACGATACCATCAAAATTAACACGACTACGAAAATACACAATTTTTTCATACGAAATCCTCTCTGGCTCTTGACATATCTTCATCAAATACCTTGTCCTCTTCATAACGCTGGATATTACGCTCGATGATGCGCTTCAGAAGTGCATTGATACGACGCACATTGCCGAATGTCAGCGGAATTGAAGGCTTTGAGAACTCGATCTCCGCTACTTCCCCGACCTCTTTCACAACCCTGTCGATGGCTGTCGTCATATACTGGTCATAGTGATAATCGCCACGCTTTTGCGTCAGGAGATATGCCACTTCCGTTCTTAGAAATGCTTCCAGACGCGTATAGCTCTTTACGGTTTCATCACCGTTATGGCCCTTCTTCTGGTCGAACCTCTCGACTTCATGATCGTGGTTGATATAAACCCGCGTCTTATCGCTAGGCTTCGCGATCGGACAGCACGACCAACAGCAGTTGCAAGAATCTGCAAAGCTAATTCTTATATCCCTAGCTGCTGGATTAACGTTTACACTCGGACTTGCCATATACCCTCTCTTCCTAGGTTTCTGATATCGCCTCTATCTCATCAGCTGGATTTTCTCTTTTTTTGGCTTTGAGCAGATCGAGAAGTTCACCGAGCTTGCCGTCGAAAGAATTTTCAGTAGTTGGATTTTCTTTTTGTTTCAATCTTTGTTTACCTAACCAAATTAACATTGAAACATTTCCTTTATTAGCAACATCAAATTGTTTTGCATGTAATAAACTATTGCCTTTTCTTCTTTTACTAGCTGCGTAGTCTGACCAGTGCATATCGAACGTTTCTTCACATGCGCGAAAGAGCGTATCTTCATGAATTCCAAGGTTTGGTGCTATCTCTCTTCCGCTACATCCAGCGATGAGATAATTCTCGACGAGCTTCCAGTTTATCTCGATTGGCTTTTTACCCGTCAATATTCCGTTTTTGCTCGTGCGCTTTCTTTTCAATAAGCCGGTTGGTTTTGGGTGTACTCTCATATCATTTCACCTTTGCTTTCATCGTTGCTGTTGGAAACAGGCTCATAATTGTTTTAAGCTCTTTCTCTATATGCCGTAGATCGTCTTCATTGTCAAACTGAATTGTAATTTTGAACGATTTAGGTTTTGCTTTTTCTTCATCTTCTTCATCTTTGATATCAAAATCTTCTAGTGAGAAGCCCCAGTCGATGAGGTCACTTGTATCCCACCAATTCGCTAGTATATCGAAATCCCATTCTCCTGTATTTTTATTGAGTCTTATCGTGAGTTCGTTTTCTTCATCTTGTGATAGTGCACGCGATGGTACCGCAACCTCGACCTCTTCTATACCCTGTTCTATTAGTAGTCTGAGACGCTGGTGACCTCCGATGACTTTGCCGTGAGGTTGAATGACGATAGGCTGACAGAGACCGAATTGTGATAAAGATTTTTTTAGTTCTCTTGCATTTTGTTTAGATATCTGTCGTGGATTCGAAGGATTTTCGCTCAGCGTTGAGATAGAACGTTTTTCATAAGACCATTTTATTTTATCCATCATAAAGTCCTTATTTTAATTTCACTTTAATATGTTACACATCAACGAATTAAATTAAAAGAATTTTTCCTAGTTGCATTAAATACGGAAGTTGGACAAAATAGGGTCAACTTTTGAGAGAATAACCTCTCGTAAAACAACAAAAACTTGGAGAAATGATATGAAACACAATCTTAAAAAATTAGATGATAAAACTTTTATTAGAAATTTTTTAACTGAGCACGATCTCGTGCAGCTCTCACGCTATCGCGCGGGTCATGATGTGCAGGATCAAAAACTGGGAAAAGTTGTCGGCGACTCGTACAAAGACGAACATGAGCGCTGCGAGTTGCTGCGAACGGGCATGCTCTGGTCTGAGACTGCAGACTATCAAGCTGCGTTGATGTCAGAAGATTTTCGGCTAGCGTACATTCACGGCATATCAAAAGATGGCACAAAAATCTTAGAAATTTCTGAAGATGATGATGCGTTTAAAGCTGCTCAAAACGATCGCTGCACTCTTGCGTTATCAAGAAAAATTTTGTGGAAGCTCGCGATTTCAAAAGCGCAAGTCTGTGTGCATATTGCATACTATAAAGGAAGTATATGTGTTCGTGAGATTTATAGAGATGAAGACTATGAAAAAAAGCTTCTTTTCGCTGCAAAAACCTGGTGGAGCGAGTGCATAGAAAGGGGAAATTATAGCAAGTATGACATTTTTGAAATACGAACGTCAAAATCATATGATTATAGAATATTTTTTATGAATCGCGATGTCTTTTCTGATAAAAAGAATTTTTCGATTTTATCTTATCGAGCACCAGTTCACTTAAAAGAATTTGTACATAGCATTTTCAATAAAGTCAGCGATGGTGTACGCGTAAAGTGGATTGCACAGAGAATTGTTGAAGCTTTTCAATATCTTACACTCGAAAACCACGATGATCCTTATACGCGGCTCGAGTTTATACTGAAAGGTGTGTTGGGGCTAGAAACAAAAGAAAGTTTATTGGATTGGGCAAAAGATGCATATACAGAAAAGTATATCAGTGATGCTATTAAAACAGATGGCTTTTCGTCTCTAAAAAAATCTGTGGAAGCGGCACAGGATATGGTGATAAGGAAGATCTTTACTGAAGTATACCACTTTCTAAATAAATAAATGAACTATGAAGTTCTGGTGGGTGTTAATCCGTCAGCACTTTAAAAACAAACCAAAACTTGGAGAAATGATATGAAAGATAAAGTTAAAGAATATCTATACAATTATACAAGCGAAGAAAAATCATACCTTGTTGAGGATTATCCTTGGGGGTTCCGGCTAAGGACGAAGAAGCGTTATTGGATAGAGACACAAGATAAAAGCACAGGGGGGCAGCGTTTTTGCAGTCAAACACTAGACCCAAAAACGGGCTACTGGTGCAAGCCAAAAAAAGGAACATATAGCCCAATAAAGATCATGTACATAACTGATAACGGCTACGTTGATCATGTTACGGTTGAATTTAACGATTACGGAAATGGGTGCGACCAAGCTAAAATTGATAATTTTTTTGCAGAGCACAAGGACCGTCTCACCGAATATCAGATAAAAACCTTGCAAAAGATCAAAGCCCATCGCAAGGCTATGAGTGGGATAAAGTGGGTAATCAAAGAAGTGAAAGCGGGCGAATTTTAAATACAAAAACAAAACTTGGAGAAACATTATGAGCGATTTACAAAATGATAAAATCAAAGAGTTCATCTATGAAAGCCTCGAGTATCTATATGAGCATGATGACGAGGTTTGTTATAGAGTCAGTAGAGATGCAGAGATGTCGAACGAATTTTTTGATAAAGATTACTATAGTGATATGTGTTGGGAACATCTTGAAACTCTTACAGAAATAATTTTTGATGGCCTTGGCGAAACATCTCCACATTCAAAAGACGATGTTAAAGAGCTGGTTTTTGCAGTGACGAGGCATTGATGAAGTGCGTATATTGGATGGAAGACACGAAGCGGTGGCGGGTGCGAGTTCGTCGCCGCGGTTTTAAAAGCATTAGCATGAACTTCAAAAAACTTGAAGATGCTGAAAAGTTTGCCAACATCATTTTACAAAAGCTCGATGATCGTAAACAAATGGCGAAAAGAGCAAATAAAATCATTATTATTGAAAGGAAAAGAAAAAGCTAGAAGCCGTGACAAGCTTCTAGCGTTGATGATTTCGCTTCATTGGCCACGCTCTAAGCGATGAAGCCGAAGCTACTCTTTGACTTCTTCTTCTACTACTACATCTTTTTGTTCTTCTTCTTTTTTCTCTTCTGGTATTTTGAATAGGTTGACATATCGCAGAGAATGGGAAGGCGTCCAAAAAGCGATACTTTTCGATTCATCCCAAAACTCGTTATTGTTTTTCAGAGCTTCGCAAAATTTCGGGATTTGATCTTCTGGAAGCTCGAGTTCGATAACTTTTTCGTCTGTATAAAACATCCTGACTTTGAAGTTCATTTTTTCTCCTTTTTTTTAAAATTCTATATTTGGGTCTTCAAAATTATAAGAATCATCATTCGATTCGTTCATTTTTTGATCGATAGCTTTTTTTACAGCTTCACAAAATCTGTTATGAATATCTTTGTCTTTGAATCGGATGTATGGTGAATATTTCGTTTCTCCATCTTTTTCATATTTGCGTGCTGGAAGCGATATCCAACGCTTGTCGTTTTTTTCATGTAAAGATATGCCAGATATTTCAAGATGCCAGTTTGGAATATAAATTGTTGCCATACCGACACATGTATTTTTATTGACTGGACTGAAGTGGATGCATTCTAACATTTATGTTCTCTTAATATTTCTTGGCAGTTTGGGCATTTGTAATGATAACCGAGTTTTTCTTCTACCACGTCAAATTCTGCTATTGCTTTTGTAAATCGCAGCGGTTTATCTTTTGTATATCCGTGACTTTTAGCCAACTCTTCGGCAATACATTTTTCATAGCCTTCTGTGATATAATATTCCAAAACATCTCCTTCATCAAGGTGAACATGGCAATGCGGACATTCTATCGGAAGAGTCATTCTGCTATTTCTTTTTTTTCTTTTTTGCTTTTCCTGCTACGCTTAGAGCGATCGCTATCGCCTGTTTCTGCGGTTTTCCTGCGTGCATTTCTCTGCGTATATTTTCGCTCACCGCTTTTTTGCTCTTCCCCTTCACTAATGGCATCTTCCACCTCTTTTTTTCTTGTTTCTAGGGCTTCCATTTTTTTTTGTTGTGGGGATTTATAAATCTCTTCGTCCATAGGTGATATGAAACCCATTTGGCAGCCTAGACATATACCCGTGGCGTTGAGTTGCACGAGCGCTTGACAAGTTGAGCAGTTCATATAATCCATCATATCTCCAAAATTCCTGTATCTGTTGCGATCGCGCTTATCATCTCAGCAAATTCGACGAGCTTTTGATCTGTCTCGTCATCTTCATATTTCCAGATTTTTCTCGCCTCTTCATAAATCTTATATAATGCATTATAATACTCTTCTGCATTCTGAAATACGATGAGATCATTTTTATTGTCTGGCATATAAAAACGATAAGTTACCTCGACCTGTTTATATTCTTCTTCACACATCTTTTTTTTCCTCAATCATAGTATCTACGACATAATAGACGTGACAACCTTCAGCATCTTCTTCTTGATAGACGCGAACGATCTGCCGCGAAGCCATTCCTAGGCGGTTGGCTTTTTTTACGAGATAGTCGAGATCTTGCATTGTGATCTTTTCTTTTATCGTCAATGCGTGTTCTGTAATCATATCATCCTCCAAAGAGGTAATGTAAACATCGACACAAGGTTTATCAGAATATATCTTTTGTGCAAAGACCGTGACGATTTGCGAGTCATCATGAAAAACGATTTCGTTCATGACGTCGAAATAAAACTTTTGGACATTGTCGATATCTTTTCTAGAAGGTATATGAACGTGAGATTGCAGCGCATCTCTCTTTTTCTTTTTTGACCACGATTTTGGGATTGGGCAGTGGGCGGTCATAAAAACAGAGATTGGTGACTTAAGAGGCGTTAAAAGGCCTTGTGAGCGACATTGTTCCATACATTCGATCTTCGCATTTATTTTTTCTTTATGTTGTGGGTCGTAGCTACCCCACCTTCCAGCCCTGTGTCTTTTTTTAGCAATCGGTTCATGAGAGTGCTTGATATGATATGTTTTCATCACCAACGATCCCGCGCTTTTATGCGCAACATGAATTTTTTATATCGATTTCTGTTATATCCTTTCATACAATCTCTACAAAAAGCGCATCGTTTGCCATTGCGGTCAAAATAAAAGTCCTTCTTATCTAAAGTTCGCTCGCATCTTGTGCAAACGTTCGGAAAAGTCTTCTTCGTATTTGGTTGATACCCGATCGCGACGAGCTTTATCCACGAAATCATAAGCTTTTTCCCATAGGATTGAATATTTTATATCGAAAAGTTTTGAAAATGCGCTGATCTCAAAGTCATGGGGCATGTGTTTGAATTGGCCAAATTCGAGTCGTGACAGTCGTGTCGGCGTGATACATAAGAACTCAGCAGCTTTGCGTTGAGTAATACCTAAAGACAGCCTTGAACTTCTTATAAAAGCGGGAAAATCCATCTCATCGATGTCGACAAAGACTACGTCAAGTTCTCTTTCAAGATACCGCAAAGCCATGATGCCTCTCTTGCAAAAGATTATTTTATCAGATTAATATTTTAAGTCAACATTATGACAAGAATTTCATCAATGGATTCAGAAAGAATGGCTAGAATCAACTTTCTTTTTCGAAACGTCTATCCATAGCTCCAACATGTAAATAATCGATTCTAGGGCAAATTAGAAGCCTTCTCATCGATCTTTGACTCCAATCAATTGTTCGCATCGGGCAAGCGCTCTTTCCATCAGTGCGATGAACTCCGTTGGCTCAACTTCATATTGCAACGGCAGGCACTGAGTTCCACGCGACCCTTTCTTTGCCCACAAGATGGTGAATTCGATATGCGTATCCCTTGCATCAATCTTTACGATCGAATGATCGTATTGATTGTAATGCTTGGGAATGTCCTCTATCTTTATCCTTCCGCTCTCAAGCCACTCATCAATCTTTGCATGAAGCCTCTTGTATGGACAGCGTTCCTGAGCAAATTTTTTAGCTATTGGACGATTTGCTTCGATCCAATCCCATCGATGCTCTTTTTTGTCTGAGTCTTTTTTCTGAAAAGTCACTTTTCCCTCCATTCCAACCCATACCAGGAAGGCACGATTGCATTGAAAGATGGATGCGTCAAAGAGCATGATTTTGATAGAACGGAATCGAAAACCTCATCTTCTAGAATCTTGAGATTTCCTCTCTCGTTGATCCGTTCAAGATATGAAATCAGTCGTTTTGCCATTGAGACATTAGTCTCTTTGGCTTTGGAATCGATGGCTATTTTATTCTTATGATTTCTAAGAGCTTTTGTAACCCAACTGTTCATAGCTCCATAGTCCGATGTGCACTCTTGATCTTTATCCGTTTTCCACTTATTGAGCTTATCGAACATCCACTCGATGTCTTCCTGAGAGTATTTTTTCTTAAGAGTCTGAAGTTGCTTTTCCGTTATCTTTACCCTTTCTCTAACCTGTTGAAATTTTTCACCAGTGGCGCGGATGCGCTTCTTTTCTTCTTTAGGATCTTCTTTAATGGGTTCTTCTTTGGGTAAAATTTTTTTACCACCCTGGTCAAAATTTTTTACCACCCCCGGTAAAATTTTTTTACCACCCCCCCTCTGATTTTTATTGCTTGAAAAGTGTTTCATATTCTCAGGCCAGAGATCTACTATCGTTATAACAGTTGTCGTATATTGCTTATCCTGAATTCTTTGCTGCATTCGAATGAGATTTTTCTTTAGAAGAGAGTCACGAATTTTTAAGAATGTCGGCTTGCTAATATTCATTTTTTTGCAAAGCGAAGACACCGAACAAAAGCATAATCCCCTGTCGCCAGCGATGCGTTTAAGATGATTATAAACTCCGATTTCTTCTAAAGATAAACCAATATCCAAGATAATGTTGGGGATCTCTGTGCGATAATGGTGAAGGGAACTCTCTTCACGTATATTGTAATCTTCTTGATCAAAATTATCGTTTTTCTTAATATCTTCCATAACGATACCTCAATTTTTTGTTGTATTGTTAATGATACCTCAATTTTTTGTTGTATTGCTGATGATACCTCATATTTTTATGAGTGTTGTCATAACGAATAGTCATTATGGCTTCGGCCATTTTGTGGTTATTCATAAGACAGCTCCTTTTATAGGACTGTTGGTTAATGGTGGATTACCTCCTTTTTGTTTGGGTTCTTCATCATTTTCTCCAAGTTTGGGGCTGGGAAACTGGCCCTTTTTAATTGATTTATGTTGTGTATTACTCATTATGTACACTATGATTGTTTCATCTACACTCGTGTGTAGCTGAGGAGAAGGGGGGTGGTTACCTCTTCTCCTCTCTTTTTGGTCAGTAAAGAACAATGATTAGATTAGGTAAAGTAAAATTTTTCTTTACGAGGGAAACTTTTTTTTACAGCCAGATTTCTCATAGACAGATGAGCGATTTTTTCTATCAAATCTTTCTTTTTTCTTCAGTATTAATCTCTATGGTGTATATATTGATATCAAACAAACGAGCGGAAGCTCTAAGGAGATGACGATGATGTACTATGATGAAATTGATTATTCAGATATTGATCGCGATACGGTACCCATTGAAGAACTCGAAAAATATGAAGCTTGCAGATCTCATATCGAGACCATTGTTAACCAAATCTATTATTATGGAAATATCCCAGTGCTCGAAGAAGCACTCGACGAAATCTGTGGCATCTATGACATCAAGATGCCCGACAAAGACCCAAAAATAAAAAGGAGATAAAGATGATGAAAGACAATAACAGCGTCGTCGTACGCTCAAATGAAGATATTCTTGCTGAGATCAAATCAATGCAAGAAATCTGCTCTACACTGATGAAAACGCCACATTACGCCAAAATCGGCCATGAGGGCATATTTGCGATCATCGCAACTGCAAAGAGTCTAGGAATCGATCCTATTCAAGCTCTTGGAGGTGGCTTATATTATGTAAAGGGTAAGGTCGAGATGTCATCGCGTATGATGTCTGCGGTCATTAGAAGCAGAGGACACTCGATCACACGAGACTCTAAAAGCAATGACACGATTTGCATCTTACACGGAAAGCGAAAAGACTCGCAAGACTGCTGGAGCGTCTCTTTTTCTATAGAAGAAGCGCAAAGAGCAGGTCTGACACGCAATCCCGTTTGGCAAAACTTTACTCAAGATATGCTCTATGCTCGAGCACTCTCACGACTTGCTAGACAGCTATTTCCAGATCTAATCGGGAATGTCTATGTTGAAGGTGAGATTTCTCTCGATCCGAACATCAAAGAAGAGATTCCGATCATCGAAGAACCACCTAAAAAGTCAGAAACAATATCTGAAGACGACTATAAAGGGCTTTCGTTTTTCTTAGATCAGGTTCCCGATTACAAGGCAAAAGTCGAATCTTTCTTACAAAGAAAAGGAATCGATCACATTTGGGAAATGCCAAAAGATATGTATCAAAAAGTGCTCGACAAGGCGCTAGAACACGTCGCTAATGCCGACGAAGAAAAAGGAGGTGTATGATGCAAATACACGAGTTTAAAACAGAAAAAGAATGG
>Ga0180433_10009321_pt1 | contig 12041 bp, 1 predicted proteins | sample SS_ome_8_FD_132980 | JGI IMG/M metagenome (GOLD analysis project Ga0180433, IMG submission 132980) | Hypersaline lake sediment archaeal communities from the Salton Sea, California, USA - SS_1_D_1 metaG | ecosystem: Environmental > Aquatic > Non-marine Saline and Alkaline > Hypersaline > Sediment... | reverse complement strand
GTAAAACAGGAAAAGGAACTGCAGAATATTTTAATATGGAAGGTCTGCCGGATATTGTTGCAGGTACATTCTCAAAAGCAATAGGTTCGCAGGGAGGATATGTCGCTTCTTCAAGAGAGCTGATCGAATACCTCAGATACTATTCACGTGCCCACATGTTCTCTACAGTAATGACACCTCAGGCAGCAGCGGCATCTTCTGCAGCTATAGAAATGATCAGTGAAGAACCTGAAAGAAGGGTCAGGTTATGTAATAACATCATGTACCTGAAACAGAAACTTGAAGAATGTGGTTTTAATACAGGAAACTCGGAAACAGCAATAATCCCTGTTATCATTCCGGATATAAATAAGGCAAAAACGATTGTTAAATATCTGGACAGCAATAATATATACACAAATCTAATCGTATATCCGGCAGTGCCTGTCGAATTAACAAGGATAAGGATCAGCGTTATGCAGGGACATACAAAAAACGATATTGATTCCCTGGTGTATCATCTTGAAACAAAAGCGAAGGAACTAAATATAATATGATCTCCGGTTCGGGCTAAAAAATAAAAAAACAAACAATTAATAAAATTTAATACTATGAAAAGGATCATTGATACAAGACTTCCCCTTATCATTTATTATCCCCAAAAAAAATATGAGAAAGACATGTTTATAAATGTCCATGAATCAGGAGGATTACCTGTACTGGATACAGAACATTGCGATCCTGAAAAAACCAAGGATATCATCCGCGAATTAGACAGGGAAAATATTCTTTTCGGGATAAGAGTGCTTCCTGAAAATAATGAAGTACTGGACTTTTTAAATAATAATAACATAATACATGTCAACATTGTTATAATTGTATATAAAAATCCGGGTATGCCCGGGAATCCTGCACCTGATAACTCATTCTATAAGCGATTTTTGGAAATTTCCGGCAAATTAAATCCTGAATTTATTGAGAAAATAAAACCGCACGGGCTGATACTTAAAGGAAATGAAACTGCAGGCAGTGCTTCAGAACACTCTTCGTTGTCCTTAACGGACTGGTATATTGAAAATACCGGATACCCGTTATTCATTCATGGTGTCCCCGGCATGCATACCACACCCGGTCTGTTCGCTGCCGGCGCCCATGGCATTGTTCTTGACAACAGCTTATTCTCAAAAGAGTATGTTCACAAATTATTCACAAATACAGGAACCTGCCTGCAGACTGTTGATGATCATGATCCTGTGGATCCGGCAATGATATCAAGTGTAAGAACAGGGAAAAAAATATCCTGCACAAATAAAATATCAACCGGAAATACTTTTCTGAAAGACCTGGAAACAAATATTGAAGAAATGCTGAATATGACTGACAGGGATATTCGGGGCAAAGAGATCACATTTTCGGGAGACATTTTAAATAAAACACTGCTGAACTTCATCACAGGAGCAACCTCTGTACTGGCACAAAAAGGAGTAAATATCTGCATTGATCCTGATCATTCAGATAGTAACACTCCGATTGAAAAAATACTAAAAGAAACAAAGCTCACTTTGTATAATAATCTGAATGAGCTTGAGGTATTTTCAAATGAAAACAACCAGATAAATGATGAAATAGCCGTTATTGGTATTGCCGGTATATTTCCTGATGCGCGGAACATTGATGAGTTCTGGGATAATATAATAAGTAAAAAGTACTCAATAAGCGAAGTGCCAAAGGAAAGGTTTGACCATGATCTTTATTACAGTACAGACAGGAAAGCTGAGGATAAGTCCTATTCAAAAATAGGGGGAGTGATCAGTGATTATAAATTTGATCATACAAAATTCGGCTATTCCGAAGAAGAATCAAAGTATATTTCAAGAAGCCAGAAAATGATGCTTGATATTGCTGTTAAAGCTGTTGAAGATGCAGGATATAATAAAGGGAATCAACTACCCAAAGACAGGTCATCGGTTATAATTGCGGAATGCCTGGCAGCAGAATTCAATGACAGGCATTATAAATATGCATATCCTGAGATAAAATATTACCTGGAGCAGATTGATGAATATAATAGCCTTCGCACTGAGGAAAAGCAGGTTATTCTGAACAATCTGAAAAAAGCCACTGATCCTGATAATCCGGATGACAAACTTGAAAATACGGTTGTGAGTTATGAAGCGTCCGGGATAGCAAATCATCTGGGTATTACAGGCAGCGCTTACACTGTCAATGCAGCATGTGCATCATCACTGATCGCAGTGGAAAATGCTGTTTCAATGCTATTATCCGGTGATAGCGATATTGTAATAGCCGGAGGCATCAATACAAGCCTGTCTCCCGAGATATTCACGGGTTTCTCCAAAATGGGCGGTTTGTCTGATGACGGATCATATCCTTTTGATGAGAGAGCGAACGGTTTTGTTATCGGGGAAGGCGCGGGCGCAGTTATTTTAAAAAGGATGAAAGATGCCATAAGGGATAAAGATAAAATATATGGTATTATTAAGGGTGTCGGGTGCAGCTCTGACGGTAAGGGAAGGGCTATTGCAGCGCCGAACTCGGATGGTCAGGCTCTGGCAATGAAAAGATGTTTTGAGAAAATAAAAACAGACATAAGCTATGATGATATTGATTATATTGAAGCACATGGCACATCTACAACTGCAGGTGATGCAGAGGAAATAAAAACTTACAAAAACATCTATAAAAGTAATTCACCCATTGGCATAAGCTCGGTAAAATCACAGATAGGGCATCTTCTCGGAGGTGCAGGCATGGCAGGTATGATAAAGATACTGCTTGCAATGAAAAACAAAACCCTTCCCCCGAACGGGGTATTTGAAAATGTATCCGGGAAGATAAAACTTGAAGAACCTTTCTATATCATTAAAGATCCTTTGCCCTGGGAGAAAAAAAGCGGTCAGTCAAGAAAAGCATCCGTAAGCTCATTCGGGTTCGGCGGTATAAATACACATATAGTAATAGAAGAATACACTGCTGACTATAAGCTTCTGAAAAACAAAATCTTCCCTTATCCCGGATATGATTTCAACAATGACAGGATAGTTGTTGCAGGCATGGGATGCGTACTACCGGATGCACCTGATACTGAAAGTTTTTTTAATAACCTGATAACAGGAAAAAAATCATTATATCCTTTACCTGATAAAAAACTACACAATAAGTATTATGAAAAAGAAGAAGAAAAATATAAACTGCCTTTACTTAAAGCAGGAATAATAAAAGATTACAACTTCAATATAAAATCCTGCCGGATCCCTCCTAACAGCTTAAAACATATTGATAAATACCAGTTGTATGCTTTGGATGCAGCGGCACAGGCTTTGGAACAGGTGAAACAGGATACATTGAATTACGGTAATAATATCGGAGTTATCACAGGCAGCACAATGTGCGGTGATAATATGTATGAGAATGTTCTCAGGACCAGGCTACCACATATACTCAAAACCATTTCTGAAACAAAAAATGTAATCCCTCACGACATTATTGATAATATAAATACAAAACTCAGTATAAGCATAAAAGAAAGGTTTCACGCATCAACAGAAGATACATTCCCGGGGCATATCACAAACCTGATCAGCGGCAGAATAGCTAACACACTGAATTGCAACGGGGCAAATTATGCTATTGATGCAGCTTCGGTATCGTCAGCCTGTGCCATATCGGCAGCAATTAAAGGACTGAAAAGCAATGATTATGAATATGTGCTTACAGGAGGATCGGATAGCAATCTTACTCCGTCAATATTCAAAGGCTTTGACAAATGGGGTATCCTTTCACACGGAGAGAACCGGTTTTTTGAAAAACGTTCAGACGGTTTCAGTCTCGGGGAAGGAGCTGTAATGTTCCTTCTTACCAAATACAAAACAGCCAGGAAGAATAATATGAAAATATATGCCGAGCTTAATGATATCCCTTTCTATAATAATCCCGAAAAAAAACAACTCCTTTCACCGGACAGATCATCCTACAGGAATGCCATAAAAAAATATTACTCAAAAAATCCTGTTACGGAAGACCAGGTTCAATATATTGAAGTAAGCGGCATATCAAATATTTTATTTGACCAGTTTGAACATCAGGCAATAAACACCTGCTTCGGTAAAGATATTTATTTTGGGAACATAAAGCCGAACACGGGATATTTAAAATCTGCAAATCCGGCAGCAGTTCTGCTTAAGCTGATCTTAATGAGTCATCATGCTTATATCCCTCCCAACGATCATAATTCCGGTAATGATTCGATCCTGAATTCCTCTTCAGTGCTGAAGATCAATAAGGAAGGGATCAGGCTGGACAAAAGTCTGAACAGGTTTTTTGCAGCAAATTTTTTCGGTATAGGCGGCTCACATGCACATTGTGTTGTAAACAACTTACCGTTATGGATGGAAAAATATAACGATAATATTAAAAATCAAACAATTAAAATATCTGAAAACATGAAAAAGAGCGAAAAAGCAAATAATATGGGAACAAACCCTGAATTAGCTGTTATGTTATCCGGTCAGGGGGCGCAATACCCGGGAATGATGAAAGACCTTTATTATTATTACGATCATATTCATGAATTATTTAACCGGGGAGAAAAAATATTTACGGATATTACCGGCTACTCACTGCTTGATATTATGTTCGGGAATGATCCGGGACTGATACTGACAAAAAACACGCAACCCGCTGTATTTCTTGTTTCTGCGTCATTATACTCATATCTGGAGCAACTCGGTATTGCGCCCGCATGTTTTACAGGGCACAGCCTTGGTGAGTTCACTGCTCTTTTCTGCTCCGGCATGCTGGATTTTGACCGGGCCTTAAGACTGGTGATCAAACGTGCTGAATTGATGCAAAAGGTTGCTGATGAAAAGCCCGGATCAATGCTTGCAATATTTAAAAATGCCACTGAAACGGAAAATATCATAAATTCCTCCGGTATTAATAATATATATCCGGCTAACAAGAACAGTGATAACCAGACTATTGTCTCGGGGGATAATACAAGCCTTGCCCGGTTTGCCAACCGGCTTAAGCGAAATAATATATTACATTCGAATATTAATGTGGCAACAGCATTCCATTCACCATTATTTGCAGATGCCACAATAAAGCTGAGGAAATACCTTGATTCTATCAGATTTAACATATCCGGTTCCTGCAAAATATATTCAAATGTCACTGCCCTGCCTTATCCTGATGACGAAAACACAGTAAAAGACCTGCTTGCTTCACAAATGGTATCACCTGTTGAATTCTGCAATACAATAAAAAATATATCCCAAACCGGTATCAGGCATTTCCTGGAGGTCGGCCCGAATAATATTCTTACCGGATTAATAAAAAATATTGATATCCCGGTTGATTTCAGCAGGCATGCAATAGACAGTAAAAACAATGAGACCGCTTCTTTTGATGATCTGATATTCAGCCTGAAGAATGAAAAACTAATAATTAAGACACAGATCCCTGACTCACCTGACATACCAGATATTGCTGCAGGATCTGTTACAGGATATGAAACAGAAAGTAATTATAGTGATGATCCTGCGGGGCAGGAACAGGCAGAATACAGGAAATTCATCACTGAACATAAAAGCGAGGTCAACAGAATATTACATGATGAATACAAAAAGTATAAAGAAAAGAAGGAAAATAATAAGTGTGAAAAATACGGATTATATACAGGAGACATAGTAATATCCGGTGTTTCCGCAGGTCTTCCGGGATCCAAAAGGGAAGTGTTCAGCGATCACAACTTCAAAGATATTCTTGAGGGAACCAATTTCATAGAATCTGTAACTGAAAAAGATAAAAATAAAATTCTGGACAAGAACATTACACGTCTGAATAAAAGCTCAGACGGAAGCGCCCGTTTTGAGCATGTACAAAGCACTGATGAGGTGATCCAGCTTGCAGCAAGGCTCGGATATTTTGACATCAAAGAATATGGTATAGATTATAAATATGATACTACATACTCCCTGGCTCTTGCTGCCGGAATAGAAGCATTAAAGGATGCACATATACCACTTGTCATGCAATACAGGACAGCCACAACAGGCAAGACTGTACAATCAGGGTATGCGCTTCCGGAAGAAATGCAGGAACGTACAGGTATAATCTTCAGTTCCGTATTTTCCGGCCTTGATTCCCTGATAGAGGAAATGAGTAAATACTATGCTTCAAAATTTCTGAAGGAGCCCTTTCAGGAATATGAAAAACTATATTTCTTCCTTATGGAAAAGATCTCCGACACGGATATCAAACGCACAGTGACGGACTGGTTCATGGAACTAAAACAGAACACAAAAGAAATTGAGCCTTATGTTTTCAAAAAGAACCTGTTGATTGATCTGGCAAATATCGGAGGCTCCATACTGGCACAGGAGATCAGGGCTAAGGGGCCTGTTATTCATACAAGTGCAGCATGTGCATCTGCTACTCATGCAGCAGGCATTGCCGAGGACTGGATCAGGACTGACCGTTGTGACAGGGTGATCGTAATAGCAGGAGAAGATGCTGCGTCAGACAACCAGTTTGAGTGGATAGGCTCGACATTCCTGTCAATGGGTATCGGTACAACAAGCAAAGATGTCCGTGAAGCAGCCGTCCCTTTCGATACACGCCGCAAAGGCACTATTATAGGTAGTGCAGGCACAGCGCTAATTATTGAAAAAGAATCAGAAGTGAAAAAGCGCGGGCTTAACGGACAGGCAATGATCCTTGGCACCTATATCGGTAACAGCGCTTTTCATGCCAGCCGTATGGATGTTGAAGATATATCGAAAAATATGAAATTATTTATTGACAAGATGGAGGAAAGGCACGGACTGCAAAAAGACAAATATACAGAGTCAATGCTTTTCATGTCGCATGAAACATATACCCCTGCCAGGGGAGGCAGTGCAATATCCGAAGTGACAGCCCTGAAACATGCTTTTCCCATGCATTATAAAAATATTACAATCACCAACACAAAAGGCTATTCAGGACACACTATCGGTGCAGGGATCGAAGATGCGGTTATGATAAAGTCATTACAGATGAAACAGGCTCCTGCTATAGCAAACCTGAAAGATATACCTGCAGAATTTAACGACCTGAAATTCAGCAATGGAGATACAAATAACTATGAATATGCACTCCACTTTGCTGCAGGGTTCGGATCCCATTTCTCAATGCTTTTTGTAAAAAAACTGCAGGAAGCCGAAATACAGGATAATAAACAATATGCTGACTGGCTCAGAGATATTTCCGGGAATAAAATACCGGAGCTTAAGATCATTAATAAAAGACTTTGTGTTGATCATAAAGAAAATAATGTAGTGATATATGAACAAGATGACCTATCCCTGCCGGAAAACAGCTTTGAAAAAGAACCTGAAGATAAAGCCGGCGAAAAGGGAACCATACCGGGTAATACTGATCAGGAGACAGCTTTATCAACGATCAAATCCATAATATCCGAACTTACCGGGTATTCCCCTGACATGCTGGAAGAAGATCTTGACCTTGAAGCTGACCTTGGCATTGACACTGTTAAGCAGGTTGAGATCTTCGGCAGGATATCAGCGCAGTTTAACCGTGACCTGCCGGAAAACCTGAAGCTAAGTGAGTATAATACCATTTCAAAAATTGCAGGGTTTGTAGAAAGTAATACTACAGGAACGGTTGAACAACAAGAAGACAATATCCCCTCCACACCTGCTGAAGATAATATTATTAATGAGATAAAAGCAATAATAGCTGAACTTACAGGTTATTCTGAGGATATGCTGGAACATGACCTTGATCTTGAAGCTGACCTGGGCATTGACACTGTTAAGCAGGTTGAGATCTTCGGCAGGATATCGGCGCAGTTCAACCGTGATCTCCCGGAAAACCTGAAGCTAAGTGAGTATAATACTGTCTCGAAAATTGCAGGGTTTATTAACAGCAATGAAAACAAACAGGATGTCACTGACGTTAATGAAGAAGTATCTGAAACAGATCCTGCAGGTGATGCACAACCTCATATACAAAAAAAAACAATAAAAAGAGCTATACCAAAACTATGCGAAGTTCATAATACGGATACAAAAATCAATATTTTCAACAATAAAACCTTTATTATTTCAGTTGACAGGTATGGATTTGCAAAGGAACTGGAACATCAGATCAATGAAAATAATGGTAAAACAATAACAATTGGGACAGATATACATTGCGATCATAAGGTTGACCTTTCCTCACCCATGCAAACGGAAAAAGGCATAAAAGACCTTATCAATAAGGGGAATGACATACACGGTTTTATCCACCTGGCGCCTGTTGATCTGTATTTTGATAATATCAGTACAGAAGACAGTATAAATACGGCTGTAAAATCGTTCTTTGTTATTGTGAAAGCATTACATGAAAAACTGAACAATAAAGACTGCCTGATTTCAGCGCTGGCATTTAATTCAGTGATTTTCCCATATAGTAATGATCCTTCAGGTATATATCCTGCTTATGCGGGCTTATCAGGGATGATGAAAACCATTGCAAAAGAAATGCCTGAAGCATTGGTTAAAATAGTAGATATCAAAGAAACCGTATCAGTAGAGAATATTGATATTAAGAAAACAATATCAACCTATATCCTTGAATTAATGTCAGGCGACAGGATGGTAGAGACAGGATATGACGGGGATAAAAAATATCACATTTCATATAAGGAAGCTGTGCCGGAAAATTCAGGCGAGATCATCAAAGATAATGATACTATCTTAGTAACCGGCGGTGCACGGGGGATCACTTTTGAGATATTAAGATCGCTTGTAAACAAATACAAAATAAAACTGGTTATTGCAGGCAAGACGGGCATAAGAGGTATCAACGGATTTTCCGAAGAATACAGCGAAAAAGAGATATTCGAAGTGTTAAGCAACAAAATGAAAGGCGCCAGACCTGTGGAGATAAAGAATGCCGTTGAGTCGGTAATAAAACAGAGGCAGGTAACCTCAAATATTGAATATTTAAAAACATCAGGAAATGAAGTAATATACGAACAGGCAGATGTTACGAACTACAATGATATTGAGAATATTATAAGCAGGTATGATTTTAACGGAATTATACACGGTGCAGGTATAGAAGAAAGTTCATTGCTGCAGAATAAGTCTGTGGATTCTTTCAACAGGGTCTTTGACACTAAAGTAACAGGAGTACAGAACCTGCTAATTGCGCTGAAAAATACGGAATATCGTTATTTCATAGCCTTTTCCTCTGTAGCAGCAAAATTCGGGAATGAAGGACAGGCGGATTATTCCTCTTCCAATGACATGATGGGCAAAATACTTCAGAAAGAAAAGGTTGCTGATCCTGACAGGATATTCAAAATAATTGACTGGACAGCATGGGAAGGCACCGGTATGGCAGACAGGGAGAGTGTAAAAAAGGCGCTGAAAGATAAAGGTATCAGTTTCTTATCCATTGATCAGGGTGTTAAATTTTTCATGGATGAAATAAAAGATACAACGACTGAAGAAATAGTGATCTCCGATACAGATACGGACACTGATCCGTGCGGACCGTTCAGGGATAGTATTCCGGAGAATTCTGAAAACAACAAAAAGTATATTCTTTTAGACGAAACAGTATTTAAGGATGATACATGCTGTGAATCAACATATACTTTTTCGCTTGATAAGGATCTCTACCTGAACAGCCATATTATTGGCAAATATCCTGTGGTACCGGTGACTTTCATTGCAGAGATCATGATCGAGAATTGCAAATCCCTTTTGCCTTCGATGAATTTCGTAAGGTTGTATGATCTGGAGATGTATCATTTTATTAAATTGTTTTATAACAAGAACAGAAAAATCAAAATAATCTCAAAAATTCATAATAAAAACAATCATGAAATTATTTTGCATACCAAAATAATGTGTGATGTAATAAATCATCTTAACCGGATTACCCAAAAAGATAAGTTGCATTACGAATGCAAAATAGAATTATCGGAAAAAAATCAAAAATCCTATACAAATAAATACGAAAATATCGAATTTAGCAGATATAATAATGTCAGCCTTTTTAATAAATCATCCATATATTGTGCAGAGTTTTTATTTATGGGTCATAAAATGCAAACTGTTAATGATCTTATTTATTTAAACAGGAGAATGGGAATAGCCGAGATCAGATATACTGATCAAAATATAATACAAAGCGCCATTGATCCGGATTACTCTCTTGATCCGATCCTGTTTGATGCCTGTTTGCAGCTTGGAGGGGTTGTGGCAGGATTGTTCTATAAAAAAACAGCTTTGCCTGCCATGATAAAAAATGTCAGGTTGTATAATAAAATTGATAATAACAGCTCTTATTATACTGTTGCCATTTTAAAATCCGGAGGATTTGATAATAATGGTTTATTTACAAGCGATATAATACTTTACAATAAGAACTGGGAACCGGTTTTGTTAATTGAAGACTTTATTGGTCGTGAAGTAGAAAATATCAGTGAGAAATCTTTAAAAAAAATATCCGAAAACATCATATATACGAAATCTTCAATACCATTCAGTATTGAACCGGAAACTACCATACAGAAGGATAATTTCTCCTTACTTGATAAAAAAATATACCAGGATGAACAAAAAGTTATATATAGCAGAATATTGGATATTAAACATGACTTCTTCCTGTCAGATCATGTAAAGGATGGCATACCGTTATTCCTGGGAGCCACAGCTATTGAAGCTATGACACAGGCGGTAATAACTCGTATAGGGAATGATTACAAAATTTCCGAAATTCATGATTTTAAAATCCCGTATGGTATTAAGATACTAAAGGGAAAGCCAAAAGAAATAATTATTGAAGCAAGAAAACAGGATGGCAGAAACCATGAATTCTTATGTAGTATCAGTACAGAGAATAAACATCATAACAATTCAGGCATAAAAAACAGATTACATTATAAAGGTGTATTCAGATTTGATAAAAAAAGGAAAAAGAAAAGAAAATATAATATACAGGAGTATAATGATATACATTATGAAGGTAATTTGAAAAACATTATTTATCATCCTGAGCTGTTATTTCCGGGAAAGACATTTCAACCTGTTGAGGATATTATTTCATTAAATAATAACAATATAACTTGTGTGCTCTGTAATAAAGGCAATGCAAAATTATTTGACGGAAAGAAAGATCCAATGCTGACCGATGTAGTAATTACCGACGGTATATTTCAGACATGTGTATTAAAAGAAATATTACTTTCAGGTTATATGACACTTCCGGTAGAAATATCAGGATTCAGGTATTTCGGAGAAACATATCCCGGAACAAAATACTATTGCATTTCAGAAAAAACCGGTGATAACAAAGAAACAGTTGAATACAGGGCAAAATTAGTTAATCCCGATAAAAACCTTTTAATAGAAATTGATAAAATAGTATTAATAAGGATATCAAAAATACCTGACCGGTACCAGATATCGAATAAGGTAAGATCTTATGACAAAAAGTCATCAATGATTAATACTATCAGTTATTAAATTTAATATTTGGTTATGAATATATTAATAACAGGAGCAAGCGGATTCCTGGGTAGCGCTCTTACAAGGAAATTGGCCGAAGAAGGGCATAATGTACGGATACTTATTCGTAAAACAAGCAACATTGATCATTTAAACGATCTTAAGCTCGATATTGTATTTGGCTCTCTTGAAGATAAAAGTTCCCTTCCCCGGGCATTTAAAGACGTAAATATTGTTTACCATTGCGCTGCCGTTTCAACCGACTGGGCATCAAAAAAGGATTTTTATAATTCAAATGTTATTGGAGTTAAAAACCTGCTTGAAGAAGCAATAAAAATAGAAAACCTGAAAAGATTTGTTCATATCAGCTCGACGGATGTTTACGGTTATCCAAAAGAAGCATGTGATGAATCATTTCCTATAAAAGATATAGGATTGCCTTATAACAGGACAAAAGTAATTGGAGAGAATATTGTTATGGAATATTATAATACTAAAGGATTGCCTGTAACAATAATCCGTCCTGTT
>Ga0180433_10009319_pt1 | contig 12043 bp, 14 predicted proteins | sample SS_ome_8_FD_132980 | JGI IMG/M metagenome (GOLD analysis project Ga0180433, IMG submission 132980) | Hypersaline lake sediment archaeal communities from the Salton Sea, California, USA - SS_1_D_1 metaG | ecosystem: Environmental > Aquatic > Non-marine Saline and Alkaline > Hypersaline >... | reverse complement strand
CTAGAAAGTATCTAAAGGAAACTGGCTGTATTCCAAACATGTTGGACAAGAGCCAACTAAATAGAAGATTGCATAAAATATCCAAAGAAGTATGGAATGCGGCTTTAAAAGCTCTTTCCTTAGGTTCCGTTGAGTTTTCAAAATATTAAAAATTTTGCATGATAACACTGACAAAAATTTATTTTTAACAAATAAAAAGGTGCTATCATGCAAAAAGAGTATATCACAGATAAAGCTTGGATTAAAATTTTGAAATTTTTTGAAAAACACCCACGAGTTTACAATAGACTTTATTATTTGTGTTGGTATGAGTTCTGACGTAAAAGGCTTTATGGCTTGGTATAAAAAATATAATCCAAAAGGCAAAATAATTGGCATCGATAAGCATCCAGTCAAGTACCTTGGTAATGAAGATTGCTTTTTACAAGGGGATGCACAAAAGATTATCCCTCAATTGAAAAACATGCTAATCAAACCTTCATAACCCTTTTTCGTATTGCATCTGCCTTGTTTTTAGTCTCTGCATACGTTTGGCCAAAAAGTTCTACTTGTGCTATCACTCTTCCACATTCGCCAAATTGCATTACATTGTTGTTAGGTGGAATAAACAAACTACATGATTTGGGCAACTTATCATAATGAACCATATTACTAGAGTTGCCCTCTTTAATTGTAACAATATTACATTGTGCACCAAATCCATTTTGTTTTAACTCAATATTCGGTTTTTGCCCAAGACATAGTTGTATGCCCGCTTCAATCACATCATAATTGTATACTTGTTTATAAAGATTATAAAATGCTGATGCAGCACGCCCATTGATCTCTATCAAGATTATCGCATCATCACCTATCCAATATTCGCAGTTAAAAAAGGTATTATTTAATCCAACGGCTCTTACATCCTTTACCGCAACCGCCTTTATTTTTTCTTGCACTTGTTCAGAAAGCACCGTTGGCAAAGAAAAATTATCAATCCTTTTTAAATCAGAAAAAAGATTAGTATCGGTAATAACCGTAAAAAAGACTTCATTATTATATACAAACCCTTCTACCGTAATCTGAAACCCCTTAATCAACTCTTCAACCATCATAATAGGCTTTGTTGCCAAGGGATATGTTTGTAAATCAACATATTTTTCAAACAATGGAAAAATTGCATTAATCATATTCGGCAACTGTTTTTTTGCTATAACAATATTCTCATTAAATACTTGTTCATTGCTTATTTTATATCCTAAGACCCCAAGAGAAGAACAGGGCGCCTTAAGATAAAAAGGAAATGAAAAACAATTTTTTTTAGAGCAAGAAAGATCGAGGAAATCAAATGCTATTGCATGATCTGTTTTAACTCGCGTATAATATTTATTATATACTAGAAATACCGATTCAAAACTTGGCCCAGGCAAATTAAATTCTTCACATAGTTTAGCTCCAATAAGAGTCCCTATATCTAAATGATAAAAAATACCATCTATTTTATGATTTTTAATATACTCTCGTGCCTTATCGAGATAACCCAATATGTCAAAATCAAAAATATTATTTCTTGAGCTATAATGTAAGTCAAAATAATGGATATTATATTGACCTCGGTGTCTTATACGTTCCGCCTTTCTTGAATTTTCATTTGCAGCAACAATCAATATGTTTTTTTTCATGGGGCCGACTCTATGCTTTTTTATTTTTATATTATTTATTTCTTCCTCTTTTATATTCAGTATACTTAAAAAATAGCTGTAATATCAAACGTAAAAAAAGAGCCCCGACTTTACATCGAAGCTCCTCATACTCTTGTTTTTAGCTTTTTATTTTAATTTCTCCATAACATCTGGTTTTGTTCCTCTTCTTCTTCTTCTTCCGGTTCGTCTTCTAAGAGGTTTTTGCTGCATACCTAACCGAGTACCATGTCTACCACGAGGTGAAACTCGTGGCATTGGTAATAACTGTGGCTGTAATTGCATCTGTTGAATTGGCAATGGCTGTACTTGTATCTGTTGCCCTCTTGTTATTGGTGGTCTTTGCCCTCGACCTAGTATTACTGGTGGAACACTTCTAACTCTTTGCTGTTGCATCCTTGGTGGCAGTCCTGGACCTGGCGGAACTCTTCTTCTGCCTTGTTGCCGCATTTGTTGTTGTCCTCTTGTTATTGGTAGCCTTTGCCCTCCTCGACCTATTAGAGTTGGTGGCAGTCCTGGACCTGGCGGAACTCTTCTTCTGCCTTGTTGCACCATTTGTTGTTGCGGTCTTTGCCTTCTCATCCTCTCACGCTCTGCAAACATGGCGGCGTAGAGATTGCGAGTAGGCAAGCTTCTGCCTTGTTGCCGCATTTGTTGTTGCGGTTGTTGCATTAGAACCATAAAATCTTTTTTATCCATAGCAAATACCATGCTAATGCATAATAATGCGACACTAAAAACTGTAAAACTTATTTTTTTGATATTCATAGAACAATCCTCCTTTTTAGATATTACTACTATAACCTACCTTCTTTTTAAGAATTTCCCCCTTTTTAAGAATATTATTATTATAAACTACCCTCACTACCAATCTATCAAACCCCCCAAACAGTAGTCAATAGTTTTGTTTTTTTTTAAAAAATAATCCAAACTGAAAGGCTTTTGCGACAATGCGCAAGTAGCATAATAACGATTAGATCATGCCCTTGAGAACAATTAGAACATTTGATAATACATAAATAAAAGCTATGAATTAGCCTTTTTTAACGCAAACTGGCCGCATCCGCCATCAATACCAGTCCCCTTACTCCTACGAATAGAAGTAAAAACTCCTTTATTATTGAGATACTGCGCAAACTCATTCATCGTTTGCTCATCTGAAGCTTTTTCTGCTAATGTTTCTGTAGGATTATAGGGTATAAGGTTAATTTTAACCTTCAAGTTTCCAATGACTCCAAGAAGTTGGCGAGCTTGATGCAATGTATCATTGATACCACGAAACATGATATATTCAATTAAGATATAATCTCTTTTTTTAAGCTTAATTTTTTGTAACTCTTTTATTAACTTATCAATAGGAAAGTGTTTATTTATTGGCATATAATGAGATCGCAGGTCATCCGTAGTAAAGTGCAAAGACACAGCCAACCGCACCCCAGTTTTATGTATAAAATCGGCTAAACCCTCCCCAACACCGGATGTAGAAACAGATATCTTAGAAGGAGACAAGGCCAAGCATTTTGGATGGGTAAAAATATCAATAGATTTTTCTACAGCCTCTTTGTTTAATAATGGCTCTCCCATTCCCATAAAAACAATGTTGGTAATTTTGTTTGTAATTTCATTATCTTTAGAATATTGCAATATTGCCAATACTTGCCCAACAATTTCTGCAACAGTCAACTTTCTTATAAAACCAACCTGTGAACCCGTCGCACAAAATTTACAACCTAAAGGGCATCCGATCATGCATGAGACACAAACCGTTGCTCGCCCCTTATCAAGCATCAAAATAGCTTCTATTAGCTTGTCATCATTTGTTTTTAATAAAAATTTATAAGAATTATCCGCTTTGCTATAAGAAACGTGCGAAACTTTTGGCATATACATACAAGCAGTATTATCAATCTCAACTTTAAACGCTTTAGGCAAATTGTGCATCTGTTCAAGATCAAACACAAATCTCTTGTATATCCAATTTACAAGTTGTTGCGCACGAAATTTGGGCTGTTTTATGCCCTCAACATATGCTTCAATATCTGTATACGTTAAATCAAGAATATTTGTTTTTATATCTTCCATTTATTACCTAAAATTTATTAAAAATTCTCATAGCTACATATTATGCAGTATACACTAATTACACTTTAGCGACAAAGACTCGTAACGGTAAGGGAAATAGCCAGCAAAATTTTACTGGCTATTTCTAAACCTCTCATTCTTTTAGGTATTACTTACCTTTCCTCTTTTTCATTTCTTCGAGCATTTTTTTATTTCGTCTTTTACCTGCTTCTATTTTTCTACCAATATCATCTAGCTCTCTCTGCTTATCCCTATAAAACGCTCTATTTTCGAGCATTTTTTCAAAAAATTGATCCCTTTTTTTTCTATCCTGCCTTCGTTCTTCTTCATAAAACTCAAGCAATCTTGTATAAGGATCTTCTCGCCGCTCTAAACTAAGTCCTTGCCCCATCATTCTTGGTTGTCCCATTGGTTTCCCCATCATTCTTGGTTGTCCCATTGGTTTCCCCATCATTCTTAGTTGTCCCATTGGTTGCCCCATCATTCTTGGTTGTCCCATTGGTTGCCCCATCATTCTTAGTTGTCCCATTGGTTGCCCCATCATTCTTGGTTGTCCCATTGGTTGCCCCATCATTCTTGGTTGTCCCATTGGTTGCCGCATCATCATTTGTTGCCCCATCATTGGCTGATTCATTTGCATCATAGGTTGCCCCATCATTCTTGGTTGTCCCATTGGTTGCCGCATCATCATTTGTTGCCCCATCATTGGCTGATTCATTTGCATCATAGGTTGCCCCATCATTCTTTGTGGTTGCTTCATCTGCATCATATGTTGAGATTGTTGCGGCATTTGCATTAATACTTTTCTGGACAATATATTTGCCATATTTTTTATGATTTTTTGATTCCGTTCTAACATTACCTTCCATGCCTCTTGATTAAGCAGTAACTCTAATACTTTTTTAGCATAAACCTCATTACTCTCAAAGAGCAACTTCAAGACCTCCAGAAACTTCGTCTTAAGTTCTGCCTTTTCTTCTCTGGAAGAACTTAAAATCCTTTTTAAAAAGGCTGCTACCTCGGTCTTATCATCAAATCTTTGTAGGACTAAATTAACTAGTTTTTCATCCTCAGGTTTAAGTTTAAGCTCACATTCTGCTGATATTAAAAATATCCAATCTTTTCCGTCAATATGTACACATTCTGCCCGTGTTGCAAATAGATGGCCACTTCCCGCATAAATCCAATACATTTCTGGTCGTTCTTTCTTAAGAAGGTCATTTACAGATGAATCAAATGCATGTAACTGGCCGCGATACAAAGGCAACCGGCCAAAATAACGAAACTCTTCATTCAATTCTTCATCGGAGAAAAATTCTCCTTCATCATTGAAGAAAAGAAGAGTTCGTATCATATTGCTTTTCTCATCCATCAATTGTCTCAGCTTCCCTTTACCCCCACCTATATTCTTTAACTGATCTGCAATATCTGGCTTTAAAAAGGCAAACCCTAAAAGCTCACTTGTCGGAGTTTCAAGGAGTTCCACAAACGTTTTTTTATTACCTGAAATATCAAATGAGCTCTCTACTAAATCATTCAACAATAAAAAATCAGAAAAATACATTCCTACTTTCATTCCATATTTCGTCAAAAAACTTCTAGCTGAATCTTCAGTATCTTCTTTCTTTTTTATTGCTTTATAAACGTACAATAGGTTATCTATCATACGTTCTCGCTCAGGCGTTTTACCTAACCGAGGACGAACCTCACCCAATGTATTATATCGACCTAAAATATATGAATTAATAAATGAATACCAATTACAACCACCCATACCAAACTTTTCACGCAAAATCGGTGCCGGTAAAACTATCGAAACGACCTGAGGCGCAACCTTCTCAAATTCTACCTCATAATCATACCCCTCACCCTGAAATGGTACAATACGTGGCCGACCTTCTTGTAAATCCTCAACCTTTATCTCGGCTTTATCCAGAATAGACTTTGCCAGACTAGGATACTTCTCCATCGCATTACCGACATTTGCAACCAGCAATAACGATATAAGAACAATCATTTGCTTTTTCATAAGAAACTCCTCCTATTTATTTTTTTAATTTTTAATACGTAATAACCCTTATTATTTTACTTCTTATCCCTAATCCAGGAGGAAGAGCAACTTTCACCGCAATAACACTACCTGGTCGAATTTTTGCATTTTTTACATCACATCCGACATGTTGCACATTATTGACCTTGTTATCTAACTTAACAAGGCATGCCCCCTTATACTCCCCTTTTTTGTACACTTCCACTACTTTACCTCTAGCCCTCGGTGCTTTTTCCCAAAACTGTCTTTCTTCAATACTCATTTTCGGTTCTTTAACTTTCTTTGATGCAAACAACAGATAGCTATTGCACAAAAACAGTACACTAAAAGCTATAAAACTTATTTTTTTTATATTCATAGTTCCCCCTATTTTTTCAATGAATCTCTATCATTTACGCGATGGCCACCGTATTTACACAATGGCCATCGATTTTCTAAGTCACCGTCTTCAACAACTGTCTTTTTTATACTCTTCCCCTTCTGCGCCCTCTTGCGCGCCTTCCTCCATGGCCCCTTCCACGTCTACCATACGCTCTATGCCCAAATCGTCTTCCATGTCTCCTATGCCGGCCATATCCTCTTTGGTAAAATCTTCTACCTCTCCAGCGAGGATGTCGACCATATCCCCATCTACCACATCTAAATCCAGCAGGATGCCATACACCATGGTAAGGACACCAGTAGGATCTTGTACGCCAGTATGGATAAAAACCCCAATAGTTGCCATAAAGACCATCATAATAATTGTCACCGTAATAACCCGGAGACCCAACCCCAATACTAAGACCAACACCAGGACCTCCTATATCAACGCCAAATCCTACGGCACTTGATAGTTGTTGGGATGATAATAACAGTACTCCTAGCATTATAGAACTAAGCAAGACCTTTTTGTTTCTCATAGCAAAATCCTCCTTTTTTAAAAATACCACAAAAAGCCACCTTTCCAGTCTCATGTTAGCAAATAGAAAACAAGAAAATCAATGGTTTAATCAAAAAAAATCAGGGCGATTGCCCTGGGTATTTTTCTACAATTGCCATTAAAGCCCTAGATAAAGTGCTTATTCGCAATATAGAGAGATAAAGTCTCAAAAAATTTTAATGTTAGATTTTGTAAGCCATGCAAACTTTCTTTTTTCACAATAAGCCGCATGAGGATTATTGTTCATTTGCATGTTATGTTCAAATTTATTATGTATGAATTTTGCAAGATTCACTCCGGCATAGGTATACAGTTTCCTGAGAATCTTAAGTCTATCTGCCTCATTTTTTACCCATTCAGTTACGTCTATAAAATAGGTTTTAAAGATTCGGTCTTGGACTTGCAATGTTACACAAAAAGCATGTTGAGCAGCCTCTTTTATTTTTCCTCTTAATAGTGCTACCCCCTCTTTTTTATTAGCTATTGGATCTTTATAAAACTTGCGATAAGGTGGAATTATTCCCATTGTTTCTTCATACCCTTCCTCAGCCGCCACCTCCTGGCATGTATTATGGTATGATTTTGCAGAACCTCCAAAATCAACATAAGCATCTTTTTCATACTTTTTTTGAGATCGCCAATCTACAAACCCTTCTGTCCGATGAAAAACCACGGCACACAATAGATACAATACCGGTTCTTTTTGAAAATACTCCTGATTAACAACGCACAAAACAATACCGCCACCAACTTGATATGATGATTATAAAAAAATATTGACTTAAGACATAAAGAAAAATCTCAACCCGCTCATCCTGGCTACCCATTATACACATCTTATCTATACCTAAAAAAGATCATATCTCCGTTTCCCTTACTTCGATACGCTCAAAAGAGCTACTCAGCATGCACGGATGTAACAAAGGGTTGTAAATCCTTTTATGGAGAAAATAAATAATATTTTTTTATAAGGAAATATTACCCTTCGTTACGATGCTGCGCATCACTCAGGGAACACGGGAGGAGAAACTTTTTTTAGTCGACCTTAATATGCTTTGCTTAGGAAATATTTGTGTATAATGGGTAGTCATCCTGAGCCGCCCGATGAAGCTTAATCGAAGACGGACGTGTCGAAGGACAAAAATATTCCATTAAAAATTTTTTTAGAAGTAAAAATTAAAAATGAATAATAAAATGTTTTTTATAAGGTTAATATTGTCCTTCTACATGTCCTCTTTGCCCTTCACAAAGCTCAGGTCTGCATCGGACGGCTCAGAATGAGCGAGAAGGAGAATATTGCTCTAGACTATTATTTTTTACTGATTTGAATTTTCAAATTCACGTTCAATAACAAAAATGCTTCCTCTTACTATAAAAGAGAAAGCATTTTTTCAAGAAACGTAAAAAATTTTTACTGTAAAGGCTTATTCTTCACCGTTTGAAAAGAACTGCCATGCTGCATAAAATGATGCTAATGATAAAAATCCAGTTGTTGCGGCAACTGTACCACTAGGAATTAAAAAGCCTGCACCAGCGTCATCCGCCAAAAAAGAAAAATACATACCCCCAGTTACTAAAGATACCAACCCAAGGCCAGCCCCAAAAGTACTCGTACCCGCGGTTAAAGCATATCTTTTTACATTTGATCTGTTGGAAGCAGCTTGTAGACATGGTGCACAAACTGTTGTTATACAGAATACTAAAAAGAGTGCTTTTAGTTTCTGTTTTATCTCCTTATATTTCATAAAAAACCTTTCACATATATGATGATTCATACCATTAATATAATAAATTTCACAAAAGTTAACTTGATTGAGCAATCGCTTATTATACTAATCAGTTATATTTCTTTCTGAAGACCGTAAGTTCTTACTTTCTTTTCCCAAGAAAACCATCCCTGCTGTACCAAATGATAAAAGAGATAAGACACCACTACCAATAGCAGTAAGGCCAAGTCCCCCCAATACCAATGCTAAACCACCTATATTACCAGGATTTCCTGTAGGGCGACCATTGTCTACTTCTGTACTTATTGCATAAAATAAATAAGCAGAAATTAAAGCCACTATTCCAAAAGCTCCGCCCAAAGAAGCCGACCCTGCTGTAAAGGTAAATGTTGCAGCATTTGACCCAAATGTTTTTAATTTAGATTTATTAGATACCTCAGCAGCTTGTACACATGGTACAAATACTGTTGTAATACATAATCCCAAACAAAATGTTGTTAATATCTTTTTTATATTTTTATTTATCATAAAATCCTTTTCGATGTTTTTTACCATATCAAACAATATCAAGTTTTTCTGTAGGTTGTTGATCTCTACACTCTCTCCAATAAAATACCCCTGCAGCTGTACCAAACGATAGCAATGATAATGCACCACTACACAATCCAATAAAACCTGCGGGAACTAAGGCGGCTAAATGAGATGGACTGCGCCCTCTTAAATCAGTCTCATCGGTAATAAGAGCACAACAAAAAGCAAGAGACAAAAGTGACACCAAACCAAAACCTGCCCCTGCAGTACTGGTTCCTGTTGTTAGGGCAAATGTTGCTAATTTTGATGATTTAGATTCTTTAGCGGCTTGCATATATGGCGCAACTACTACTGTCAGGCATAATCCTAAACAAAAGGTTTTTAATGTTCTTTTGATATTCTTATTTTTCATAAAGACCCTTTTTTGATGTATATTTTTTAAAAACATTGTTAATACCAGGTTTTCACCCTACAAAAGCTTATATTAAAAAACAGAACTATGCAAAAGGGCAAACAATCAATAAAAAAAGTAGCATTTACCGCCATTTTTATTACAATAAGTTTTGGTCATAACTTAGTTGAAACTATTTAAGAGGAAAACATGAAACAAACATTCAAAAAAAAGATTTCAGCCACTATTCTTATAACAACTATTTTTTCTACCAATTACTTTTATACAACAGAAAATAACAACAAACCAATCATAATATCAACCAATACCAGTGACCTTGTTGATATATCAACAATAAATCCAAACATAAAAAAAGACATTTATTATGCAACTACAAATAATTTTACCGGACAAATTCTGTATAAATCTGCAAAATGTTATTTAAGAAAAACTACTGCTGAAAAACTAAATAAGGTACAAAAAATATTAGAAGAAAAAGGCTTAGGCTTAAAAGTTTGGGATGGTTATAGACCTTTATCAGCACAAAAAAAAATGTGGAAAATTGTTCCAGATCCACAATTTGTTGCAGACCCAAGCAAGGGCTCTATGCACAATAGAGGCGCCGCTGTTGATGTTACCTTGGTCGATTTAAAAACAGGCAAAGAACTTGAAATGCCTACTGGCTTTGATGATTTTTCTGCAAATGCAGCAGCTTATTGTACTGAAGGAATATCAAAAGAAGCAATCAATAACAGAACAATCCTCCAAGATGCTATGACAAAATGTGGTTTTCTCATATTTAAAAGTGAATGGTGGCACTTTAATGATTCTGACTGGAAACAATATGCTATTTTAGACGTCGATTTTTCTGAAATTAGCAAGTAACATAAAAATTTACAAACATTTTAAAAAACTAAGATATGATTAAAAAAAAGGCCTCAGTAATCTGAGGCTTTTTTTTGCCCTACTTAAATACTTTACTAGCTATTTGACAAAGATATATCAGATTTATTGCTATCTAAACCAAAAATTAGAACGAAAGTTGTAAATATTTTCAGCATGAGCAACGTAAAAAAACGAACATCCATAAAAAATCCTCTTGCTTTTTCATTTATTTATAGTCTTATTCTAACAAAAGACAGTTATAGCGTCAAAAGCTCCCAAAGGATAAAACTCAATTGGATAAACTATTTTATTAAGCAAATAAAAATATGGCGAAGAAATAAAATCACCAAAAAATTTAAATGCATCCACACTATAAAAAAAAGCAGAACTACAGCATTAGCAGTCCTCAACGACAACAAACAAGCAAAAGAGGCAAAACAAGACCTAGGAAACCGCGTTGGGTTTATTGCCGACAAGCTTGAAGATGACACTTTGTTTAAGGCTGATAGCAAGCTGAACATACAAAATTGTGGCTTTAACCTTTATATGCCGATATTATTTGGCACCTTGTAAAAAACGATCACCTATAACAAATGAATACGCCGAGCCAGAGGTTGTTTTTAAAAAAAGATTAAAAAAGCCTTGTTTTTAGGCTTTTATTTATGCAAAACTTATAATGAGGGTAATGGAAGGTAGTATAAAGTATGAAGAAATTTATACTTAAATACTAATCTGAGGGCGCAAGTTTTTAGAGCCAGTCATTACCTTCTTTTTTTATTAATCCATATCTCAACATCCCAAACCGTTCAAAACGGATAATAAATGGACACTGTTCATTGCTATAATGCTACGACGTTTAAGCTGTAACAAATCAAACGTTTAGATAGAGCATCTCAGAAAATTAGAAAACAATTAAAATCGCTCATACCAAAACTGCATAATTGCTCAAATAAACATCTTCTTTCTAGATTGTCATTTTTTAATTGTAAAACAGAAAAACTTGACGACAAATTTATAATTATAGTAATAATAAAAACGAAAGGATTAATTAAATCGGAGCAAAAAGATGAATGACATTCCCATCAAAAACGATATCGCAATTCCCTATCATGAATTGGAAATAACCGCAAGTCGGGCCGGTGGTCCAGGAGGCCAACACGTAAATAAAACAGAAACTCGCATTACGATTCGTTGGAATGTAAAAGAAACTTCTATTTTTCCCGAGTCTCTCAAAGCACGGATATTGAAAAACCTTGGGTCGCGTTTAACTGCGGATGGAGATCTAATAATTCACAACAGTGAATCGAGATCTCAGTTGCAAAACAAAAAAAATGCGCTTGAACATCTAGTAGCCATAGTCCGCAAAGCACTCTTTGTTCCTAAAAAGCACATAAAAACAAAGACTCCTAAAAAAGAAAAAGAAAAACGATTGCGAGAAAAAAAGCGACGGGGAGATATAAAAAAAAGACGTCGCAAAAATTTTGATGAATAATTTGCAAGATTCGTTAAAAGTCATAGCGGCACTACCGCATACCCTTCCAATTTTTCGATTGAGCAATCTAAATCCATTTGATAGGCTATTTTGCCTTTAAATAACGTGAGCTCGATCTAAGAAGATTAATATAAATGTTGAGTAATGGTTAAAAGAATAAGGCATTTATCTGAAAAAAATTATTAATTCTCCGTTCGCCCTGAGCTTGTCGAAGGGTACGAACTCCTTATAATAACTAAGAAAAATTTTAAAAAATAGGTAAGTAATTTTTTATAAGGAAAAAT
>Ga0180433_10009318_pt1 | contig 12043 bp, 16 predicted proteins | sample SS_ome_8_FD_132980 | JGI IMG/M metagenome (GOLD analysis project Ga0180433, IMG submission 132980) | Hypersaline lake sediment archaeal communities from the Salton Sea, California, USA - SS_1_D_1 metaG | ecosystem: Environmental > Aquatic > Non-marine Saline and Alkaline > Hypersaline >... | reverse complement strand
TCACAATTCTTTCCTCTACCTAATCTTCCTGTTCATCTCTCGCTGGCATTTTTACTCCTTTCCTATAAAAGTTTTTTAATTATTGCATTATCAGAAACATCATTTAGAACTGTTACACCTGAACAAATGGTACAGTTCTTTCCGATCTTTACCCCTGTCTGAATGTTACATCCGATTCCTATTAAGGTTTTCTCACCGATAGATACGCTAGAACCAATATTGCTACCCACAGAGATAAATACACCATCTTCAATATTAGTGTCATGTTCAATTGTTACATTGCTGTCTAAGATACAGCACCTACCAACCTTAGTCCTAGCACCCACCATGACAAAAGGTTTGATAAGAGTGCCAATACCTATCTCAGCACTCCTGAATATATGTGCTTTTCTGTGAACTAATCTTATAAGTCTGTGCTTGTTTAATACTGATAAGCGAACATTGTTATCAAAGATAGCCGGGGCTATTGGATAGCCACCATTGTACTCATCTAGCTTTACACACCCCTCTTTGAAATCATCAATGAAACAAGCTACTTCATGTCCACATTCCTCTGCTATCTCAGCCCAAAGTTTTCCTCCATTTCCAGCTCCATAAATCGCTATTCTCATATCTTCCTCCAATAGTATCTACTGTCCTCTACAAACAAAACTGGGAAGGGAGCATCAATAGCTTCCTTTAACAAAGACTTTACATCTTCCGAAGGTGTGGGGTGTATCACCTTCATTATGTTTTTAAAAATGAAGTCTAAGTCTTGGGTATGCTGGAAGCCATAATCATCCTTCCCTATAGTGGTTCTTATTGTTAAGTTTATAGGTTGCCAATGTTCGTTGAATTTAAGGGCATGATTGAATATCTGATCCATGCAGAGAGTCATGAAATCATAAAACATGATCTCTACTACTGGTTTAAACCCTTGCATTGATAACCCTGTACCTACCCCTATAATCGCTGCTTCCGAGATCGGCATGTTTCTTACTCTATCTGGGTACTTAGTAGATAAGCCTTTAGTAACTCTAAAACATCCACCAAAAGGATCACAGATGTCCTCACCTAAAAGGATCACCTTGTCATCCTCGGCTAACTTCTCATCCAAGGCTTCTCTTATGCAACTGATAAAATATCTCGGCTTTTCCATAATTCTTTTTCTTCTTTATCTCTGTAATCAGGATCACTCGGAGAATGTCCACATTGTCGGTAACAATCTACGAGGTGAAAACTTGGAGTAATAGATCTAACATCCCAAGGATTCGCATGGCGTAAACCAAAAGCATGGAAGCGAGCATTAATTGAACCAGATAGATTATCCTCAACCCTCGTGGACATGGCATATCGGTTATTCTCAATAACAAAGACAATAGGTAACTTAAACAAAACAGCAATGTTAAGACTTTCATATAACACTCCTTGTCCTAAAGTTCCATCTCCAATAAAATTCATTACTATGTTATCCTTACCTTTGAGCTTTAATCCCCATGCCATACCACAGGCTATCGGTGCAAAACCGCCTTGGATGCCATTGGCATAAAACCTATCTTTTCTAAAGATATGCTGGGATAACATCTTCCCCCCATTAACACCAGATTCTAAACCTCTCAATTCATCCTCTAACCCTTGAAAATCTTGTGTTAAAGCCAAATAATGACTATGATTTCTATGGGTAGAACAAACTATGTCGCCTTCCTTCAACTGAGAAATCAAATCCACAGAATGAAACTCTTGTCCTATAGACAAATGAACTGTTCCTTTAATCTTTTTTTCTTTGTAGAGTTTATGAATATTACATTCAAACTCTCTTATTTTCTTTGCTAGATCTATTTTGTCTTTAAAGTGCATTTCGATAGCTCTCTAACTGTCTTATTGACTTAACCAATAATTTCATCTCATAGGGTTCTAAACTACAGGGCTGATCGCAACCACTTAACTTGCGTGTAGGTGTAAAGTGTTTCTCGATCATAACTGCACCCAAACTTACAGCTTTAATAGATGCCCAGATTCCGGTAGTATGATCTGAGAACCCCATAGGGTGCTTAAATAGCTCCCCTAGCTTAACCATCCTTCCAAAATTTAAGTCAGTAATCTTGGTAGGATAATTAGGCACACAGTACATAAGGGTTACTTTGTTATTAGATAATAAAGACAATGAACTCCTTATCGCTGGTGTAGGGTGATTACCTGTAGATAAAATTACTGGTTTACCAGTCTTGGCGATCTTCTTTAGTAGGATATGGTCTGTCAAAGATCGAGAAGCTACTTTGTACCTCTTAACTCCAATATCCTCTAGTAACTCAACTGCTTCCTCATCAAACGGAGAAGCAAACCATTCTATAGGTGAATAGTCAGCTAATACTTTTAGGTCTTTATAGGAGAACTCTCCTCGCTGGCTATCCTTATATGTCTTGGCATATACATTGCCATCGTAAAGTTTGTCTGTATCGTAAACTTGGAATTTCACAGAGTTCACACCTGTTGCACAGGCAAGATCTATCTGTTGTTTAGCAATATCTACATTGCCACATGCGTTAATACCGCACTCTGCAATAATATAAGTTTTCATAAGAATATAATCCCCTGTTCTATGAGCATACGAACATTTAAATAACTACTAGTCTTTTTTATGTTTTCAAAATATGTTAAATAACGAGCTAAGTTTCTATTAACATCTATCCATAAATCATTCTTATCAAACATAATGAGGTCTGTTTTGGCTGCCTTTACTATGTCTTGTAGTCTCTCTATCCCTATTGATGTTTCTATTTTAGGTACTAAGGTAATTCTTGGATTGAGAATATATCTTAAAGCAGCTATTGAGTCTGGGTTCTCTGCATTAGAGATGGCAAAGTAATAAACCCCCTGACTTTTGTTACATAGATTTATTGAATCCTGAAGGCTTATTTTGGTAAAAGGGTACTTCTTCCTGCCTTTAGGATAATCAATGAACAACTTGTGTTTAGGGCTTTTTAATACTTTTACCAACTTAGCCTTAGTATCTGTCCAAGCCAGATTAACCCTGATAACTGCATCATCAGGAATCGGAATATCGTAATTACGCAAGTTGTTTGAATACAACTTCATTAGACTTTTTATAATATTTTAGTATCTTTTCTCGTTCCCCATCGGAAAGCAAATCAAAACCATCATAGGGCTGTTTATGAAAATTATTTTGGAAAAACTCTCTTAAAAGCAGTTTATCTTCCTGATTTATGCCCTCTACAGAAAGACAAGCCTTCATTAAGGCTATCCCTTTTTTAGAAAGAGCAGCGTTAACCATCTTTGGTTGGATAGGTTTTACTTTAAAACCCACCACATTACCCACCATTTCAAGTACCTTTCCCTTGGCTAACTCCCAAGAAAAAACAAATACATTATCTGTACCAAAAACATCTGTATAGCTTTTAACAAGCCTATCCCAATGATAATTGTCCTCATGAAGCATCCCTATAAACTCTTTAAAACTAAAATTCCAACCCTCTTTGATCTTCTGATAATAAAGAGATTCGATATATGTATCTTGGCTTCTTAAAAAAAGTATGATTTTGACATCAAAATCTGTGGTTATTTCATTAAGGTCTTTTGCGATAGCCCCTACATTACTATGTCCATTTATGGAATTACCAGATAACCCTTCAGCAATTATAAATATCTTATCTAGGGGTTGCTTCTGATAGGTCTCATTAAACAACATCCGAAAAAACTTTATTGAGCCTTTTCCGGCAGGACACACATCCATAAGATAATCACCAAACACAGATTTATCGTGATCGTATAAAACGCCACAGTCTTTTAACTGATTATGCGATACATCCAAAACCTCTTGAAGATAGGTAGTTCCTGTTCTTGCTGTTCCTATATGAAAATAGATTGTCTTTTTCATATCTTCTTGGTACTGATCCTAAATTTAGTAAATGTGTTGAAAAAGTTATTGATTAAATCTTTATTTTTCCAATACTCTGGAGGTCTAGCATAGTAACAACATAAAGGTACATGCCCTTTAATACCCCACTTAGCTTTACTATTGGGATTCCAATGTGTACCCTCTTTAAAGAACTCTCTATCTATCCTTACCTGCTCCATAGCATCTTTAGCATCTTTAGGGTGCAGCTTTAGAATCTGCTCGAACTCCATTTTCTCTCTATTGAGAGCTTCAAAGACTAGCTCACTCTGAGTGATGTCAACATCTTTTCCTTTGCTGTTTAGTAGTTTTGAGAGAACTTCATACTTTTCTCTCTGCATCCTTTTTTCTTTTGCGGTTAAGTTAATCCTCTGAACTTCACCGGGATCAGGATTTCTGAAATTAAATGAATTACTCATATTCTCCTTTAAAAGTAGAGGGGGCATAAAGCCCCCCCTATTAATTTACCTATGCAGATGTTGCAAAGGCTGAAAGTAAACCTGCTGATTTTTCGTTGAGATCTTCAAGTGTGTATTCGGTTACGATCATTGCCCTTGTTCTATCACCATCTTTTGCAAGAGGTTCTACTTTAGGTTTTCTTAGGTAAGCAAGTTTCCACTTATCCTGTTGTAGGACAGCTACCTGACCTGCACCCATATACCTATCAAGTACGATTTCGATAGTTCCGAAATCACTCTCATAGATGGTTACGAAGTTGCGTAAGCGACCTTCTTTACCCGGATCTATGAATCTGGTGTTAGAGGTAGCAAAACTAGAAATTCTGCGTTTGTTGTACCCACCTGTGTAAGCTACATCAGGTTTTCCACCAGCATCAAAGATGTCCTCTAAGATGTCATTGAACTTAGTTTCAGTTAAAGCACAAGCATTACCTGAACCAGTCAATCGGTTAGTTTGAATAGAGTCTATTGCACCTCTTAACGCCCTTGCACCAGTTGCACAAACAGTACCCATACCACCTGTTGAGGTAGTTGAGTTTAAGCAAATTTGCTCCATCCAGATCTTTACGATCTTCATAGCTCTTTCAAGCTGATAGGCATATTCACTATCAACACCATAATTGGTGATTGCCTGTTGTGTTCCTGAGATACCAAAAGTGTAAGCACTAATTTGGGTGTAGTTTCCTTTTCTAACTCTAGCTGTTAAAGCCTTGTTTGAAGGTATATCACCTTCTGCTACTGCTCCACCTGTTGCTGTTCCGCTATCCAATGAGTCGGTTAACCACTCATGGTATTTAGCGAAACATCTACCTACTGCCAAACGAGTCAAGAAAGGTGTTTCATCTGGTGAAATCTGTGTGATAACATCCAGAACATCCTCTGCTGCACCTGCTGTGGCGTTGTAGGTTACGAACTCATAAGCACCGCCTGCCATTCTTTAATCTCCTATTCTATGTTAGGGATATGCCCTCTAAGTTTCATTGCTCTGGTAAAAGCATCTCGACTTCCGGTTCGTTTGTACTCTGCCCAAGCCTTTTCAGCTTCTACCGCCTTGGTTGATTGTTTAGGGTGTACCCCATCTGTTGACACTAATTGTTTTTTCTGTTCCCTTCTGAGTTGTGCATTTGTTAATTTAACCTTGTTCTTCAAGGTTCTAGTCTGGGCTATACCCAGATCATAAGCAGCCATTTTCGCAGCAGCCAAGACACCTTCCGGATTATCCTGTAGATGTTTATACTTATTCATGTACTTTCCAATCTCTTTTGTCAATTCATCGTTTAAATCCCAATCAAGATTGCCAGCACCATCCTTAGTAAAACATTGAGGAAATTTTGCTGCTACTTCAGACATTGCCTGTCCTCTTAGTTGATTTTCTGTAGCTTGTTTTTGGTTCTGACTGTAGTAGTCTTTTATTTCCTGCTGTCTTTCCTTTTTCTCCAGTTCATCAATCTTGTTAAGCACCCAGATTTTATTCTCTGTTGGTGCTTCTGGATGATCGTGAATCCATGCTTTCAGTTGAGCTTTGTTGTATTCCGGCTCTTGCTTTTCTTTTTGTGTCTGCGAATGTTCAGTAAGGGTTTGTTTGAGCATATCAGGTAATGTATCTTTGAGCTGGTTTATCTTCCTTAATGCCTCCTGTGCCACATTTAAGGCTGGTACTCCCCTCTCATCTACCTCTTTACTCTCGAAATTTACCTCTGGAGAGTCAGAGGATTGCTCTTGCCCTTCTTGCTGCTCTTGTTGAGGCTTGTCGCCTTCCCCAAACACTTCTTTTACGACATCTTCTGCACTTCTCTGTTCCTTCTGCTGTCCTTCTTGTTTTTGTTCCTCGCCTGTGGATGATTCAGGCAGTACATCCTGCTGTTGTTCAGCCATAAAAACACCTCGTAGTTTTACGCACTACTGCGTTAAATATGTATCCCTCAAAGATGTCAACCTGTTTCCCCAGCCTTGGGCAAACTTGCCATACTTCTCAGGATTATTTTCAATTAAGTCTTGAAGGAATAACTCCCTCTCATCTATAAGTTCTGCAATCAAAGCATCTTCACCATTAGCTTTGATATATTCCTCGACTGCTTTTTTTGTATTCTTGCCTATAATGCCATCTGGTACTGAACCTACTATGTCTTGTAAGTTACTTACCGCTTTAGGTACACCTGCGTTATAAGCATAATCAAACAACACCGCAGAAGTCTTTTGAGGTAATGTATCGAGTTGCGGTTTCTTGTAATATTCGTGATAAGCAAAGTTTCGTACATCACCATAAGAGAGATCTTCTACCGATCCTTGGGGCATACCCTTTTCTGCTGTATAGGCATCCCATGCCCTTTGAGTTACCCCATGATTAGAGATACCGCTATCTCCGACTTCATTCTTATCTACTCCACCTTCATAGGCTAGAGTTGCCGGAAGGATATTAGCGGTAAAGTTATCGATTGTGTTTGCGTACATATAATTACCCATGTTTCTCCTTAATCATAATCGTACTGCCCCTCTGGTATTTCGTTATCTACATCCAAGGTGAAATTCTCTTGAGGATTATCTACCCTCTCTAAGAAGTCTATTGCGTTTTTCCTGTTTGCAGCATAATCTTCAACCATAGCAAGTAACTTGTCAGCAGCTTGAAAAGTGATCCTTGCTTCCTCGAACTCATGTCGTCTAGGAGATAAGTAGGCTAACTTAGCCCCTATCTCATCTCGATAGATCTCTAAATCCCTTTTTAAGATCCCCCAGCCGACTGTATGAGTCATATTGGCTACTGCATCTGCCTCAGCTATGTACTCAATTAGCTCAGGTGCATCACTTGTTGGCTTTGGCTGTTTTGGCTTCCTTTTCCTTGGTCGCTTCGATTTTGTTTTCTTCATTCTTTACTTTTGCTACTTCAATTCCTGTTTCAATCCTGTCTTTTTGATCTTCCATCTCTGCATTTAATATTCTTCCCTGCGGATCTGGTTCTATTCCTAATCGCTGTACTACCTGATCTTGCTCAGGCTCGGTCAAATCATCCATCTTCACTTTCACATCTACTGGAGGAGGTGGTGGCGGTGTGGGTTGAGAGATCAACTCTTGCCATGCCATCTCACCATCATCCTGTAAGTAGCGTTTAAGGATGTTGTAAACATTCATCGGATTTACTACACCTGTCTGCATAACGATTGGATTAAGCAGCATCTGTAGTCTTGCTACTGCTTTCTGAGCTTTTAAAGTAGGGTTGGTGTTTTGATCGTTTCCTCTGCATACCAAGTGGTATTTACCTTGGATCTCATCTCTAGTCATGTGTAGAGGTTCGACTCCTTCACTACCAGATAGTAAAGCAAATACTTCCTCCGGCATGTACTGTTGACAGAGTTCTAAGATCTGAGTAAACATTTCGGTAAGCGAGTTAGTGAATAAAGTTGCATCTAAAGAAAATACCTGTGAAGCAGACTGCTGGTGCATGCCAGCTTCAGAAGCAGTCCTTGGTTGTCTTTTATTAATCATTGACTGTAATGAGTAATCCATCTGTCCTAGATACTCTTGGATTACAGTCTTTAGTAACATCTCCTCTTTTTCATAAGAGTATTCGACATTAGGATTGTTGTTATTCATTACTTGGATAGCATCTTGCAAAGGTGTCATGCCCGGAACTGGAATACCTTGCCCCGGAATGAACTTAACAAGTCTTGGATTAACAACTCCTGATCTAAAAACAAACATCGGAGCATTTCTAATAGTCTGTGAATCTAGTTTTTGGTTATGTTGAGCATCTATCTCTTTTGAGATGTCAGCTAGATGTTCTGGAATACCTCTGGGTGAATACCATCTATCCGATGTAATTTCTGTGTTGAATCTTACGAAAGGAAACTTCTGGTGATCGTAAGGTAATCTTTGCTTGTAAAGGACTTGTTTAAAATCCGGTGCAATGATGATTCTTACTTTCTCATCAACATCATCACCATCTAAATCTCTATGGGTGTATATATCCCAAAGTTTGACTAAGTGTGATGGGTTGTTTAACCTCTCAATACCTTCTTTGGCATCTTCGGTTACTTTAACAAGTTTTTGAGCATCGAGATTTGCTGAACCCATATACTCGATATTGTCAACCGCATCTTTTTCAAAGATCCCTTCTTTGCCTTTATGTTTTAATTCCTCATAAGGCTCAAAGTATTCATGTACGATGAATCTTGCTTTCTGGGGATCAACACCTGTGTCAGTAGGTACATAACAATAAAGAGGATCAACAAGTGAGATTTCCGGTGCATGGTACACTTCGTCTTTCAAGGTAATCTTAACTCTATCTTTTCCAGCTCTAAACTTTGCGAGTGCTTTCTTTAAGTTCTCTATATTGTCAACTAATACTGTTTCTGATGTATCTATGTTAAATTTTTGGATAGCATATTTAATAACTTCTTCTTCCGGAACTGAAGGATCGTATAAAGACAAAGCCTCCTCTACTGGGAGATCTTTAATGTCGTAATATTCTGTATAGGTATGTTCCTTCATTGCCCAGTCAATCTTTAATAGGCAAAACCCTCTCTCAAGCATCTTGTCAGTAACCAAAAGAAGGGTATCGAGGACTTTCATTTTTACATCCACCAACCAATCGAGGAACTTTTCGATCTTTCTTGCTTTCTCTAAATCAGCATCAGTTTGAGGAATAACTTGCATCCGAGGCTTGATGTTTGAGTAAAGCCCTACCAAACCAGCCTTGATCTTCCTTATGTACATTTCGATAGTTGGTAATCGTAAATTAGAGCATCCGGGGTACGGAAACTTTTTAGTTTTCTTATACCGCATCCTCAACCGATAATAGGTATCGGTCTTATTTCTCCAAGTCATAGACTGCTTCTCTGATTGCCCGATCTCTTTCATCAGGTCATCACAGAGAGTTAGATCCTTGTCTATCTTGGATTCCTTTCTTTTTTTCTTTAGTGGCATCTTTACTCCTTAAATTCCATAGCCTGTGTCGCCATGATCTTCCTGTTTTTCCTCATCATTGAAGTATGTGTCCTCTTGTTTGTACTCGTAATATATAGGCGATAAGATTTGTTCGGCATAAGCCATAGAGTCAACTAAGTCATCCCATCGAGAAGCACCGATAGTTAAAAGTTCATCCTTAGCTTCCTCATGGTTTACTCCGATATAATACTTACCTGCCTCGAATAAAGGCTGTAGGGCAGCTTTGATTCGGTCATATTTCCTCCTCATAGTCGCCCCAGCACCACTCTTAAATACATTTTTTAGCTCGATGAATGGTGGATATAATTTTCGGCTCTCTGCCTTTTGGAGAATTGCTTGGTAAAACCCGGCTTCTGTACCACACATAGGTACTCCTACTCCGGTGATACGACTCTTATGGGCTAACCATAGATTCAATACTGCATCTATAAACTCACCTAATGGTTGATGGGTTCGGATGTAAGTGATTAGGTATCTGTTTTGATCTTGGTCTATTCCAACTAGAGCAGCCACCTTATAATCAGACTTCTCATCATCAGAATAAGCAGGATCAACAGCAATGACACAAGAGAACTGTTTGGGAAGTTTCTCCCAGATTCTAATATGATGAGGCTTGATAGGAGCAGACTCATCAAGAATGGGATCATTAAGATATTCCGAAGCAAAGGCGGTAGATCCGATCTCCTTTTTCCTTGCTTGGAGTTTTTTATGACTCCAAAGTGATTTCCAGAGTTCTTTTCCTTCCTTTTGCTCCCCATCTATATATGCCCTGTATTTTCGTTTATGCCAGTTATTATCGTTATCCAGCATCTCCTGTAGGAGTGCTAAGGGTGATATGATCGTTCCGATCCAAATAAACTGTCCATGTGGTAAAAGAGTGTTCAAACAGGCTTTAAAGATCCAAGTCCGGAGTTTATTTCGTTGTTCCGAGGAAGCAACCGACTCATCTGACTCAATATCATCTAAAATAATTAAATCAGGGCGAAAACCTCGAATTGCAGCCCCACAACCCCTTGCTCTAATATTAGTTTTTTCTTTATTATTAAGAATTAGGTGGGTTTCAGTCCATTTATTAGACTTTAAATCACCAAAATACTTTATTAAAAGAGGGTTCGACTCCATTTCCCTCCGCATTTTCCTCAACCACTCAATAGCCAAACCCTCTGAAGCGGATATAATACATATATCCTTTTTTTTATGGAATAAAGCACACCAGAGAGGGTAAAAAACGCTACAAATCATACTTTTAGCATACCCTCTTGGTGCTGCTATCAGCACTCGCTTCTCATTCTGTACCAGATGATAGATTTCCTTATGAAATTCCGGTACTGTATGTGTTAAATAATGGGGTAATAGATCGGTTATGAATTTTAAGAGATCATTACTCCAAATTTTGTATAGTTTCTTTATTTTTTCTTTATCCATTAATCAAAATCAAAAAAAATATCATCCTCATCATCTTGAGGAAATTCCGGATCTTTGCTAACGCCTACCTTCGGTAGTTGTTTATACTGGGTTTTCATCTTGCTCATCTAAATCAATCAAAATTACTGTATTGTCGCCTACTTTGTAATTGGAAGCCACCTTAAACCCTTTTTTCTCTAAATGCTCATATATGGCACTTTCATACACCCAATCTCCCTTACATTTATGAGGTTTATCAGTTTTAGCGACTATAGTTACATTTAAAGCAGTTTGCATCATTTCCTCCTCTTTCTCGGATTAGGATTTTTCTTTTTAGGTTTCTTTTTTCTGGGTTTTTTCTTTTTACTCACTTACGCCTCGCTTTGCTCGTTGTAGCCATATATATAGTCTTTATAAGCCCTAAAATCCATTCTAGGGGTATTTATGGGCTAAATAAGGGTATTCTGATAACACTATGTATCATTATTGGGTAAAAGGAAATTGGAAAATTAATAGATGTATTGGGTGTAAGTATATATCTATATAGGGGCGTAGGGTGGGGTGATCTCGGTTTAGTCAATAAAAGCATGCTTTTTTCTCCATACTACCCCCTATACCCTCTAAATTAACAGCTTAGGGTGAAAGATACATAAAGTTAACATAACATTTATTATTGGAAGTTGAGTCTATAACTTATTGTGTTACAGTATGTTGTGAACTATGACTAAACAGTATTATGTTAACCATTCTACTGATCTGATGACTACACCATATATGGTATAGTAAATCACTCCATTAAGCCCCTTCGTCTTAGGATTACAGCCTCCTGATCCTCCACATCCTTGAATACAGCTATGTTTTGCTGCCCATCCTTGGTTAAATGCCCTATTTTGCTCAATAATTCAAGGATTCGTACCATATTTGCTTCATTTTTACAGTTTTTTAGCTTTTCATAGCATTTTTGCACTATAAACTCTTTACTACAGTATTCATCCACCCCTATCTTGCGTAATTCTTCCACCATTACCTTCACACAGTTAATATTGGTTAAGAGGTTAGAACCTGAAACCTTTGCACAATTCCTATCTTTCTGTTTGTAAACATCCATATAAGCCTGTGTAGCATTAAAACCATTGTTTAGATACTCTCTACAGAACTTCCTATATCTTCTTTCAATAGTCTTAGGTATGTTTAGCTTCTCAATAATGTGTTCTGGGCGGTTTTTTTCAGTCATCTTCTCCTTCCTCTATCTTTAATGTTAAGTGTTTGTGTCTTTGACTCGCTAGTTTGTTAATATCCAAGTCAGTTGTATCTAAGTCAAACTGTACTGATGCGTAAGTGTCCGTAT
>Ga0180433_10009317_pt1 | contig 12043 bp, 6 predicted proteins | sample SS_ome_8_FD_132980 | JGI IMG/M metagenome (GOLD analysis project Ga0180433, IMG submission 132980) | Hypersaline lake sediment archaeal communities from the Salton Sea, California, USA - SS_1_D_1 metaG | ecosystem: Environmental > Aquatic > Non-marine Saline and Alkaline > Hypersaline > Sediment... | reverse complement strand
CTTTTATTTCCTTAAAACCTTCTTATCGATTTTTCCTACAGCAGTTAGCGGTAATTCTTCAGAAAATTCGATCAATTTTGGGATTTCGTAGGGAGAACAATTTTCTTTTGCGAATTCAATAATCTCTTGCTTTATTGCTTCTTTATCTTTGGATTCATATTCTGGAGTTAATTTAATAAAAGCTTTCACAATTTCCGAGCCAGGTCTATCAGGGTTATCAATTCCTATTAATGCCATTGAATCAATCGCAGGATGCTTACTTATAACGTCCTCTACTTTTGTAGAGAAAACCTTGAATCCACCGACAATTATCATATCTTTTGTTCTGTCAACAATTCTGACATATCCCTCTTCATCCATAATTCCTACGTCTCCCGTATGCATATATCCATCCTTATCTATAGCTTTCTCAGTCTCTTCTGGTTTGTTCAAATAACCTTTCATCACCATTGGTCCTTTTACACATATTTCACCCGCTTCTCCAAGAGGAACTTCTTGCCCCGTATCTGGATCCTCCAGTTTAAATTCTGTATTTAAAATTGGGATCCCGATATGTCCAAGCTTTTTTGTACCTTCAGAAGGATTCATTACAGTCAACGGACTCGTTTCAGTCATCCCATATACTTCTAATAACTTTCCAGAACCCACAATAGATTCAAGTTGTTCTTGGGATTCTTTAGGAAAAGGAGAAGCTGCAGAGATACAAATATCTAATTCACTATGATCCAAAGTTTTAAATTCTGGATCTTTTAGAAGGATTTGGTATAAACTTGGAACGTTTACAAGTACGGTAGGTTTATATTTTTTAATTCCTTTACAAATATGGGCTGTATCCCTAGGATTTGGGATTAAAACTTGACTCCATCCCATAAAAACACAACATTCATTAAAAAATAATCCAGCAATATGGAAAAAGGGAAAACCCGATAAGGCTCTCCCTTTACCCTCAGTATCAAACCATCCAAGCCAATCTCTAACGATAATTACGTCTGCGACTGCATTTCGATGGGTAAGCATTGCACCTTTAGGTGGCCCCGTAGTTCCTCCCGTATATTGGATAAAGGCGATATCTTCAGGAGTAATTTCAACTTCGGGTAATTCTGTAGGGTATTCTTTCATAATGTCTTTAAATTGAATTACCTTCTTACCCGCCAAAGGAGTGACCTTTCCTTTAGGCACTTTTTTAAGTGCTTTGGCGAGAACTTGCTTGATTTTCGGTAGAAAATCTACAATATTAGTAGCCACTACCAGCTTTAACCCAGGTAATTTTGAGGCTATTTTTACAATATGATTCTCAAAAATCGCATCTAAAGTGACTAATGCAACGTTTTTACCGCTCTTACTTAAGTCATCTATTTGATAAAGTATCTGAGTTGCTGAAAGAAGGGGGGACACTCCTGATACTACGCAACCTGCCTTTAATGTCCCTAACCACGCAATTAGATATTGAGGACAGTTTGCTACATTAATACCAACTATATCTCCCTTTTTAAAACCATTTTTAATTAACATATTTGCAAACTGATTAGATAATTCATCAAATTCCGCATAGGTAAATTCAACTCCTAAATATTCAAACGCCATTTGGGTAGGATATTTTTCAAAAATCTGACGTACTGCCATAGGATAAGGAGTTTCAAATTCTTTAGGATCCAGATCTTTTCTCCCAGAATCCCATGATTTCTTCCAAAATCGATTACTATATACTGACATTCAATTCACTTGTAATTTCGTAAATTCATTGATAATTAGTAGTATTATTTCTTTATTGTTTTTTAAATCTTTAGATTTTTTCAAACATTAATGTAAATAGATAGAAAAAGTTAAAAAAGATAAAAGAAAATAATTAAATTAGAGATTTTATTGTCTTAAAACCTTTTTATCGATCTTTCCTACTGTAGTGAGCGGTAGTTCTTCTGAAAACTCGATAATTTTAGGGACTTCATAGGGAGCACAATTTTCTTTTGCAAACTTAATAATATCTTCCTTTAAAGCCTCCTCATTTCCGTCATATTCATATTCGGAGTCAATTTGAATAAATGCTTTTACAATTTCAGAACCAGGTCTATCAGGATTGGGAAGTCCAATGGTTGCGATCATTCCAATTGCGGGGTGTTTAGTTAATGTATCTTCTAATTTGGCAGAAAATACTTTATAACCTCCCACGATTATCATATCCTTAGTTCTATCCACAATTCTTAAGTAACCTTCCTCATCCATAATCGCCACATCTCCCGTATGCATATATCCGTCTTTATCTATAGCCTTAGCGGTTTCTTCAGGTTTATTATAATATCCGATCATGACTTGAGGACCTTTCACACATATTTCCCCAGGTTCTCCTAAAGGAACTTCTTCATTTGTAGCAGGGTCTACCAGTTTGAGTTTGGTATTTGGTAAGGGCAGCCCTATTGAGCCTAATTTTTTCTTCTTCTTATATGGATTCATTGTAGTTAAAGGAGAAGTCTCTGTCATCCCATATACTTCTAAAAGTTTTCCTTCTCCGATGATACTTTCTAATACTTTTTGTGATTCCACTGGAAAAGGAGACGCTGCTGAAACAGCTATATCTATTGAAGAATGATCTATTCTCTTAAACTTTTTCGTATTTAGAAGTAATTGATACAATGAAGGAACATTTGCAAGCAAAGTAGGTTTATATTTCTTCATTTCATTACATATGGTCATGGTATCTCTAGGATCGGGAATCAGAATCTGAGTCCACCCTAGATAGAGGCAATTTTCACAAAAGAATAATCCAGCTATATGGAAAAAAGGAAAACCAGATAGTGCAACTCCTGCACCGCGTTCCCAATTAACCCATCGTTGGACGATTATCAAATCAGAAACTGCATTTCTATGGGTAAGCATAGCTCCTTTTGGAGGCCCCGTAGTACCTCCAGTATATTGGATATAAGCAATATCTCCTGGATCCGCCTTTATATCTACTGGAGTATTAGGATATTTTTCGATAATATCATCCCAATAATCCAATACAGTTTTCCCTTCTAGAGGAGTTACTACACCCCATGGAATTTCCTTCACTCTCCTTATTTTTTCTTGATCCTCTTTGGAAAAACATCCTATTACGCTTGTTGCGATCACTAACTTTAAATCTGGAAGCCGATCGGCGATATTTTTGAGTCTATTTTCGAAAATTGCGTTTAAAGTGACTAATGCGACTTTTTTTTCACCTGCACCTAGATCGCTTATTTGATAATGCATTTGAACATCTGATAAGAGTGGTGAAACTCCAGAAACAATACATCCTGCTTTATGGGTCCCAATTACAGATATCACATATTCTGGAATATTTGCGAGATTTATTCCGACCACATCTCCTTTTACAAATCCGTTATCAATAAGCATATGCGCAAATTGATTGGACCATTGATCAAGTTGCTTAAAAGTAAATTCTTTCCCTTGAAATGCTAAGGCAGCTTTGTCGGGGACTTGTTCAAAAACTTCTTTTAATGAATCAGAAAATGAGGTTTCCCATAATGAAGGATCTAGATCATCCAATCCCTCATCCCAGTTTTTCTTCCAAAATCTTTCGCCATATTTCGACATTTTAGTCATTTTGTTTTATTTTTTGAATTTGTATGAATAATATTAATTTAACAATTATTAAACATTGGTTTCGACAAATCAAGATCTTTTCTTTTAAAATTTTAAATATAAATCGACTATAATTATTAATATTCAAAAAAATTAAGTCATATTTGATCAAAAATGAGCGATGAAATAAATGAATACTGGATGGAAAATTGGCCAGAAGTAACACCAAGACATATTGATTACGATGAAATATCATTAGGAGAATATTTGAGAAGAACCGCGAATAAATATCCGGCTTCTCAAGCCATTTATTTTGAGGGATATCGAATGACCTATAAGGAATTAGATTCTACTATAGATCAGTTCGCGACGGGATTAGCTAAATTGGGAATAAAGAAAGGAGATGTAGTTCTAATTGATACTCCAAATATGCCTCAATTTGTAATTGCTTTTTATGCGATTATTCGTGTGGGAGCAATTGCTAATCCTATAATTCCATTAAATCGTTTTGTTGAGATTGTACATCAAGTAAATGATTCTAAAGGAAAAGCACTAATAATTTTGGATTACTTGTATGAAGAACATCTACATGGGAAAGATCTAAGTAAAATGCCTACATTGAAAAATATAATAATGACGGGTTTAGGAGAATATCTCCCAAAAATTAAGGCAGTATTAGGAAAGGCATTAAAAAAGGTTCCTTATATGAAAGAATGGCCTGAAAAAGTAGGAGATGTAAATTTTCATAAGTTCCAAGATATTCTTTCGAATGGTGTCCCGATTAATGTCCCAGACGTAGATATCAATCCTAAAGAGGATGTTGCAGTTTTGATCTATACAGGAGGTACTACAGGCACACCAAAAGCTTGTATGACTACACACTATAATTTATATGTAAATGCTGTACAAGGGAAGACTTGGGCAGATACTCAGATGCCTGTATTAAAAGAAGCAAAAGGAAAAGGGGGTATGGTTATTATTTTACCATTAGCTCATTCTTTCGGGCTTTCAGTGGGAATGAATGTAGCGATTCATGACGCCTATAAAATGATTTTACTCCCCCAGCCCCCCGAAAAGTTATCGAAAGTGTTAAAGATCATTAAAAAAGAAGGAGCAACCTTCATGCCTGGAGTTCCTACATTATATATCAAAATAAACGAAGATCCTGATTCTATAAAATTTAAAGGTCAGCTTGATACATTTAAAGCAGGATTAAGCGGAGCCTCTGCACTGCCCTTGGAAGTTAAGAAAAAGTTCGAAGATATTACTGGATGTATTATAATAGAAGGATATGGCATGTCTGAAACTAGCCCAATACTAACAGTGACTCCTTTTGACTTCAAATTATATAAAGAAAATACGGTAGGATTTCCAGTTCCCGACACCTTTATAAAAATAACAGATGTAGAAGACGGCAAAAAAATATTGCCCCAATGTAATAAAGAAAACTGTGATGATTGCGGTTCTGATGAAGCCCAATTTATAGGTGAAATTTGTGCATCTGGCCCGCAAGTGTTTAAAGGGTACTTAGGAAGAGATGAAGCAACCAAATATGCGTTAAGAACGGATTCTAAAGGAAGAACATGGTATTACACCGCAGATATTGGATGTATTGATAAGGATGGGTATCTCCATATTAAAGACAGAAAGCGAGATATGATCAAATATAAAGGTCATGCCGTTTTTCCAAGAGAAGTTGAGGACCTAATGTACATGCATGAAGCTGTTCTTGAAGTTGGAGTAGTTGGGGTACCAGATCCGGATGCAGGGCAAACTATTAAAGCTTTTGTTTCAATTAAGCCTGAATTTAAAGGAAAAGTAACAAAAGACGATTTAATGGAGTGGTGTAAAGAAAACATCAGCCCCTATAAATATCCTAGGATTATTGAAATTGCAGAAGAATTACCAAAATCAGTCGTAGGTAAAATTCTACGTAGGGAACTAAGAGAAGAATGAAAATTAATATATTTCTTTTTAATTTTTCTTAAATTAATAATTGAATCAAGTTGAATCTTCTGATTGATAAATTTAAGAAGAAAATTAAGAGTTAGTAATTGGTATCAAAAGGATGGTCCTTGGGATCTTATTATTGGGCTTAGATTGTATCTTATTCTGATTTTTCTTTTAGCTCCCGCAATATATATAATCATCTATGTTGGGATTTATTCACCCATACTTCTACTCATTCTTGGGCTATCAATATGGTTAATTTTTAATTTCGTAATCTTTGAATCCAGAAAATCTCCAAAACTATTAGATTTACTTGGCTTTATTCTTTTAATTCCTAGTTCAAGCACAATTTACCTCAATTTCTTATTAGGATTAATCATCGCTGTAAATCATTCTTTAATTGGCGGAATTTTTATAAATTCAAGTATCTGCATTGGATCAATAATATATTTTTTCATTATTCTCTCTAAATGCCCCTTCAAGCGAATAAACGACTATTTTACTTCTTATCTTTCAAATTGGGCCCAAAGAAGAAGTTATAAACGAATTAAAAAGCATATTTTATTAATATCTCTTTTTACTTTTTTTTTAGTTTCTTCATCATTAATTTTTATCCCTACTCCTGTTTATGTTCAAAAACAACATAATGATAAATCTAATCAAAGAATTGGGATTTGGACCTATGGAACTCCCCTTGATTTAAGCCGAGAAAATCAATCACGGTTCATAGATAATGATACATTACAAATGCTTAGTAATAATAATATTTATTTCGTCTATGGCACTAGTAAAAATAAGATTGGAACAGGGCTTTTAGAAGATATTAATAGATGTAGAATTTTTGATATAGAGGTACAATTATATATATCTCCCACCACGGACGATTATGAATTTGTAAATATTTGGACTTTTGAAGATTTAAGAACCGAAATTGAAGAAGTTTTAGATTTTTTAAATGAATCGAATTTTATAGGTGATCCGATAACGACATTGGTCTATGATATGGAAGCAGATCCTATTAAGAATTTTCCAAATTATGGTGGTGATCCTAATACAATCAATAAATTGGCCCAATATTACACATTTCAAGAATTATTTAATGAATTTAATAAAAAAATTGAAACAAACTGGGGACTTAAGATTCGGATTTGTTCGGATACTCTGCAAGCAATTGATTTTTTTGATGGAGATGACGACTATATCAATTTCTGGGGTTTATTATCCTATGAAGGAGCAACTATGAGTTATATGATATATCGAAGAAATAATTTCCATCAGAATTATGTTCTTAACCACTGCAGATTATTAAAGGAAGGAGATACGATTATTTTAAACTCATGGAAGTTTGAAGATTATTTTTGTTACGGAGATATTGATTGTGCTATCGAAGATGCTCAAATGGTACTTGGATATCCGGGAAAAACTCTGAATCTCGAGATATGGGCATTATGGTACTTCTTGGGTTCATATGGGGTAGAAGGGGTCCATTCCTTGATTGACGCATTAACCTCAGATCGTTCAACTTGGCCAGCAATTGAAATAAAAAATATCTTTCCCTACTCTTTTTACTGGGACATTTTGTTTTATGGAGTGGTTTTACTCGATTTATATGCCCCCCTTTTTAGACTTTCATTTAATATGCTATGATAATTTAACTATTTCGGGTAGAAAGTTTTAAATTAAACCTTATTCAATAAAGGATTGTATGAAAATTAGGTGACATAATTGACAGATTTCTATACTAAAACAAAATGGACAAAATATCTTCGAACCAAACATTACATAAATCTTGCAGAAATGGTGTTTGATACCATAAAGCACCATCCCGATAAACCAGTAATGAGATGGTTTGGAGAAGATGGGGGAAGTATCGAAACCATAACTTATAAAGAACTTGATGGATATATTAGAACCAGTTTTAATGCTCTTTATTCCCTTGGGTTTAAAAAGGGTGAACATTTCTCTATATGTGCAGAAACTTCACGATTTTGGGTATGGGCAGATTTAGGGATCCAATGTTTAGGAGGCGTCACAGTTGCGATTTATCCCCAATCTACTCCAAAAGAAATTCTCTATATTGCGAAAGATTCCGAAAGTGTAGCGCTTTTCGTAGATAATCAAGAAAATCTCGAAAAGTATTATGCGATTCAACAAGAATTGCCTAATATAAGAAAAGTTATCATTTTTGAAGATATTGATGAATCTCTCAGAAAGGAGAATGTAATTACTTGGAAAGAATATTTTGAACAGGGGAAAGAGCATGAAAAGAAAAATCCAAACTTGATTGAAAAATCCATCGCTAGTATAAAGGAAGAAGATATGGCAAGTCTAATCTATACTTCTGGAACAACTGGCCTTCCTAAAGGTGTAATGCTAACTCATAGAAACTTTTTATCCGATATTTTAGTAGTCTCTGCAATAGCAATAACACTTGATAAAGGATTAAAACCCTGGGATGCTCAGTCAATCACCTATATGCCATATGCTCATTCTTATGCGAGGACCGTTGAAGAATATGGGATGATCTACAATACTGCTTGTATTAATTATGTAGGCGGAAGAACGCAAGCACAATTGCAGAAAGCTTTTAAAGCATTTTCTCCAACCATAATGGTAGGGGTACCATATCTTTACCAAAAGCTCTATGAACGAGTAATCGATACTGTAGCTACTATGTCCGAGAAGTTGCAAAAGATATTTTATAAAGCGCTAACAATCGGAAAACAGTATTACACAAATATTTTAAATCAAAAGAAAAACCCTTTAGGCATGAGAATCAAATATGCATTCTATAAAAGATTGGTCTTAGGACGAATTCAAAAAGAGCTTGGAGGAGAACTACAACTTATGGTCACGGCCTCCGCTGCTATCTCTACAGAGCTTCTTTTATTTTTCTGGTCTTGTGGATTTAATATTGCAGAAGGTTACGGGTTGACGGAAGCAGCTCCTGCGACTCATTATTCAAGAACTCTATGGAATTCTGATTTTCGTCCAAATTTTAATAAAAAAATCGATGTTTATGAAAAAATCGGAACGGTCGGGCCTTTATTGGAGATTCCCGTACAATATAATCCTTATCCAAAAATGGAACAAAAATTGGGTCCAGATGGAGAATTATTCATCCGGGGCCCAAATATTATGAAGGGATACTGGAAGAAGCCCAAATTAACTGCGGCAGCGATTGATGATGAAGGATGGCTCCATACGGGCGATTTAGCAGAAATTGACGAGGATGGATATGTAAAAATTGTTGGGCGATCGAAAGCCATCATTAAATTATATACAGGCAAAATGATCAGTCCCGCTTTAGTAGAAGGAATGATTGTACCTTATTCTCGAAAAATTGCCCAGATTGTACTGGTCGGTCAAGAGAAGAAATTTCTATCAGCCATAATCGTCCCTTATCAAGAGTTTTTCAAAAAATACGCCGATGAGCATGGGATTAACTATGAAATATGGGAAGATTTAGTACGAAATGAAGAAATTCAAAAACTTATGAAGCAAGATGTGCTCAGTTTTACCGAAGAGATCGCCGAATTCAGCCGCCCTAAAAGATTTGCTATCAGCTGTAAATATTTCTCTGAGGATGAAGGCTTTTTGACCCCTACCTTAAAATTTAAGCGTAATAAAGTATACAAAGATCTTGCTCACATCATCGATAAATTATATGAGATAGATGATGAATTTTATGTCATTGAGGAGCGTCTAAGCGATTTCTATGATATGAGCGTCTTAACCTAATTTTATTATTTTATAACTAATAGTTTTATTATCTAATTTTCATATTATGTAATGATAAGTATAATCCTTATTTTATTGAATTAATAGGGGAGATTTATGCAAATAGAAGAACTTTCACATCCTGATTTTCGAGATCGTATCGATCAAATGAAGAATACTATTCTTTTAGAACCTCATAGGATCTGTACCGAAAGGGCTCAATTATTTACAGATTCATATAAAAAAACAAAAGGAGAACCAGCGATCATACGATTTGCTAAAGCCATGGATTACCTTCTTACTAATATGACTATTAAAATATGGCCTGAGGAGTTTATTGTTGGAAATCGCTGTACTAAATTGGTTGGAACACCTCTCTATCCTGAAGTTCGGGTTGATACAATAGAGACGGATATTGATATATATGATAAACGTTCTACTCAGAGATTCTTAATCACCGAAGAAGATAAACTTCTTCTTAAAGAAAAGATCATACCCTATTGGAAAAATGAAGATGAGACAGTACAAGAAAGATGGTTCTCATATTTAAACGAAGAGTTACGACAGGGATTAATCGACTTGGTTTATATTATAGACACAGATATTACGAATGGAAACGGTCATTTCTTTCCGGGACATGAGAACGTTTTAAAGTTTGGATATGATGGATTAATTCAAAAAGCAGAACAATCCTTAAAAAAATACTCTGATAATGAAGAAAAAGCAACTTTCTTAAACTCCGTCTTAATCGTTTTAAGGGGAGCAAAAAAATATATTCAGAGATTTTCCAACTTAGCTGAGGAACTGGCTGTTAAAGAATCAAACCCTCAACGCCAAACAGAATTAGAGGAGATCTCAGAAATTTGTAAAAATATTGCTGGACCAACTCCTAAATCCTTTAAAGAAGCATTACAGTTAGTCTATTTTACTCATGTTATATGTGGCCTTGAAGATGGAGGTTTTGCGATAAGTATAGGCCGTCTGGATCAAGAACTATATCCTTATTATATAAAAGATATTAAAAATGGAAGGATCTCTAACGATAAAGCCCAGTTTATTATAGAAAGTTTCTATCTCAAACTAAGTACCCTATGGAATTACGTACTGAATAAGGGGATTATAGCAGCGGAAGGCCCTCCTATTGCGGAAAATCTAACGATTGGAGGTCTAGATAGAGAAGGCAATGACGCAACAAATGAATTATCAACTCTTCTTTTAGATGCTTATGCTAGACTAAAAACCGTTCAACCAACTTTTTCAGTACGCGTACATCAAGAAACTCCAGAAGAATTAATTTATAGGACTGCAGAGGCTATTAAAAACGGAGCGAGTATTGCTCTCTTTAATGATGAAGTTATGGTCCCAGGATTAAATGCTTTAGGTTATACGATTCAAGATGCACGAGAATATGCTCCAATTGGATGTGTTGAACCAGTACATCCTTATAAATCATTAGGTCGTACAAACTCTACCCAAATTAACTTAGCAAAGATCCTCGAGCTAACATTAAATAATGGAGTCGATATGTTCAAAAGAAATAAATATGGATTGGAAAATACTAAAAAAATAACGACTTTTAAGGATTTATGGGAAGAATTTATCAGACAGCTTAAATTTTTCCTAAAACCGATGGTCAAAACAAAGAATCTTCTCGAAAAAGCTATTTCTGAGTTGAATCCTCAACCATTCTTATCTGCCACGACTGATGTTTGCTTGGAAAGAGGCTTAGATATTACGAATGGGGGAGCCATTTATGATTTCACCACAACCCAAGCAATAGGGTTGGCTACGGTTGCAGATAGTTTAGCCGTCATTAAAAAGGTAGTGTTTGAAGAGAAATTGCTACCGTATGAAGATTTAATAAAAATGCTGAAAAAAAACTATAGAGGAACTTATCAAGGGAAAAAAGGAGAAGAATGGAGGCAAATTTTTCTAAACAAGGTACAGAAGTATGGAAATGATAGTGAATATGTTGATTCTATTGCTAAAGATTTAGCTAAAATCTTTTGTGAAGAAGTACTTACATTCAAAAATTATTCTGGAGGGAAATACAATCCGGGAATATATAGTACATCCTTTCATTTAGCTTTTGGAGCATTTACTGCTGGGACGGCTGATGGTCGAAAATCAAGGGAGGCTCTTTCTAATGGTGTTGGTCCTTCACACGGAGCGGATAAAAACGGACCTACTGCGTTATTGAATTCTGTGAAAAAACTGGAAAATGAATTACAAACCAACGGAAATTCACTTATTTTATCGTTTCATCCAAAGACTTTTAGGACTGACTTATTTCCGGGGTTAATTAATTCATTTTTTGGACCTAATGGAGGCTATCATATCCAATTTAATATAGTTGGAAAAGAAATTCTCTGTGATGCTCAAGCACATCCTCAGAATCATCCAGGCTTAGTAGTTAGGATTGCTGGCTATTCAGTTTTATTTAACGAGTTGTCAAGACCGGCCCAAGAAGACATAATTAATCGAACCGAATATTAATCTCAAATCTTTTTTATTCTTTAGATTATGTTAAAAATACCCGATAAATTACTCTCAGATAGGATATATTTAAGACCTCATACTATAGAAGATTTTAAGCCTTTTCACCAATTTATGAGCAATGAAGAAGCCACAAAATACCTTAATTTCGAACCAGAACAAAAAACCTATGAGGGCGTAAAAGAACTTTTAATTTCAGTTATAAATTCTTATAAAACTGCAAATCCTATTATTTCTTTGTCCATTATTCATGCAATCTCTGAAGAGTATATAGGCTCTTGTGGGTTAAATCCCCTTGAAAATTCAAAGTTTTATGAAT
>Ga0180433_10009316_pt1 | contig 12044 bp, 13 predicted proteins | sample SS_ome_8_FD_132980 | JGI IMG/M metagenome (GOLD analysis project Ga0180433, IMG submission 132980) | Hypersaline lake sediment archaeal communities from the Salton Sea, California, USA - SS_1_D_1 metaG | ecosystem: Environmental > Aquatic > Non-marine Saline and Alkaline > Hypersaline >... | reverse complement strand
CAATATTCCCTTCGAGTCTAGCATCGAAAGGATCTTTGATTTCAATAGGGTTGTTTTGTAGTTTTTTAGAAAAAGGGAGAATAGAACCATCAATCGTTGCAGAAAAGAAAAGGGTCTGTCGTTCAGCTGGGCAGGCATTGGTAATGAACTCTACATCTTCACTAAAACCCATGTCTAACATACGATCTGCCTCATCAAGAATGAGAAGCTCTACGTGAGACAAATCGACTTTTTGTCTTTCTAGTTGGTCGATAAGGCGTCCTGGGGTGGCAATGAGAATGTCGTAGCACTTGGCAAGCTGTTTTCGTTGTACTGGATAAGGAACTCCTCCATATATGCAGGCAGTTCGTACTCCTTTGAGCATTTTACCATATTTTTGAGATGCTTGATGCACTTGCATAGCCAGTTCACGTGTAGGAACTAAAACTAAAACGCGTGGTTTTGCTTGTTTAGCGCTTTCTTTACTGTTTGTTGAAAGCATGTGCAAGGTGGGCAGCATAAATGCAGCTGTTTTTCCTGTGCCGGTCTGCGCAGAAGCAATGATATCTTTACCCTCCAAAACTTTTGGTATGACAAGGGTTTGAATCGATGTTGGTGTATGGTACTGAATAGAATGAAGAGTTTCTTCAATTTTTTCATGGAGACGAAAGTCTGTAAAAAGGGACATTTTTTTCCTTATGGGTTGGTATATTAGAGAAAAGAAGGCCCGATTTTTCTGAAAAATGTAAGATATCTTTTGATCTAAAATGTTTTGTATAAAAAGTATAAAGAAATAAAAGATTGTTTACAACTAGTTTCTAAGAGACCCACTCCAGTGTAGCTTATGTCGCAGGGTAGAGAAAAAGTCGCGGCAGGGGAGGACGATCGTACGAAACGTGTGTTTTGCCGGACTGATTTCTAGGAGCTCTCCTGCTCTCATTTCACAGAAATGAGAGCCGTCAGAGATGATTTCACAAGGGGCATGCTCTCCCAGGTACTGGATGGTGATTTTTTCTTTTGGCATAAGAACCACAGGGACATTAGAGAGAGTGTGGGGGCAGATGGGGGTAATCGTTACAGCCTGTAAGCTCCTGTCGAGAATAGGACCTCCTGCAGAGAGTGAGTAAGCTGTTGATCCAGAAGGTGTTGCGATGATGAGTCCATCTGCTGAAAATGTGTTAAAGTAGACACCGTCAATATGGACCGAGAGGTCAATAAGGCACGGGTTGTTGGTTCTGTGGATCGCAAATTCATTTACCGCAATGCATGTATCGCCGTTTGGAGGGGTGCCTGCAAGCATCAATCGGTCAACAACGGTGTAGTCTTTAGAGAGAATGTGTTCGAGTGTAGGAAAGAGTTCTTCAACGGGAATATCGGCTAAAAAGCCGAGAGTGCCGAGGTTGATGCCGATGAGAGGGCAAGAGAGGGTTGGAAAGCGGTGTATAAGCTGGAGGAGAGTGCCATCGCCTCCAAAAGAGATTCCGCAGTCTATTTTGGAGGGTTTATATTTTGAAAGGGGCTCAACTTGTAAGAGTTCCGCTTCCTCATCAGCTGCAACAAGAGTTGCTCCTTTTTTTTTACAAAAATCGATAGCAGCCTCTGCAAGATGGTGTGCTTCCGGTTTTGAAAAATTAGGGAAGATAGCGATGATCATAAGGGAGGCAGTTCTTTGTGTTGAGGCTGTCCCTCTTGATTGAGTTCAATTGAGCCATCTTTCGTTTTAATGAGCATGGAAATCTTTTTCTCTGCATCAACAAGGGTGTTCTCACAAAACTTCATCAGGCCTGAGGCCTCTTCATAGAGCTTGAGAGCATCTTGTAAGTCGGTTTTTCCAGAGTTTAACTCTTCGAGAATTTTTTCAAGGCGAGCAAAGGAATGCTCAAAGGTTTGTTTATTTTTGTCGCTCATAAATTTTCTTAATCTCTACGTCTAAATATCCATCTGAAAGAAGGAGCTCAATCTGCTCTTGTTCTTTGAGATTTTTAACAGAAGTTAGCACGTTCTTTCTTTTTTGTGAAAAGGCAATTGCATAACCTTTTTCTAAAAGAGTCTGAGGGTTGACAGAGTAGAGGTGGGAGGAGAGTTGATGAAGGCTTTTTCTCTTATTTTGAATCGTTTGTTCAAAAAGTCTTTTATATGTAAGGCTGAAATATTTTGCCTCGAAAAGCTCTCTTTTTTGTTTTACATAACGGTGGAAGGAGATATGAAGATTCCTTTGAAGTGTGAGGAAGTTTCTCTGTGTTTCCTTCAGTTGTTTTTGTGGATGGAGGGAAAAGAGACGCTTTTTAGTCTCTTGCAGTTTATAGAAAAGGGTGTGAATAAGCTGGAGTCGTGATCGATCTATATGGTCCCTAATATCGTCCAAGGCCTGTTTATAGTGAAAGAGAAGGTTGAAAGGAGCTGCAAAAAGCGGATGCTTTTTAAGGTGGAGGAGCTCTCTTTTATATTGAGTAAGTTGAGTGTAAATGGCAAGATGGATCTGTTTTTTCAGAGTAAGAAGTGTTTGCTCTATTGCAGCAGATTCCGCACTTGCAATTTCTGCAGCTGCAGAGGGGGTAGGAGCACGTACATCGGCAACAAAATCGGAAATAGAAAAATCTGTTTCATGACCCACTGCAGATATGATAGGGATAGTGCTTTCAAAAATAACGTCTGCAACTTTTTCTGAATTAAAGGGCATAAGATCTTCGAGAGAGCCTCCTCCACGGCAGAGAATGATCACATCGGCAATCTGGAATTCGTTGCACTCTCTAATTGCTTTACTGATTTCGTGTTCAGCGCCATCTCCTTGGACGTGAACCGGGTTGAGGATCAGCTCAAAGCGGTGTAGGCGTCTGTTGAGGACGTGGATAATGTCGCGAATGACCGCTCCTGTAGGGCTTGTAATAACGGCAATTCTTTTTGGAAACGGAGGAAGAGGCTTTTTGTATTCCTTGTTGAAATACCCCTTTGAGGCAAGTTTTTTCTTTGTCTCTTCTAGCTGTAGAAGCAGTTCTCCTGTGCCGCTAAAAGAAAGAGAGGAGATGAGAAGCTGGTAGTTGCCTTTTGGGGGATAGACGGTAAGAGAGGCTTGTGCGGTAACTTTGTCCCCATTTTCGAGCCGTTTTCTCATCGTCTTTACATCTCGACTGAACATGACGCAGTTGATCTGGCTGTAGGCATCTTTGAGGGAGAAGTAGAGATGTCCTGAGGAGTGGTATTTGACATTAGATGCCTCTCCTTTTACAGCGAGAAAGAAGAAGGTTTTTTCAAGAAGCTGCTTGATCTTACTGGTCAGCTCGAAAACGGAAAGGACTTGAGATTGTGTTTGCATAAAAAATATGCTACCTCTATCGTAACTTTACTTTAAAGGAGAATTTTTTATGACTAAAAGAGCGCCTCTTATCGCTGGCAACTGGAAAATGTATAAAACGGTAGAAGAAGCCCTATCTTTTTTCGATACGCTACTTGAAAAGAGACTTGGAAATCCTGTCTATATCGCAGTGCCCTTTACTGCTATTGAAGCGTGTGCTGTTAAAACAAAGGGAAGTTTCATTTGTATTGGCGCACAAAATATGAATGATGCCTCAGAGGGTGCGTTTACAGGTGAGATTGCAGCGCCTATGTTGCAAGAGGCAGGCGCTTCATTTGTTCTTTTAGGTCATTCTGAAAGACGTCACATTTTTCACGAGGATAATGCCTTCATTAATAAAAAGGTCCTCAAAGCTCTAGAGAGTAATTTAAAGCCTGTTTTGTGTGTTGGAGAGACTATCGAAGAGCGTGAGGCTAATCAAACAGAAGAAGTCCTCGAAAAGCAGTTGAAGGAGTGTTTAGAGGGTGCTTCTTTTGTCGAGGGGGTCGCGGTCGCGTATGAGCCAGTATGGGCAATAGGTACAGGAAAAGCGGCAACCAAAGAGATTGCTGAAGAGGCACATACTTTTGTCCGCAAAGTTTTAGAAGAAATTTGGGGTGAAGAAAATGGGCAAAAAGTCCCGCTCCTCTATGGTGGATCAGTAAAGGTGGAGAATGCCAAAGACTTTTTAGAACAACCTCATATTGATGGATTGCTCGTCGGTGGAGCATCTCTTGATGCAGAATCATTTACGAAAATCATAGAAATAGGTCAAAATAGTACAGAATAATTTACTCGATGAGGAAAGAATGGGAATTTTATACACACTCGCAATTTTTGGACTGTTATTTATCTGCGCTCTTTTATGCTTTATCATTATGATGCAAGAGGGTAAAGGAGGGGGTCTTGGTGCCTCTTTCGGTGGTGGTGCAGATGGAGGAGACTCTCTTTTTGGAACTTCTACACCTGAGATATTAAAGAAGGTAACAGCTTGGTTGGGTATTGGCTTTATCTTTGCCTGCGTCGTGCTTTCGTTTTGGACTGCAAGTATGGGCAGACAAATGGGGCAAGATGCTGCTGATACAGAGCTTGTAGATTAATTTCTTGTAGATTAATTTTTAGACTGTTTCTTTAGTTTTGAAAGAGCGCTTGAAAGCGCTCTTTTTTCTTTTGGGTCGGCTCTATCAATAAAGAGCGTGCCATGAAGATAGTCATTTTCATGCATCAGAATGCGTGCCGGCCATTCAGTAAGTCTTTCTGTAAATGCTTGGCCATCAATGTCGAGAGCCTCAACTGTAATAGAAAGAGGTCTTTTGACTGGCAGATAGATGCCTGGAATACAAGGAGAGCCCTCTTCATGGATCCATGCTTCTTTACTTGGTTGCGAGAGCTTTGGATTGATAAAGACACGCATAGGAAAATCAGTCTCGTGCGATCCAACAAGACAAATGTGTAAAAGGGAGCCAATTTGTGGAGCTGCAAGACCTACACAGTTGTACTCTTTAATCGTAGCTTTCATTCTCTCAATAACTACGAGAACTTCTTCGTTAATAGATTCAACAGGGGCAGCTTTTTCCCTTAAGAGGGGATTTCCGTAGATAAGGACTGGATGACTCATTTTGCCTTTTTAAGTGTGTGGAGTTCTTCTTGAAGCTCTTTTCTCTTTTTTGGATCCATCCTGTCGATGTAGAGTGTGCCATTGAGGTGATCATTTTCGTGCATGATAACTCGTGCAGGAAAGCCTACGAGCCTTTCCTCGAAGGTGTTTCCATCAAGATCCATTGCAGTTACTGTGATCTCGTTAGGTCTTTCAACTTCTCCAGATATTCCTGGAAGGGAGAAACAGCTTTCAAGTTCTATAGATGTTTCTTTACTTGGTTTTGACAGTTTTGGATTAATAAATACACGTGGAGTGGTGAGTAGGGGGTGTCCCTGTTCATCTGTTCCGCCCTTTAAGGAGACCGCGGCGATAAATATGGCAAGGGAGACGCCTACTTGAGGGGCTGCAAGCCCAAGGGCAATATGGTCTTTCATCTCCATTGTGTCGAGCATGTCAGTGACCAGTGTACGCACTTCATCAGTGATTTCCGTGACTGGAGCTGCTTTTTTTCGTAAAACAGCCTCACCATAGGTGAATACAGAGCGTTTCATATAGGCTTTCTCCTCAATTTTATGCTATAAATTATATCATAAACTCTTTTTTTTGAACAGGTAAAGAAAAATCTGTAGAGAGTGGTGTTTTTCATCTTGTTTATTTTAAGGCAATTAGAAAAAATTGCAAATTGTCTATGTTCATTTTTTCGCCTTTGTAGTATCGTTTGAGAGGTTTTTTTCCGTTGTGAAAAAAGAAAAATCGTTTCCCCAAATTGAAAATCAGTGCTTTGTGAATTGTGGATATCTGGATCTTGACATCCAATTTAAAAAAGAGTACGTTTATGGGTAGATAGAACAACCAAAAAGAGAGAGGAAGGTATGTTTACAAAAATAAGAAAAAGAGATTTGAAGGTTGTGCCCTTCAACAAAGGGAAGATCACAACAGCTATTATGAAAGCAGGCAAGGCTACTGGAGAGTTTGATGAGAAGGTAGCAGAAGAGATCTGCGAAAAGGTGCTGCTCCGAGCAAAAGAGAGGCTTGGAAATAAAATCCCTTCCGTCGAAGAGATCCAGGACTTTGTTGAAGAGACGCTTTTGGATTCCGAATATAAAAAGACTGGAAAAGATTACATTATCTATAGAGATCAGCATGCAAAAGTGCGTGAAATCGTATCACAAGCAGGAATCGACCTAGTCGATGGTTATATGAGACAGCTCGACTGGCAGGTATATGAAAATAGCAATATGGCCTACTCGCTCCAAGGGTTGAACAACTACATCGCGGCAGAAACGAGCAAAATTTACTGGTTGAATAAGATCTATGCACCTCATGTCCGTAATGCACATGCTTCTGGTGATCTCCACATTCATGACCTTGGAGCCATTTCTGTCTACTGTGTAGGCTGGGATCTTCTTGACCTTTTAACACAGGGTTTTAAAGGAGTTTTTGGAAAAATTGAGAGCAAGCCGCCACGTCATTTACGCACAGCTCTTGGTCAAATTGTTAACTTCTTCTACACTCTTCAGGGGGAAAGTGCAGGAGCACAGGCCTTTTCTAACTTCGATACCCTTCTTGCGCCATTTGTTCGCTATGACAACCTCGACTATAAGCAAGTAAAGCAAGCTATGCAAGAGTTTGTCTTTAACATTAACGTGCCAACTCGTGTGGGCTTTCAGACGCCATTTACAAATATTACGATGGATCTTCAGCCCCCAGAAACATTTGCAGATACTTCTGTTATCTACGGTGGAGAGCCTCAAAAAGAAACCTATGGTGATTTCCAGAAAGAGATGGATATGATCAACAAGGCCTTCTATGAGGTGATGACCGAGGGTGATGCATCAGGAAGAGTCTTTACCTTCCCTATTCCAACATACAACATTACCAAAGACTTTAACTGGGATAATCCAGAGCTTAAAGGTCTCTGGGAGATGACTGCAAAGTATGGTATTCCTTATTTTGCAAACTTTGTAAATTCAGATATGGATCCTAAAGATGCGCGTTCAATGTGCTGTCGCTTACGTTTAGATAACCGTCAGTTGGCCGCAAGGGGAGGGGGACTCTTTGGATCTAACCCTCTTACCGGTTCTATTGGAGTTGTTACAATCAATTTACCACGTATTGGCTATCTTGCAAAGAACAAGGAGATCTTCTTCCAGCACCTTCAAGAGAAGATGGAGATTGCAAAAGAAAGTTTAGAGGTAAAGCGTAAGCTCTTAGAGCAGTTGACTCATCAGAACCTCTATCCATATACAAAGTTCTACTTAAAGCGTATTAGAGAGCGTCACCAGCAATACTGGAAGAACCACTTCTCTACAATAGGTCTTCTTGGAATGAATGAGGCGTGCAAAAACCTTCTCGGTTGTGCAATTAACACAGAAGAGGGGCAGGCATTTGCTGAAGAGGTACTCGACTTTATGCGTGATAAGTTGGTTAACTACCAGGAAGAAACTGGCAACCTCTATAACCTTGAGGCAACACCAGGAGAGGGTACGACCTACCGTTTTGCTCTTCTTGATGCAAAGAAATACCCTGGTATTGCCTTTGCAAATCACGAAGACTATGAAAAAGGTGCACAGCCCTATTACACCAACTCAACACATCTTCCAGTGAACGCCACGGATGACATCTTTGAAGCGCTTGAGCTGCAAGATGACCTCCAGACTAAGTATACAGGCGGAACGGTGCTTCACGGCTTCTTAGGAGAAAGGGTCCATGATGCAGAGGTTGCAAAGAACATGGTTCGCACAATCTGCAACAACTACCACTTGCCCTACTTTACCCTCACGCCTACATTTAGCATCTGTATGTCTCATGGATACCTTGATGGTGAGCATGCACAGTGCCCTAAATGTAAAGCACGTTGTGAAGTCTACTCAAGGGTTGTTGGTTACTTAAGACCAGTCCAACAGTGGAACCTTGGAAAACAGGCTGAATTTGAGGAAAGAGTCGAGTATAAGGGTGAGGTTAAACAGGAAGCTCAACCTTGTGCGGCAACATGTACTCCAGTAGGCTGTGGGTGCTGCTAAAATGAGAATAGGTGGTTTTATACCATTTTCTCTTATCGATTTCCCAGGGAAAATCTCCTGCGTGCTCTTCACGCAGGGGTGCCCCTTTCGATGCCCTTATTGTCATAACCCAGAGCTCGTCTTAAAAGAACAGTTTTTACCTCCACTTGCTGAGGAAAAGGTCTTTTCTTTTTTAGAAAAGAGAACAGGAAGGCTTGAAGGTGTGGTTATTTCAGGCGGAGAGCCTACACTTCATAAGGATCTACCCGGATGGATCGAAAAAATAAAAGCCCTTGGTTTTCAAGTTAAACTTGATACCAATGGCGTTTCACCCCAACTCGTTCGAGAGCTTATTGAGAAAGGCCTCATTGACTATGTGGCAATGGATATAAAAGCGCCACTTCATAAATATAGTTCTGTAGTAGGAAGAGCATATGACCCTGCTCCTATTAAAGAGAGCATTGATCTTCTTTTAGAGGGGAATGTGCCCTATGAGTTTCGGACGACCTTGCTTAAAGAGCTGCATTCTAAAGAGGATATTTTAGGGATGGGGAAGGATATTCAAGGAGCTTCTCTCTATGTATTACAGCGCTTTGTCCCGACTAAATTGCTCGATGAGACATTTAGAGACTCAACCTCTTTTGAAGAGGAGGAGCTTAAAAGCTTAGAGCCTGAACTCCTCGATCTTATTCAGAAGATTTCTTTTCGGTAGTTTTTGAGTGAATCACTGTTAGTGTTTAATTGGGGCTCTTCTGTAAGAGGATCGCCGCTTATTTCTTCTAGAAATGTTTTGTCGCTGACTTCGTCCAAAAACGAAGCGCTTATTCTCGGTAGAGTGAGTGTATAACCGCTTCTATTTTGGAGAGTTTTGGGCTCTTCTGGAGGAAGGCCATATATATTACATTCAAATGGCGTTCTTGCAGCGTTATTTCTTATATGATGGTCGAAATTCTTGTGGGAAGCAAGAAGCAGGTTGAGAAAACGGGCGTCACTCATCATATAGGCTTTGTGAAGCGGGGTGTTACCTCTCTTATCTTGAAGATTCACTTGAATATTTGGATGAGCGATAAGTAATCTGCAAGCCTCGTAGTTACGGCATTCGAGAGCTCTATGGAGGGGCGTTCTTCCCTCTTTGTCTTGAGTATTGAGACCATTATATTTTTGTTTAAGGAGAGGGCGGATAATCTCTCCGCATTGTTGAGTTGGGTCTTCGAGTGCAACTGCTTTATGAAGAGGGGTCTCTCCCTTTTCGTTTTGTGTGTTTACATGGCCTATGCTATGGAGGAGGGTATAGAAGAGGTCGTAGTTAAAGCTCTCTGTATCGGTGTTGTCAAAAAGTAGTGAAAAAGGGGTTTCTCCTTTCTCGTTTTGTGGGTTTGGGTCGATTCCTTCTTGATGAAGCAGTTCCTTTGCAGCAGCAGTATTATATTGTATGGCATAATGGAGTGCAGTATTTCCTTCGGTGTCTATGCTATTTATTTTGATTGCTTTATATGCTTTTTTTGCCGATTTTAAAAAGGAGATGGTGGTATCGGTAGATGAACCTTTTATTAAATAGTGAAGAGGCGTGCGTTGGAAGATATCTTGGGAGGAAATGAATGTTTGAGGGTGTTTGATGAAAAAGGAGATAAGAGAGGGGCTCTTTCCGCTTATGCACGCAAGATGCAGGGGTGTCCTTTCGGTGCAATTTTTTTTATTGGTATGGATACCTAGTTTTGAAACAAGGACTACAGTGACTCTAGCAAGGCCTTCAGAGGCAGCCAAATGTAAAGGAGTATTGCCCTCTGCATCCGGGAGAGTTGCACTATTTTGATACCCAAGAAGGAATATAGCATTTGCTTGAAGGCGGCTTTTGAGAGCGAGCTGAAGAGCGGTAAAACCCTTGTTATTTTTGATATGTATGTTAAGTGGCTTTTTAGCATTGATTGCAGGAAGAATAAAAAAATTATTTATATGCAAATTTTGAGATTTGGCGAGATAGTGAAGTGAGGTGTTTCCTTTCTTATCTTGGGACTGAAGATTTGTTGGGAGGTAGTGAACAAGAAACGAAATGAGAGGGAGGTTTTTTTGGTGGATACAGGCAAGGTGAAGAGGTGTTTCTCCATAGATATTTTCTGCATTTACATCCGCATCTTTTGAGAGAAGCCACTGAGAAGAATCAAAAAGGCCATGTGTGGCAGCGAGATGAAGTGGAGTGTTGCCTGCATAGTCTGTCGCATGTATGTCTGCATTGTGGCGAATAAGGAATTGAGCACCCTCCTCAAACCCATTCTGAATGCATAGATGTAAAGGTGTGAGTCCTAGATCGTTTGTTGCATTGACCCCTATGCGCTGTATAATTTTTTTTAAACTGTTGAGATCTTTGTGTATTGAGGCCTGTTCAATAATACGAAAGGGGTCCAATATTTTTGGCGGAGCAGATTCTGTCATATAAGAGTCGAGACAGCATGAAACGTCTGTGATAGGGGGTAAAGAATCAAAAAAAGAGGTCATAATTATTATTCCTTATTGTTTTTTATTAAGGAATAATATCAGAAAGGGGTATTTTATTGCACTCAGAACGCCAAAGAGCGTTTAATTGTTGCATTTTTTTGTGTAAAGGCTGGAGGGGGTGGCCATATGATTGAAGTTCTAAAGGGAATGCTTCTCCTGAGGCGGTCGGAGGGTCAATTGCGTCGATGATTGTAAGGAGTGTAAGAGATTGAAGAGGCGGTTTGAGAGAGAAACCGCCATTTTTCCCTGGTTTAGAGGTAACAAGATCTGCACGGACGAGGGCCTGCATGACCTTTGAAAGGTATTCAGCAGAAACACTTGTCTTATCCGCAAGTTCTGAAACAGTTAAGGAGCGACCATCCATTGCGGCTAAGCAAACAATCGCTCGTAAGGCATATTGTGCAGTTTGTGAAATCATATTAAAGTGATAATACGAATATCAACATGAACTGTCAATACTAATGTTTAGCAGTTTTTACAATATGCTGTTTTTCACCCTCTTTTCCTTTGAGTTTTTCCTTGCGACGGGGTTTGGGGAGTTTAGGCTCTTCTGGTGGGATGTAGAGACGAGGCATCTTTTTTGGTTTTTCCCAATGGGTAATGTGATGGAGCATTTCGTCCATTGTATCAATAAGGTCATCAGGTGAGCGTCTCATAGAGTGAGCAAGATCGCCACTTTTATCGAGAAGGTTAATGTAGCAGTGGTCTACTTCATCACAGATATTTTCTAAATGAAGTTTTTCACAGCTCTCTTGAATCTCAGAGCGGATTTTTTCGCCGCAAGCATCGAGAAAGTCATGGAGCTCTTTCTGTCTTTTCTTTGTCTTGAGTGAGGTGCCTTCTTTGCTAAAAATAGACCAGAGATCTGTTGAGGAGGAAAGGTCCTCTTGTGCAGAGTGGACGAGGGGAGTAATGGAGATAACGGCATTGAACTCCTCTTCTTCCTTCTTTTCTTTTTTCGATATCCACTCAATAGTTTTCGTTTTGACAGGCCAGTCTAAGGTCATTGTAAAAGCACTGGTTGACAAGATCATATTGGTCATTTTTTTATTGCCCATGCATCCTCCTTCATTATGATGTCTGCTCTTTTCGTTCATTATGCTTATTTGCGACTTTGCTGCAATGGGGAAAATTTCGTGTAGGCAAAATAGGTAAGCTTCAGCTATGAAGAAAAAAGTAACTTTTTTTTGGAGGAATATAATGCTCGACTATGCAACCATTGCGCCCAAGCAGGCCTTTCAGAATTTGATCAGACTTTCTATGGAGCTCGATCTCATTGAAGATGGCCCTTCCATGGCGCTCAAAAAGCAGATCTATTTGAAATCTCTTGAAACGCTTGGAGAAGCCTTTGTGCTTAAAAAGGATATCGGTCTAACAGAAAAAACTTTTACGTTTTTAAAAAGACCATTTCTTCGGTTTTCTTCGAGGATGTATACCCCATATGATTTAGAGGGCAATCTTCGCTACTTTCATATTCTCTTAGTCAAAGCTTCTCGCTTTCAAGAGTCCCATATTAACTGCTACTCTTTAGGGAAAGACTTTCACCGCTTTGCAAATAAATTTAAATATGACCCAAGGCATGCTCTTAATTCTCTGAAGATGAGGGTAGATAGAATCGCAGAGAGAAGCTTGAAAGAGT
>Ga0180433_10009315_pt1 | contig 12047 bp, 9 predicted proteins | sample SS_ome_8_FD_132980 | JGI IMG/M metagenome (GOLD analysis project Ga0180433, IMG submission 132980) | Hypersaline lake sediment archaeal communities from the Salton Sea, California, USA - SS_1_D_1 metaG | ecosystem: Environmental > Aquatic > Non-marine Saline and Alkaline > Hypersaline > Sediment... | reverse complement strand
TTAGAGGCTTATAAGGAGCTTTTTCGGATATCACCAACGTATTGATATAGTTAAAAACTTATCGTGATAATTATCCTTGTGGGTGTAATATAAACAACAATTGGTGGATACTATTTGTTGGCAGTGAGATGGATCTAACAATCCTTGACAATGCACCCCATTTGAGGTACAAATATAAAAAAACAAATGGAGGCAACCCATGGGCAAAACATCTACTATCAGAGCTCGAATTGAACCAGCCTTAAAGGGCAAAGCTGAGCACATATTTCAGAAGCTTGGATTAACTACAACCCAGGCAATAACCCTATTCTATAAGCAGGTTGAATTGATAAATGGGCTCCCTTTTGACGTAGCCATTCCTAATGAGATCACCCGTAAGACGTTTTCCGATACGGATGCCGGACGTGACCTGATCATTTGTACCGATACTGACGATATGTTCAAGAAGTTAGGCATCTGATGCTTACACCCACATATACAAGGCAGTTTGAACGAGACATCAAGCGGATGAAAAAGCAGGGGAAAAACCTTGATAAGCTGAAAATAATCATCCGCTCTATAGCGGCGGCAGAACCGCTTGATGCCATTCATCGAGACCATAAGTTGATTGGCGACTGGAAGGGGCGACAGGAATGCCATATTGAATCTGACTGGCTGCTGATTTATATGGTCGATTCAGGTCACGTTGTTTTCGAGCGGAACGGAACGCATTCTGCCTTATTTCAATAGGTGGATGGGGTCGATGGATGGGGCCAGCTATTGATATTTGCTAAAAAATGGCGTGCAAAAGCTCGAATCTCGAGGTCGAAAAAACGTGGATGGCGTCAAGTGTTCCTTTGACTCATCTTTAATAATGCTGTCCTAAAAAAATACCCATAAAAATAATGTAACGTGCTATATTTAATAGCGTATCAGGCAAAGGCCATGTACATAAGCATATGCGTTCTAATCTTCATGAGAATAGCCTTTAAAAAATACGGCAGGTATAGGTACAATCACACGTGTTTTTCATACATATGTAGTAACCACCCAGGTATATTGACAACTATAAACCAGACACTAAGCCATAAAGATTGTGAAATTACTGCGTTGATGGGTCTACTTAATATGCGACGTATTACTACTATTGAGAAAACCTGACCACGTATGTATTGTTATAGCGATATCAGTCTTTTCTTCGTGTCTTCGCGTCTTGGTGGCTGAATATGCTACCGTCTGGATCCACAAAAAAATGCGCTGCGACATTTATCTTGAAGACCGCTTCATCTAAAACCAGCTTTCCTTAAGTTGAATTTTTTAATAGAAAAATTTTTCCTGATATTGTAAATACAATTTAGTGAGGTCTCCATTTTTTTGCCAATGCTACCCAGACGCGGATTAAATAGAATACAAAATATGAAACGATATTTAATTTACGTTATTTACTTCTTAGTCGGTTCGACTCTTTTGTGCGCTTTTTCAACGTTTCAAAAGATACAAATAGGCTTTCCCTTGTACCTGAAAGGATACCTGGTCCCATTTTTCGTCGGCGGTATTGCTATGATTTTAATTGGAAAATATGCATTAGTCTCCAAAGAAAAACAATCCAAAATTTTAGAAGTAGAAAAAAACTACCGCTATCTGTTTGAATCTGCGCCGGATGGTATAGATATATTAGATGAAAATGGAATCATACTTGACTGCAACGACGCTGAGTTACGGTTAACTGGATACGAAAGAGAGGAAATCGTCGGCAAATATATATATCAACTTATGCCTGAAAAATTCAACATGCTATTTAAGAAACAATTTCCAGAATTAAAAAATATGCATCAACACGAGGGAAGAGTAAAATTCATATGTAAGCATGAAGAAGGTATTGATATATGGCGAAAGACGGTTTCTCTTGTTGATTCAAGGGGTAAATTCATAGGAGTTTTAGGGTTCAACAGGGATATATCCAGCCTCGAAATGATGGAGAGAGAGCGCAAGCGTCTTGAAATGGCTATTGAGCAGGCAGGTGAAACAGTTGTTATCACCGACGAAAAAGCAAATATCCAGTATATCAATCCAGCATTCAGTCAAATTTCCGGCTACTCACGGGAAGATGCAACAGGTCAGAACCCAAAAATCTTGCAGAGCGGCCAACATAGCAGGGCCTTTTATATGAACATGTGGGATACCCTAACAAGTGGCAAAATCTGGAAGGGGCATTTTATCAATAAAAAAAAGGACGGAAGAATATACCATGAGGAGGCCACTATTTCACCAGTCATTGACGAGAATGGCAAGACTACTAATTATATCGCTGTAAAAAGGGATGTTACAAGCGAAATTGAACTCGAATCACAACTCCGCCAATCCCAGAAGATGGAGGCCATCGGAACCCTGGCCAGCGGCATAGCCCATGATTTTAACAATATCCTTTTCCCTATTATGGGCTATGCAGAGATGACCGTAGATGATCTGCCTGAACATAGTCGGGCCCGAAAAAACCTGACCGAGATCCTAAAGGCTATAACACGGGCCAAAGACCTGGTGCAGCAGATACTAACCTTCAGCCGGCAAAACGAACAGGAACTAAAACCTTTAAAGGCCCAACTTGTTGTAAAGGAGGCATTAAAACTGATCAGGTCTTCAATCCCCGCTACCATCGAAATAGATCAAGACATAGAGAAGGACTGCGCACCAATCATGGCGGATCCTACCAAGATACATCAGGTAGTAATGAATCTATGTACCAATGCATACCATGCCATGGAGGAGAAAGGAGGCAGGCTAAACGTGCGCCTTAAAGAAGTGGAGCTAACGACTGAGGATGTAACCGGCATTGATATAGCGCCAGGGCCTTATCTCTGTTTAACAGTATCTGATACAGGCCAGGGAATAGATCAGTTTATCATTAACAGGATCTTCGATCCCTACTTTACCTCCAAGGAAAAAGGCAAAGGCACAGGTCTGGGCCTTGCCGTGGTCCACGGTATAGTCAAAAACTGCGGTGGTAATATCAGGCTATACAGTGAGCCTGGAAGGGGGAGCCTCTTTAATGTGTATCTGCCCGTAATAAAGACGGTCATGTATACATCATCAGAGATTGCATCTGATAAGCCGTTGCAGACCGGCCATGAGCATATTCTGCTGGTAGACGATGAAGCCCAGATTGTTGATATGGAAAAAGTAATGCTGGAGAGACTCGGCTATGATGTTACAACCCGAACCAGCAGCACTGACGCCCTTGAGGCGCTTAAGGCATCCCCTGATAAATTTGATCTTGTTATAACAGACATGACCATGCCCAATATGACCGGGGACGAACTGGCAGGTGAGTGTAAGGCTATCCGAAAAGATATACCGTTTATCCTCTGCACTGGATTCAGTGAGAAGATATCCGAGGAAAGGGCTAATGTGCTGGGAATTATGGGCTTTCTCATGAAGCCTTTTGTAATGAGGGATCTTGCAAGGACTATTCGGGAGGTGTTGGACTAGCAATGAGCAAAAAAAATGGCGCGTATTCTTATCATAGATGATGACCAGACCATATGCAAGATGCTGTCGACCATGGTCAGTGAAATAGGTCACGATACTACCTGCAGATACACTCTCAATGAGGGCCTGAAAGAGGTAGTATCCAACCCATACGATGCCGTATTATTGGATGTACAGATGCCCGATGGGAGTGGCCTGGACATACTGCCGAAGATCCGTGAAACCCCTTCCTCACCGGAGGTTATTATTCTGACAGGATTCGGCAATGTTGATGGGGCCGAAATCGCCATTAAAAACGGTGCCTGGGACTACATCCAGAAGACCGATTCACCAAGAAAAATTATTCTCCCCCTGCAACGTGTAATCCAATACCGAGATGCGCTGAAGAAGGTCCAAAAATCTACGGTAGCCCTGAGACTAAATGGGATTGTTGGAGACAGTTCGCCTATAAGGGCCTGCTTTAACCTCTTAGCACAGGCCGCAACAAGCGATGCCAATGTTCTTTTAACAGGTGAAACGGGCACTGGTAAGGAGGTATTTGCAGAGGCAATCCATGCAAACAGCCCCCGTCACTCTAACAATTTTGTGGTGGTCGATTGCGCCACCCTGCCTGAGGCGCTTGTAGAAAATATGCTTTTCGGCCATGAAAGGGGGGCCTTTACAGGGGCGGATAAAACAAGGGAGGGTCTGATCAAGCAGGCAAATAAGGGCACGCTCTTTCTCGATGAGGTTGGGGAACTTCCACTTTCTGCTCAGAAGGGCTTCCTCCGCGTCCTTCAGGAACACCGCTTCCGGCCCTTAGGCAGCAGGAGAGAAATAGAGAGTGATTTCAGGATCATAGCGGCAACTCACAGAGACCTTGATGACATGGTAAAACATGGACTATTTCGGGAAGATCTCCTGTTTCGTCTCCGATCTATGACAATTGCATTGCCGCCGCTGAGGGAGCATCCTGAAGATATCAAACCACTTGCTATTCACCACATATATAAGCTCTGTGAGCATTACGGCATGGAAACAAAGGGTTTTTCTTCCGGGTTCTTTAAAGCCCTTGAGGCCTACGGCTGGCCCGGAAATATAAGGGAATTGTTCAATGTCCTTGAAAGTACCCTCGCGGCTGCAAAAAACGCTCCTACCCTTTTTGAAAAACATCTGCCAGTAAATATACGGGTCCTGTTTGCCCAGAGCTCTTTGAGAAAGGAGATCTCGGCAAAGGGAGACCTGATGGAAGGCCCTAATCCTGCAAAGACGCTTCCCATGTTACAGGATTTCCATAAGGCTATGGAGAAAAAATACTTGCAGGACCTGATCAGGATTACCATGGGAAACATCAAAGAGGCATGCCGCATATCCGGTATTTCCCGTTCCAGCCTGTATGATCGCCTCAAAAGACACAGATTATCCATTTCTAAGTGAAGATATCCTGATTTTGTCCAAATTTCTGGACATGTCAGTATCTCGGGACTCTCTGAATTCCCCGTCAAACTGGAGTCTCCTTTCTCAGTCCAATTTTCTGGATTAAAAAAATACTATTGGCTAACGTTTCCTGTTCATCCGATTCACCAAGAAATACCTCAATTACTTGAAATTAATTAAGAAATAAGATTAATAAAATATTGGCCCATTTATTGTATTACTAAACAAAATGAATCAGTGTACTGCGCCTGCGAAAAATAAACGAGGTGAAAGATGAGTGTGCTGCTTTATGCCCCAGTATCGAAACCAATAAGAGAAAGGTATCAACATGAGATAGAAAAGCTGGTTCCTCGAGAAGAGGTAGAGACTTACCGTACAAAAGAGGATCTTTCAAGTAGACTTCGTCTTCCGAGAAAAGACATTGCTCTTGCTGTTCTCATTGCAACGAATAAGAAAAAGTTTCTGGAGATTTTTTCTCTTTGTGAGTTGCTTGGAGACCTTCGCATTATCCTCCTTTTACCTGACAGAAAAGAGGATACCATTTTTAAGGGACATATATTAAGGCCCCGGTTTTTGGGATATGCTGATAGCGATCTCAAAATGGTGGCACCTGTATTGAACAATATGCTTAGTGTCGGGATTGAAAGTGGAAACTTGCCGGAGCGGAGCGGAGACCCAGGCTGGGTCAAAAAGGAAAGCGTAAACGCAGGTGCAGACCTGGTCAACTCACATAGTGCAAAAGTGACCTGAATGGAGTGTCGCAGAGGGTGGATTTATCAAATTGTAAAGAGAATAGAAGGGGGACAAAGAATGGCAGAATTAGCTGAAACAATGGATCAGGCAGTAAAGGCCATGGCAGACAGGGAAGGCAAGTACCTTACCTTTAACCTGGGAGAGGAAGAATACGGAATCGGTATCCTAAAAATAAGGGAAATTATTGGTATAATGCCTATTACGTCCGTACCAAGGACTCCGGAGTGTGTTAAAGGCGTAATTAATTTGAGGGGAAAGGTTATTCCTCTAATAGATTTAAGACTCGGGTTTGGTATGGAGCCTATGGAATATACAGACAGGACCTGCATTATAGTAGTAGAGATAAATGCCCGGGAAAATACTATACAGATAGGCACCATAGTAGATACAGTCTCAGAGGTACTAAACATAAAGGCGGAGGACATTGAAGATACCCCTGCATTCGGAACGAGCCTTGACACCGAATATATCCTTGGCATGGCCAAGCTGTCTGGAGGTGTTAAGATACTCCTTGATATAGACAGGGTATTGAATACTGAAGAGATTGCAAAATTAGAGGAAACAACTTAACGGGGTTTAGATTGAAATTTTAGAAACTAAGGAGATAGACTATGACAATTAAAAACAAACTGCTGTTATTTACCACTGTTGCCTTACTGTTGGTTTTTTTTCTGATATTTTGGATCAACAGGGTGACTGTAAAAAAAGAGATACAGGAAATCACAAAGGTTAACCTTCAGGACATAGCTTTTACGGCATTGAGTCTTATCGACATTAATAAAGATATGGATAAAACAGCCCTTGACAATGCGATTAATATGAAAATAACCATAGGAAAAACTGGCTTTTTATTTATTGTAGACAGTAATGGAAACATGGTGACCCACAAGATCGCCCAGGGAAAAAACTGGATTTCCAAACCCTTTATTTCCTATATCGTTGATAAGAAAAATGGTTATCATAGATATTTATCACCTGAGACAAAAACCTATAAGGTTGCTGCATTTAAATACTATGAACCAAAGGATTGGATCGTTGTTGCTGGAAACTTTGAGAGTGACTCACTGGCCAAGCCGTTAAAAAACATGACAAATAGCTCTATCATATCATTGGTCCCTGTTTTTATTATAATATTCTTTGCCTTTATACTGTTTATTAACAATTATCTGATTAAACCCCTGCGCCGCACAATCGAAGGCCTCAACGAAGGGGCAGACCAGGTGGCCTCCGCCTCAACCCAGGTATCTTCATCAAGCCAGTTTCTGGCAGAAGGGGCAAACGAGCAGGCCGCATCTATTGAAGAGACATCCTCCTCCCTTGAAGAGATGTCCTCCATGACCAAACAGAATGCAGATAATGCAGGCCAGGCAGATAACCTTATGAAAGAGGCAAACCAGGTAGTAGATACGGCAAATATCTCCATGTCAAGGCTTACCACCTCTATGCAGGATATCTCTCATGCAAGTGAAGAGACACAAAAGATAATAAAGACCATTGATGAGGTGGCTTTCCAGACCAACCTCCTTGCCCTTAATGCAGCAGTAGAGGCGGCCAGGGCAGGCGAGGCAGGGGCAGGTTTTGCCGTTGTGGCGGATGAGGTGAGAAACCTTGCCATAAGGGCTGCGGATGCGGCAAAGAACACGGCAGACCTTATTGAAGGGACTGTAAAAAAGGTCAAGGAAGGCTCTGGGCTCGTTACCGAGACCAACGATGCCTTTACCGAGGTGGCGGAGAGCGCCTCCAAGGTAGGTGAGCTTTTAGGAGAGATAGCAGCCGCCTCTAATGAACAGGCCCAGGGCATAGATCAGATAAATACAGCCGTTACCCAGATGGACAAGGTAACCCAGCAGAACGCTGCCAATGCAGAGGAATCTGCCGCAGCATCTGAGGAGATGAACTCCCAGGCAGAGCAGATGAAGGCAATGGTAGGAGAGCTGGTGGCACTAGTTGGGAGGAGCAATAACAGGGCAGGCATCAGAAAGCAAGAAGCAGGTATGGAAAGAAGGGCTGTTGCATCACCTGTAAAAAGGCCCGGGGGAAAGGAGCTGACAGTCCGCAGGGAGAAGAGTCCTGAGGAGGTTATTCCTACGGGGGATGATGATTTTAGGGATTTTTAACCTTCCTCCCTTACTTCCATGGTGATGATCTTCAGATCGCCACCATGTCTTTTATGACTGTTCAGTTTTATAATTCATATCCCTTTTCGTGACTCTGTGTCTTGTGGTTAATATTGGAGCATGCCAGGGGGAAATTCAGAAAGCTTGTCGAAGCGAAGCGAAGATCCCGTCTGTAGTTAAGAGTTAACAGGGAAACTGTAAACTTGGTCATGTTAAACCCCCATTTTATTAAACAGAACAACCCTGAAGATAACAATTCCAGTATTGTTACAGGAGAAGGAGGAAAAGGTTTTGCTATATTACATGTGGATTCCGTGTAGGTAGGGCCATGTATGCAGATGAGGTCAAGCCCACCTTTGACTCATCCTTGATAATTTACCCCTAAAAATTACCCATGAAAATAATAACTCGCTAAATGTAATGACTGTGGGTGAAAGGGCACATACATAAAAGCTTATACGTTCTACTCTTCATCAATATAGCCTCTAAAAAGAAAATAGGGTGGGCATAGGTATGATTACAAGTGTTTGTCATACATAAATCGTATAACTTGATGCACGTGTCCTTTTACCAAGGCCCTCGGTAAACAGCCAACCCTTTTTAAGGATCTCATCGACTGGAGGCAGTACCGATTAAGTGTCATGATCACCAATGATTCAAGCTCCACACCAGAGGAAATCTGGAGACACTAGCTCCCCGGTGCCAATGATGAGCATGTGATCAAGGATATCGAAGAGGGTTATGCCTTTGAGAGCTTTAATGTGAATAACTTCTGGGCCAACAAGGCAGTGCTTGCCATGATCCCCCTGGTATTCCATAACCTTATAGTCTATCTTAACAGGACTATTCTCAACCATAACCGATCTCAAGAGCAACTCAAGACCTTGCGGTATGCCTACTTCACTTTTCTTGCGCAGTTAGGAAGTGGGGCATGAAGATATGTGCTGCGTCTGCCGGTTCAGGAGAGGAAAACGCGGGCCACGGTGATTTCTTTCATCAGGCGTATATCCTTGATATCACATTGCTTGAACTGCATTGCAGTTACTCATTGAACGGCAAGAGGAGGGCTGGATTGAAGAGAAAAAAAGGTAAGCTGAGACGCTAAAAACGACACTAAGCCTACTTGATAATAGAGACAATGCCCAACCTCCTTGAAATACAAGGGGTAATGGGGCAGCTATGTTTAACTGTATAATATGGGTTTATTTGTATTCACGAGCAAATTGTAGTTAAAGTACCCTTTAGGGCCACCTTTGATTCACTATTTTTAGGGATGGTTGTTTATCCTTGACCAGTGAAATTATCTTTGATATAAAATAGTTTAATCTTGAATTGTTTTAGTTATTATTATATTAATAATAATGATATAAACTAAATCATTTTCAACCTAAAAGAAGCCCGCGGATTTCTTAAAAGGGCCTCCTCCAGGATACACCTATCCTGGATAACCCGAATTCGACCAAATGCCAAACCTGAAATCCCAAATGCGCCCACCTCGCCCGAGTCCTGTAATTCAGTGCTGTAATGGAAAGGTGAAATACCAATGACAAAATGCACTGCATTCAATAATGACTGGGCCTATGACAAACCAGCCTATTAATTAATCTGAAATTCAAGGGTGATTTGTTATTTGGGTATTGAGTAACATTCCAAAAATTATTTCTGTCCCTTTTGAGCTCTCATTTATCCATAAAGCACTAAATGATATGCGGCAGACAGATACCTTTTGATGCCCAATCTGAAAGAGGTTTTTGAGATAAAATATAAAATATAAGTTTGGAGGACACATATGGCAGGTATAGCTGGGATTATATCACAACACGGAAAAATCGCTACTGATAGTACAGAACAGTTGCGGAATATGTTAAAGCTCATGCGCCATCGAGGCCCCGATAATAGTATTATCCGAACCCTTATTGATGACAGGGGAGCACTGGGCGCCAATGAAATCAACCTAACACCCACAACGACTTATTGTACAGCTCTCGAAGAAACACCGTACATACTCTTTGATGGCGAATTGTATAATGAAAGACCTAAATGTCAGAGTGATATAGAACTTTTTAAAGAATACTATGAAAAGTACGAGAAGGATTGTTTCTCACGGCTGGATGGAAATTTTTCTTGTGCCATCGTTGAAAAGGATGATGAAGTAATATTAGCTCGAGATCATGTGGGACCTAGACCACTCTTTTATGGATCAGACAATAGTACATTCTATTTTAGTACGGAGATGAAAGGACTGGTAAATCACGTTCAATTCAATATTCAGGAGCTTTCTCCAGGATGCTTGTACAGTACAAGAAAAGGTATGAACCAATTTAAACCTTTTAGCCCTGAACTGCCAGAAGTGGGGGACCTAAAAGAAACCGCTCGTACGCTAAGAGAGCTGCTTATAGAGGCAGTGCAAACAAGGATGGATGGCGTGGGCGGTATTGCCATGAGTGGTGGTCTGGATAGTTCCATTGTCGCTGTAATTGCCAAAGAATTTAACCCAGATCTAGAACTCTTCACCGGCACTGTTGATAATACTCCTGGCCCGGACCTGGAAAATGCTAAACTGATGGCCGAATATTTGGGAATGAGACACCATATCTATAACATTTCCTATGAAGATATTACCGATTTTGTTTCAGATTCAGTTTGGTATCTAGAAAGTTTTGACGGAGACCAAGTAAACGGGATGATTTCAAATTACCATGTCTCTAAAATGGCTAAGGAACATACCAATATTGTCCTGGTGGGTGAGGGGGCTGATGAATTATTTGGTGGTTATCGTATGGTCCTAAAAAACCCCAAGGTGAAAACTGATGAACACAGAGAACGGCTTGCACGGAGGTTATTGGAGATTTCCTACAATACTGCCCTTGGGCGTTTGGACCGAGGATGGATGGCCAATGCTGTAGCCTACAGGGCCCCTTTCCTCGATTCAAAGGTAGTAGCCTTCAGCCATAAAATCCCCATGAAATGGAAGATTTATGGAGAAAAACAAGTAGAAAAGTATATCTTAAGAGAGGCATTTAGAGATATGCTTCCTGAAAAGATCGCAAATCGTGAAAAACTCAGATTTTCAATGGGCGTAGGAATAGACGATGTGATGGATGAGATTATAATGAAAAAAATTGACCCACAAGAAATAAAAGAAAGACCAAAAGCAGCATATGGCATGCCCTTCGACTCCTTTAAAGAGCTGTATTATTACAACGAGTTTTTGCGTGTCTTTCCACCTTCATATGAAAAACAGATAATCCGGTGGGATCCTTTCAAATAAAAGGGGAAATATGGGATTTTCTGAGTATAAAATCGAATTTCCTAGCCTTAAGCTCCGGGTTGATCAGAGCGAAGAATGGGTCATAGTCCACTCTGAAGGCAAGACTGAAAAGATTTTCCTCCATGATTATGCTCGATTCTACGAGATACCGGGCCTTTACGAAGAAGTTATCTATAAGCGCTTGCAGTGCATTTCTCCTCAGATGATTTGCAGCCTTTTGAAAACGGAATTACAAAAAAATGAAGAGGGGCCGCAAAACCTCAGAGCTCTCGATTTTGGCGCGGGTAATGGCATCGTCGGGGAATACCTTAAGCAAAAAATAGGGTGTGATGTTCTTGTTGGCCTTGACATCATACCCGAGGCCTTTGATGCTGCACAAAGAGATCGCCCTGGCATCTATGATGACTATTATGTAATGGACCTCAGCCAACCCACAAAATCCGTGGAAAAGAAATTGGGAACGTGGAATTTCAATGTACTTTTAACTATAGGAGCCCTGGGCTTTAATGATATCCCCACCCGCGCATTTATAAATGTATTGAATATGATAGAAGATGAGGCCTGGGTTGCTTTCAATATCAAGGACAAGTTTCTTTCAAAAAATGACGATAGTGGCTTCAATGAAATGCTTTCTTCCATGGTCGGAGATAGTTTTCACGTTTTAAAAATCGATCGTTATTGTCATCGTCTTTCTATCTCAGGAGAACCTTTGTACTATTATGCGATTGTGGGTAAAACAGTTAAAAAAACCAAAATATTACGCCCTCCTGGCTGAAATGGTTTAATGCTGACAGGCATCTTGCTAAGAGTAAATCAAGTGCACATGAATAAAATTAGCCCTTCATATTTGATAAAAAATGGCGTGCAAGAGTTCTAATCACGAGGTGGATGCGGTCAGACAAAAAGCCTTCGATATAACCCTTTCCAAGCATCTTTGGATGCTCCTTTCCATGAAACAGAATAAAGCCTTTAACCCAGTAAACATATACCTGTTCTGTCCTGATGGAATAATGTTTGAGCCCGAT
>Ga0180433_10009314_pt1 | contig 12048 bp, 9 predicted proteins | sample SS_ome_8_FD_132980 | JGI IMG/M metagenome (GOLD analysis project Ga0180433, IMG submission 132980) | Hypersaline lake sediment archaeal communities from the Salton Sea, California, USA - SS_1_D_1 metaG | ecosystem: Environmental > Aquatic > Non-marine Saline and Alkaline > Hypersaline > Sediment... | reverse complement strand
CAGAAAAGCTTTATCTCCAGGCAGAGTTGAAGCGTTAACCGACGGAGTCTTCGCCATAGTAATGACAATATTAGTGCTGGAGCTTGGTGTGCCCATAATGGCAGGAGAACCGTTGCACACCGAATTGACCGGCAGGCTTCTAGCGATGTGGCCGCAATTCCTGAGCTACCTCGTCACCTTTTTAATGCTGGGGTTCATGTGGTCTGTACATTATTATCAATTCAGTAGCATCAGACGCTCAGACAGTGTGCTGACGTGGCTGAACATTCTCTTTCTCATGTTTATGTCACTGCTTCCCTTTTCAACATCCTTGCTGGGACAGCACATAGACGAACAGGTTCCGATCCTGATATACGGCGGCAATTTCATTGCCTGTGTAGCCGTCCGCTACTTTCAGTGGGTATATGCCACGAAAAACTACCGCCTGATAGACAGGGATACCAACCCGTTTGAAGTAAAGCAGCCGAAGATAATGCTGCCGATGGCTATAGGTGTTTTCATAATCGGCATGTGCTTGTCATTAGTCAGCAATCTGGTATCGATTTGCGTCTTTGCTGCCATCATGATTTTCTTCATCATACGCACCACAATTTATCGCCGTATCAGCGCCTCCGCCCAACCGGCGAAATGAGGGCTGGTAAAATAACGGACCGCCATCAGAGTTTAAATTTTACTGAACAAAACTGACAATTGTGCAGCTCCTATCCATTGAACAGGAACTCATTTTGTTACCTGATTGCAACTCTTAGTGCACAGTTATACGTGAATACTTTCCCTTTTATACCGAATTCAATTTATTTTTGTTAGTGAAGATAAATTCTGTTATTATAATTAGGGAAAGCTATTGAGGTGAGAAATGAGAAGTTCTAAAGAATATTTTTCCGACCTTACCAAAATGAAGCCCAACTTATTTATTGGTGGTGACAAAGTAGGAAGAGATGATCCCAGGATTACACCCGGGATTAAGGTAGTAACTATAACCTTCGACTTGGCTCAGGATCCCAAATATGATAATTTGATAACAGCTGAGTCCTCTTTGAGTGGGCAAAAAATCAATCGCTTTACCCATCTACCGCAGAAACCGTATGATCTGCTGCAAAAACAAAAAATGATACGCTTGACGGCACAAAGGGCAGGCGGTTGTATCCAGCGCTGCATGGGATATGACGCTCTTATCGCCCTCTCTATTGGCACTAAGGAAATAGACGAAAAATATGGCACAAAATATCACTCGCGATTCCTAGAATACTTACAATACTATCAGGAGCGAGACTTAGCAGGTACCTGCGCACAAACGGATGTGAAAGGTGATAGATTGAAGAGGCCACACGAACAAGGTGACCCTGACTCATATCTCCATATAGTTGGCGAAAGGGACGGCGGCATCATAGTCAGAGGAGCAAAACATTGCATTACAATGGCAGCTTATTCGGATGAGCTCATCGTGATTCCCACTCGTGCCCTTGGAGAGGAAGATAAAGACTATGCTGTTGCATTTGCTATCCCGGCTGATCACGAAGGTATTAGTTTGATTACTCGCCCAGTCTGGCTAAGACAGAGAAAACAAAGCGAAGCACCATTCACTGACATGGGTGTATCGGATTCTATGGTTGTTTTTGATAATGTCTCTATTCCCCAAGAAAGAGTCTTTATGTGCAGAGAGTGGGAATTCGGCAGGAGAATAGCCTTGCTGTTTGCTGACTCCCACAGGCACAGCTATTCAGGTTGTAAGCCTGCTATCTCAGATATACTGTGCGGTGCAACTGCCTTAGCAGCTGAGGCAAATAATATTGAAAAGGTACAACATGTTCGGCAGAAAATGTCTGAATTTGTCGGTAGTGCCGAGCTGTCTTATGCAGCTGGTATAGCTGCTGCCATCTACGGAGAAAAAACATCTTCAGGCACATTTTTCCCTAACGCTATATATGCCAATGTCGGCAGGAGGCTTACTGGCGAGATGATTTATCATGAATACAATATATTGACTGAAATAGCCGGTGGCCTAATGGTAACTTTGCCATTCGAAGAGGATTTCTTTAACGAAGAGACTAGAGCTTACCTGGAGAAGTACATAGTACGAAATCCTCAGGTACCTGCTGACGTTGCCCATCGTATCTGGAGATTCATCGAGAACGTTGCTGCCTCTTCTATGAGTAATTGGTATCAAATAGCGGGCGTTCACGGTGGTGGTTCCCCAATCATGGAGACTATTGCCTTGAACGCTGAATATGATTATGAATCAAGAAAGAAACTAGCAAGATATCTGGCAGGGATTGACAAAGAACTGGATCAGTCCAAGCTCTTAACTCAAGAGCCGGCAGAAATCATTTAGTATAACCATTATAACAAACAATGGTTATACTCCTTGTAGCTTTATACATAATAAGTTCGTTGTTACCGCTGAACAAAAGCCTGTTTTGTTTAATCTATCCATTTAGTAAGCCTGAAATTTAAGTTAAAGTCCTACCTGTCTATACCACCGCTCCATCTTATAGGATACGAACTGCATAGCCATCAAAAACCACAATGCTACCTATTTGGCTGCAGCTTCACACCTCAACCGTGCCGCCGGCAGCGGGAAGAATGACATCAATTCCACTGCCGCTCAGTTGTTCAACGTAGAAATCGGGGTGCTCGCTGTGGACGGGGATGAGAACCTCCGGTTTGATTCCTCGAGCTACCTCAAGCAGGTCAGGACCGCAGGCGTGGCCGGAGGCATGTAGTCCCCTCTCCTCCTCGGGTATCTCCCACTCGACCTTCTCGAACTTGCCGTCCGCGGAACGCGTTTTTATCTCCACCGGCAGGCCGAACTTCTTAAACTGGAAATGGTCGAGCCAGCTGTGCAGCCGGCGGAAGTCAATCTCCTGCTCCTCATCATGCGGCTCGCTGGAGCTGAAAACATACAGGCTGCCCGGCCGGGGACGGAGGCTGGGCAACTCGTTTATGTCCCAGAAGCTGAAACAGAGAATAAACTCGTTCTCAGCCGAACGCACATCTTCCGCCAGGGCCATCTTGCCGCCGTAATCCCGGCACAGGTTCTGCAGCCACCGGTTGGGATTCTTGCTGGCGATGGTGTCCTGGTATATGACTATGCTCGCCTCCTGAGCAATATCAAGAATCTCCGGCTCCAACAAACGCATTGTATTTAACAGATAAGCATCCTTGGGCAGTATCGCCAGCTTCCTGCCCGTGTCCCGGGCAATCTGCAAAAAGGTGAGCAGGCGACCCACGTCACGGGGCGGAAAATCGGCGATAACCAGTCCGCCGGCGCTTTTTATAGCCTTCAACCCGTTCTCGTACACATCGCTCTCAGGCACGTTCTTGTCGCGGGTCACATTCGTCCCCTCCAGTATAAGCGCCCTGGGGCGCAATTTGCCCGCCTCCTCTATGAATTTCCTGGTATATTCTTCCCGCTTGCCGTGCAGCCGCAGGTCACCGCTGTAGATAATCCAGCCGGAGTTGGTCTCGATGCCAAAGGCACAGGCACCGGGTATGGAGTGGTCAACCGGGAAACAGCGCAGATTCAAGCTGCAGCCGCTGTGGCCGGTCAGCGCACAGGAATCGAGAGGTTTCTGAGCCGGTGACTTGAGCCAGAACTCGACGGCATCTTGGCTTAAAGCCTGCAGCTCTGCATCGGCAATGCAGAACCGCCGCTGCTGCTTCTTATCGGTAGTAAGCAGCGCCTCCTGCTTCCAGCCAGAGGGCTTACCCGGTTGCTTGCAGTCGAAGTAGCACACCTGCTGGTCGAAGTCCGCCTTGCCCGAGTCCTGGATAGCCTTGGCGATGAAGGCGGTGGTTGCAGTCGAGTAGACCGGTATATCATCCCTGAGGAAGGCGATGTGACCGGAATGGTCGAGGTGGCCGTGGGACAATATCACGCCGTCCAGCCGGTCGAGCTCACGGTAAAGAGGGCTGTGACTGAACTGACGCCATAAATCCGGCGTAGCCAGGTCTGCTCGATAGAGACCCTTCAGCGGCGGCAGCAAGCCCATGGCCAGTGGGTCGAGCAGGCCGGCGCCAGGGCGGGGCTTCAGATACTCCTCGTAAAACTGCTTGTGCCGCTTGTAGGGAAAGCCGAAGTCGAGGAACAGTCGACGCTCTCCGTCTTCGAGGATGATTTTGTTGCCGCCTATTTCGTTGATTCCGCCGTAGAATGTCAGCTTTACCATAGACCACCCCTGTTACTGCTACCAGTCTAACTTAATGTCGGCTTCGAGGCAAGGAGGATGAGGAATGAGATCGCCACGGGGCTACCCCTCGCGATGACAGAAGGAATTGACAGCCTGACTGAATTGGAGTAGGATAAGTTTTCGATGAAGAAAGAGTTGATGGATATACTTGCCTGCCCGATGTGCAAGGACTCGCTTAAACTCAAAGTAACCGAGGAAAAAGAGGGCGAGGTAGTTACAGGCTCACTTTTCTGCAAACAGTGCAACCACAGCTACCCCATCACAGACAGCATACCCAACCTCCTGCCGCCTGAGCTCAACGCCTGATCATTCAGGGCTGTAGGTCACGCAGCTCTGTGGAGACTCCCAGACCTGCACGCTCGACAGCGACACATCCCCGGAGAAACGTCCTTTAAGCTGGTCATAAATGGTGGCGGCGATATTCTCCGAAGAGGCATTCAGCTTATCGAAAGGCGGCACATCGTTAATGCAGGTGTGGTCGAACCGGGCAAGAACCTCGTTCAGGTGACGCTTCAGCTCCACGAAATCGTAAGCCAGTCCGGTTTTATCGAGTTTTTTAACCTGCAAGGTCACTATTACCTTGAAGCGATGCCCGTGCAGGTTCTCGCACTTGCCGCCATAGTCCCTGAGGTAATGAGCAGCATCGAAATGCCCTTCAACAGCTATCTGATACATCTTGCCTCCTGTTCATAACCTCCCCGGCTTCAGCCCATTTGCGGACGCCGGTCACGGTTCCCAATCTATCGAGCAGCTCTTTGATGGTTTTCTTACTCACAGGATGAACCAGGTCCGGAGCGATTTCAGCCAGCGGCACCAGCACAAAAGCCCGCTCCACCAGCCGGGGATGGGGTATGGTCAGATCCTTGTCGTTTAGAACCCCAATGTCGTAGAAAAGTATATCTATATCTATGGGCCTGGGAGCATTGGGGAAAGTAGGCGTTCTGCCCAGTTCAGCCTCGATTTTCTTAGCCAGGCGCAGCAGATTCTCCGGACTAAGTCCGGCGGAGACACAGCACACGGCATTAAGGAAAAGCGGCTGCTCCTCGTAGCCTGCAGGTTCGGTCTCATAAACAGAGGAGAGCCGTTTAACCACCAGGTGCTGCGACAGCAAATCCAGAGCTCGAGCCAGGTTCTGCTTCCTGTCCCCCAGGTTTGAGCCGAGGCCGAGGTAGGCGGTTACCATCTCTAGCCCCCCTTACTCCTGACAATAGCATCGCTCATGCAGCAAACGCGTATCATCTCTTTGACGTCATGCACCCTGATTATATTAGCACCTCCGGCGATGCCGATGGCTACGCTGGCTGCTGTGCCCTCGAGACGCTGCTCCGGAGGCAATTCCAGCACCAATCCGATCATCGATTTACGCGAAGCCCCCAGGAGTATCGGCCTGCCCAGGGCTTTAAGCTCATTGAGGCGGCGCACCAGCTCGAGGTTCTGCTCCAGTGTCTTACCGAAGCCGATGCCCGGGTCAACGATGATATTCTCCCAGGGCACGCCGGCATCCAGAGCCAGGTCTATAGCCCGCTTGAGGTCGGCAATAACCGCCGGCACAATGTTCCGCTGCGGGTCTTCTCTCTGATTGCTCATCAGGACCATGGGCACGCCTTTCTCCATCGCCAGCTCCGCCAGCCTGGGCTCCTTCTTCAAACCCCAGATGTCGTTTATCATCTCCGCTCCGGCGTCCAGAGCCCGACAGGCTACGTCGAACTTGTAGGTATCGACACTCAACGGCACCTCCACTTTGCCCGCCAGTCGTTCCAGCACCGGCATAACACGCCGCAACTCCTCATCTACTGATACAGGTGAGGAGTTCGGGCGGGTAGATTCACCGCCGACATCGAGCATGTCCACACCTTCGGCGACAAAGCGCTGCGCCTGGGCTACAGCGGCATCTACACTGCTCAAACCATCACCGGAGAAAGAATCCGGGGAGACATTGATAATCCCCATCACGTAGGTCCGCTCCTCCCAGTTGAAGGTGGTTTTCCCGCAGCGGGTGACACCCAAAGAGGAACCGCCCCTTGCCTTACGCCACTGAAGCAATGAAGCCCTGCTCACCCTGTCAGCCATCAGGTCTCTATTCTACCATGCAAGGCAATGCGTTATACAGTCGATATGTGAATTTTTTGCGGAGTTTATTCTGAATGGGCATTCTTCGACAGGCTCAGAATGAGCGGGGGAAACAAAATTAAAAGCCAAAAATAGGTTTCACCCTCACCTTAATCCTCTCCCGTCAAGGGAGAGGAAACAAAGGAAAAATCTCCTCCGTGTGCCTGCCTACCGTTCCACCCAGGGAGAGGGGAAAAAGATTGCCACGGCACTCTGTGCCTCGCAACGACAGTTGGGTAGCTGGAGTATCTACTACAGGCATGATTGGAGCCGATGCTCCAATCTACCCGATATATGATTGGGGTATGCCTGGAGTATCCATTCCAGGCGCGATATTATGGCTATACGACCATGCGCTATCCAATGCTCGGTAAAATATGTTACAATGCTCTATCTGCAGCAATCGTACACGGGAAGGCAAGCGTATGGGAACTGAGGAAAAAATAACCGAGTTAACTGAATTAAGAGAGCAGGCAATGGCCGGCGGCGGAGCCCGGCGTATAGAAGCCCAGCACAAAAAAGGCAAGCTTACCGCCAGGGAGCGAATTCAGCTTCTCTTCGACCCCGGCACCTTCGAAGAGCTCGACCCGTTCGTCCTCCATCGCTGCACTGACCTCGGAGCCGAAGAGGAGAAGGTCCACGGCGACGCCGTGGTCACCGGATACGGCAAAATCAACGGGCGGACGACCTTCGTCTTTTCCCAGGACTTCACCATTTTCGGCGGTTCGCTGTCAAAAGTAGCCTCGGAAAAAATCTGTAAAGCCATGGACCTGGCAGCCAAGAACGGCGCTCCTATAATAGGCTTACTCGACTCAGGCGGCGCCCGCATACAGGAGGGAGTAGACAGCCTGGCAGGCTATGGTAACATCTTTATGCGGAACACCATATATTCAGGCGTCATACCGCAGATTTCAGCGGTTTTGGGACCTTGTGCCGGAGGCGCTGTCTACTCGCCGGCCATAACCGACTTCATTCTTATGGTCAAGAACACAGGCCAGATGTATATTACCGGGCCGGCGGTAATCAAGTCTGTTACCGGTGAAGAAATCAGCTTCGAGAAGCTGGGCGGTGCTATGACGCACGCCAGCAAAAGCGGCAACTGTCACTTCGTAGCCGATGATGACCGGCAATGTCTCGAGGCAATATGCCGGCTGCTTAGCTTCCTGCCGCAAAACAACATGGAAGAGCCGCCTCCAATGGATATGGGAGATGACCCGAACCGGGCTGATGAGGAGCTTCTTCACATTATTCCCGACGACCCGAACAAGACCTATGACATGAAAAATGTCATACTCAAAATTATAGATAACGGCGATTTCATGGAGGTGCACGAGAATTTTGCCAATAACCTCATCGTTGGCTTCGCCAGAATGGGCGGATACAGCGTCGGTATAGTAGCTCAGCAACCAGCAACATACGCCGGCGTCATAGATGTCGACGCCGCAGATAAAGGCGCCAGGTTCGTCCGGTTTTGTGACTGTTTCAACATTCCCCTGGTTACACTTGTCGACGTACCCGGATATATGCCGGGTAGCGAACAGGAGTACAGGGGCATTATCAGGCACGGCGCCAAGTTCCTCTACGCCTACGCTGAAGCCACCGTGCCCAAGATAAGCATCATCACCCGCAAAGCCTACGGCGGAGCTTTCGTGGTCATGAGCAGCAAAAACCTGCGCGGCGACATCAACTACGCCTGGCCGACAGCCGAAATCGCCGTGATGGGACCCGACGGCGCCGTAAACATCGTCTTCAAAGACACAATAGCTAAGTCGAAGAAACCGGAGGAGACGAGGCAAAAACTGATCGATGAGTACAGGGATAAATTCGCCAATCCTTACGTAGCTGCCAGCAAGGGTTATATCGACGATGTTATCGACCCCAGGAGCACACGGCCGAAAGTGATTAAAGCCCTGGAAATGCTGCGCAACAAGACCGACACCAATCCGCCCAAGAAACACGGCAACATTCCACTTTAGAGAGTGGTAGAAATGAACAAAGCTAAAGCGGCCGCAATAACAGCAGCGATTAATGTATATATGGAACAGGAAGAGCGAGCCAGAGCAACATCAGCCAGAGTAACGCCCTATCCTGAAAGCAGCCCGTGGCGGCTTTTCGGGCGCCAGGAACTAATGAGAACCAGGACTCACTGGCGAGTAAGAAGAGCCAACCGATAGCTATGATAATTACCGAGGAGGAGGAAATATAGAATATGAGCCCCAAGAAGGAAAGCGGCAAGAATCCATTAAAAATTACTGACCTCACACTGCGCGACGGCCATCAGTCCCTTTTTGCCACCAGGATGCGAACCGCTGACATGGAGCCCATTGCCCCGGAGATGAACAAAGCCGGATTCTGGTCTATGGAGGTCTGGGGTGGCGCTACATTCGATGTCATGACCCGGTTTCTGAATGAAGACCCCTGGGAAAGAGTCCGCATCTTGAAGAAGCTGATGCCCGATACCAGGCTGCAAATGCTGCTGCGCGGTCAGAACCTGGTCGGCTATCGCAACTACGCTGACGATGTAGTAACCGCCTTTGTACACCATGCCGCCGACTGCGGTATAGACGTCTTCCGCGTCTTCGATGCCGTAAACGACGAACGCAATTTCATAACAGCCTTCAAGGCCATCAAGGATAAAAAGAAGCATATCCAGGGTTCATTGTGCTACTCGTTAACGGAACCCAAGCTGGGCGGTCCGGTATACAATATTGATTATTATGTAAAGAAGGCGCTGATTATTCAGGACATGGGAGCGGACAGCTTGTGCATTAAGGACATGGCCGGGCTTATTTCCCCGGATGACGCTTACGAGCTAATCAAAGCTTTAAAGCAGGCACTGAAGATACCGGTCAACTTGCACAGCCACTTCACCAGCGGCATGGCCTACATGAGCTTCTTAAAAGCCATTGAGGCCGGAGTCGATTTCATCGATACCTGTATCGCTCCTTTCGCCCTGCGCACCTCTCATCCAGCAATAGAGCCGATTGCGGTCGCCCTCAGCGGCACACCCCGAGATACCGGAATCAAGTTAGAACATCTGCTTCAACTGGGCGCATATTTCGAGTCCATTGCACCTAAATACAGGGACTTCTTAGACAAAACGAAGATATCGGTGATTGACACCAACGTCCTGCAGCACCAAATCCCGGGTGGTATGTACAGCAACATGGTGGCGCAACTGAGAGAAGCCAATGCCCTCGACCGCCTGCAGGAAGTATATGCCGAACTGCCTCGGACTCGAAAGGAACTCGGCTATCCGCCACTCGTTACCCCAACCAGCCAGATAGTCGGCGTTCAGGCTGTCCAGAACGTACTCTTCGGCAGATACAAGATGATATCCAAAGAAGTCAAAGACTACGTGTATGGCTTGTATGGAAAGCCGCCGGCACCCATCGACAAAGAGGTACAGAAAAAGGTTCTCAAGGGCTATGAACGAGGAGAGAAACCTACCACCTCCCGACCGGCTGATATACTTGAGCCGGAGCTGAAAAAAGCCAAAGAGGCAACAAAAGACATTGCCAAAGACATAGGTGACGTGCTTGTCTATGCACTCTATCCTCAAACAGGCATGCGCTTCCTGAAGTGGAAATACGGCATCGAGACACCGCCACCGGAAACCAAGCCGAAGACTTTGGAAGATGTAGAAAAAGAAGACCAGCTTATCGCCAAAGCTAAAGCCGGCAAAATGGCGGAGAAGGCTGAAGCTAAAGCACCGCCTAAGGGGCCGGGCGCCAGGACATTCAATGTTTTCGTCGGTGACGAATATTATAAAGTCGAGGTAGAGCCTACGGGTGGCCAGGTTGCGTTTACCCCGCCGCCGGCCTATGCCCCACCACCAGCACCACCAGTAGAAAAGGAGGCTCCAGCACCTCCAAAGACGACGGTCGCCGCCGGTGAGACTCCGGTGCCTGCCCCGATACCGGGCACTATCATACGCTATCTGGTGAAAGAAGGCGACGAGGTCAAAGCAAATACAGGCATAGTAATTCTGGAAGCCATGAAGATGGAGAACGAAATAGTTGCTCCAGTCGCTGGCAAGATTAAATCCATAAATTTCAAACCTGGCGATAAAGTAAACGGAGGCGCTGTACTCGCCATAATCGGTTAGGCTTTGATGGGGAAAACCCTAAGTGAGAAAATCCTAAGAGAGAAATCAGGAACCGATGCCAGAACCGGTGATATAGTTATTGCCCAGGTGGATTTAGCCTTCGTTCAGGATACCACCGGACCCCTAACCATACGACAGTTTAAAGAAGTTAAACACGGCAGGCTAGCCAACCCCAAGCAGACTGCTATCTTTCTCGACCATGCCATACCCAGCCCCAACCGGCAACTGTCAAACGACCATAAATTTCTACGCAGCTTCGCCGACGAAACCGAATGCCTGATTTTTGAAGGCGGTAGCGGAATATGCCACCAACTGGTAGCTGAAATGTTCGCCAACCCGGGGGATATAATCGTTGGCGCCGACTCACATACAGTTACCGCCGGCGGTTTAGGAGCTTTTGCCACCGGTATGGGCTCCAGTGACATCGCTGTTGCCCTAGCACTGGGCAGAACATGGTTCAAAGTACCAGAGACGTTCAAAATCAGCGTCAGCGGCAGACTCCAAAAACGCGTCGGCGTCAAAGACCTTGTTCTTCACCTTATCGGCGCACTCGGAGCCGACGGTGCCACCTACAAAGCACTGGAATTCAGCGGCGATACAGTAGCCAGAATGAGCATATCGGAACGCTTGACCGTAGCCAACATGGCGGTGGAAGCCGGTGCCAAGGTCGGCATTTTCCCCAGCGACAATGTAACCAGAAGATATTTGGCGGCTCAAGGCAGAGGCAATAAATACAGGGCTCTCCAGCCTGATGCCGACGCCAATTATGAACGTACCATGCTCATCAACGCCTCGGAGCTCGAACCCATGTTAGCAATGCCTCATACCGTTGATAATGTAGCCCCGGTAAGCATGCTCACCGGCACTAAAATCGACCAGGTGTTTATCGGCACCTGCACCAACGGCCGACTTGAAGACTTAGCCATAGCCGCCTCCATTCTGAGAAGAAAGAAACGCCACCCAAGCGTCCGGTTAATCGTAGCTCCGGCATCGCAGCAAGTCCTGACCAAAGCCATGAAAATCGGCTACATTCAGGTTCTGGCTGCAGCCGGCGCCATGATACTACCACCGGGATGCGCTGCCTGCCTCGGCCTCCACCAGGGCATTCCAGGCGACAATGAAGTCTGTCTATCCACGGCTAATCGTAATTTCAAAGGACGGATGGGCAACCCCGAAGCCTCAATATATTTAGCCAGCCCGGCTACAGCCGCAGCTTCAGCATTAACCGGTGAAATCACCGACCCGAGAAAGGTGTCATGATGCCCGACAAAACTCTTAAAGGCAAAGCTTTTAAGTTCGGTGACAATATCTCTACCGACCATATCATACCGGGTAAATACGCACACCTACGAAGCGACCTGTCGGAGTTAGCCAAACATGTTATGGAAGATGCCGACTCAACTTTCGCCAAGAAAGTTAAACCGGGTGACTTCATCGTTGCCGGCAAGAACTTCGGGCTTGGTTCCAGCCGCGAACATGCGGCACTGGTTATTAAAATGGCCGGGGTGAGCGCTATCTTGGCAAAATCAGTCGCCCGCATATTTTTTAGAAACGCCATCAACCAGGGATTACCGGTGCTGATTTGCGATACAGATAAAATTGACGCTGGTGATAAAATAGAGTTGAATTTGACCACAGGTG
>Ga0180433_10009313_pt1 | contig 12050 bp, 11 predicted proteins | sample SS_ome_8_FD_132980 | JGI IMG/M metagenome (GOLD analysis project Ga0180433, IMG submission 132980) | Hypersaline lake sediment archaeal communities from the Salton Sea, California, USA - SS_1_D_1 metaG | ecosystem: Environmental > Aquatic > Non-marine Saline and Alkaline > Hypersaline >... | reverse complement strand
GGGTTGCGGCTTCATGATGCTTGTTGGCGACTGCGCGATGTAGCGGCGTAAGGGATCTTTGTGACAGATTAGCTGTTAGTGTATGGGATACCAGAGGTGATGTGAGGTGTTGGCGTATTGTTTCGGTATCGCCGCATTCGGCGGCCTCATGAATGATATCGATTAAATATGGAAGGTATCTCACCAGTTGGGGATGGTCTAAGCGGCGTCGTTTGGCAGCGTGTTGGTCCATGCCAAAGGTAGTTAGCGTGCAGCCTAGTGAGACAAAAAGAAAAATTAGTTTTTTGTGTGTTGTAGACATGGTTTTTATCTATTTTTCTAAAAAAGAGAATACGACCAGAAGAGCTGATAAATCTCTTCATGTTTTTCAGCAATAGAAAATATAACAAAGCGCCCTAACTTTGAAAAGTGGGCTGCTTTGCCGCGCGGTTTTACGTGCTTTCATTACATACGCAAGGATATGGAGCCGTATTATACGGCTCCATATCCTTGCGTAAAACGGTACGTTTACTTATTGATTGAGTTCAAGAAGTCACGGTTGGTTCTAGCCTTCTTCATCTTATCGATGAGGAATTCCATGCCCTCGACAGTGTTCATCGTGGCTAAGAATTTTTGCAAGACCCAGACCTTATTCAGATCTTCTTCGGTATGCAACAGTTCTTCCCGACGGGTACCCGATACCAGCAGGTCAAATGCTGGGTAAATACGGCGGTTTGAGAGCTTGCGCGTCATGTGCATTTCGAGGTTACCGGTACCTTTAAACTCTTCGTAGATCACTTCATCCATACGTGAGCCGGTATCGACCAAGGCTGTTGCGATAATCGTTAGCGATCCTGCTTCTTCTGTACTTCGTGCCGCACCAAAGAAACGCTTTGGCGAGGTGAGTGCATTAGCATCGATACCACCGGTTAGCACCTTGCCCGATGCTGGTGCATTAGTGTTATACGCCCGTGCCAAACGGGTAATCGAGTCAAGTAGGATCATGACATCTTTGCCCGATTCGACTAGTCGTTTTGCCTTGGCAAGTACTGCTTCGGCAACCTGTACGTGACGTTCTGCTGATTCATCGAAGGTCGAACTGATTACTTCGGCATTGGCCCCCTTGACTGTCTTTTTCATGTCGGCGACTTCTTCTGGTCGCTCATCGACGAGCAAGACAATGAGGTAGATATCAGAGTGATTGGCGATGACGCTTTGTGCGATTTCTTTAAGCAGAAGCGTTTTGCCAACCTTTGGCGGTGCAACAATTAGACCACGCTGACCTTTGCCGATCGGGGTAAAGATATCCATCATCCGTGTCGAAAGCGCCTTCTCGTCAAATTCGAGGTTGAGCTTCTCGTCAGGGTGTTTTGGTGTAAGTGCATCGAAGCTGTAGCGATCAACTGCGCCTGGAGTGTCGGCAAAGTTCACTTTACTAACTTGCAACAGGGCGAAATATTTCTCACCCTCTTTTGGCTTGCGGATGGTGCCAGTGACGGTGTCGCCGGTACGCAGTCCCAAGCGTCTGATTTGTGAGGGCGAAACGTAGATGTCGTCCGGACCAGAGATGTAGTCATACTGTGCGGATCGCAAGAAGCCAAAACCATCTGGCAGTCTCTCCAAGACGCCTTCAACCTCGATTTCCATATCGGGATTGGCTTCCAGATATTTTATACGTTCGATCAGTTTATCTCGTCGCATCAGGCCAGCACCGACAATGCCAAGCAGACGTGCATAGATGTTCAGCTCTGACAAGTTCAATTCTTCCAGTGCTGGGCGGTCTGGTCCCTTGAGAAACTGATATGTTTCTTGTGTGCGTTTTTCTTTGCTCTTGTCGTATCCGCCCTTTTGATGTTGTTGGTGACGCCCACTTTGTGGGTGGCCATTCTTACTTCCACGGCCGTTGCGCTGGCGGCTGTCAAATTGACGGTCCTGATTACGGTAATCATGATGCCCGCGTGGCTTGCGATGTTGTCCATTTCCATTGACATATTGCGGGCGGTTACTACCACCATTTTGATAGTGTTGTGGTGGTTGACCGGCGGACGTATGAAGCTGCTGTTGTGGGCGTTGATGCGGCGGTTGTTCGGTGGATGAACTTTGTGGTGGTATTGGTGCTAACTGCTTTTGTGTTGGCACGTCTTCGCTTGTGCTTCGCTCTTTTGTCGCGGTGATATCATTACGATGAGATTCATCATTCGTCTTTGTTTCTAGCATTGCTAAGGCGTTGTGTTGTGGAGCATTTTGTGCAGCAGATGGCGCTTCATTTGTTGTGGGCTTTACGGCCTCTGTTGCTGATGGTGGTGCGGTAGCAACTTTAAGTGAAGCGTCCTTATGCTGCTCAGTTGCTGTGGGAGCAGGCTTGCTTGTTGTTATGGTAGTTTTTTCCCCTGGCATGCCTACATCAGCTTTCGCACGTCTTGCGTTTATTTCATCACGTGGAGCGGCATCAGATTTTGTTTGCGTCACCACGTCTTTGCGAGGGCTTCCGTCTGTGCATTTGGCTAGTTCGGACTCACGTCGCCGGGCTGCCGTCGATTTGATTGCGACTTTTTTATCATCACTACTCTTGTTTTCAGGCGATGCTTTTGCGGCAGGAGCTCTTTTGGGAGCCCTTTTGGCAGCTGCGCTGGTAACAGCCTTTTTCGGCTTGTTTGATACTCCTTGCGGTTTTCCTGCGACCGATTTTTTTGTCGGTGTGCTTTCGGTTGCCTTACTTGTACGCGATGTTGTTTCAGGCTCACGTTTCCCGTTTGCTTCATTAAGTGTGTTGTCCCGTTTCTCCATTAGAGGGTCCCCCTTGATCCAGATTGGTAAAGAATGAATTTGTACATGGTAGATAACATGGTTGAACAATTATTTGGCGTAGCAGCACGCCGTGCAATTGCTTCTTTTTACTACTTGGCACCACTGCAAAACAGTGAATTTACTGGTGTCGACTAAACACTTTCGCTATGCCAATGATGACAAGATGGTGGGCAAGTCGAACACGTGTTTGATGCGCTGCCACAAGGCCTCAGACGGTACGAAACGATTTTTTAACCGCGTACCTATCTCGTTTCTTATGTGCAGCAAAATTGTTTTCTGCCTTTGATATGAGTGCTTAGTTTTTATTGTTATGGAAGAGCATCATAATGGGGCTTGCAATATAGATGGAGGAATAGGTGCCAAAGATGATACCCACCATCAGCGCAATCGAAAAGTCGCGCAGTGCTTCACCTCCCAGGATGAACATTGCCCCAACCGGCAGACCGGTTGAGATACTGGTTAGTATGGTCCTTTTGAGGGTATGATTAATACTATGATTTACGACATCACCGATACGAGCGCTGTTTGAGGTGCGCATTCTGTCTCGTATCCGTGAGAAGATGACAATTGTGTCGTTGATGGAATAACCCATGATTGCCAAAATTGCGCCGATAACATTGACTGAAATTTCTCTGTCAAACAACAGGAAGACACCCAGCATAACCAGTGCGTCATGAAAGAGGGCAACTACTGCGCCAAGTGCATAGGAGAAAGAGAAGAAGCGAATAGCGATATATGACAGCATTGCGCCAAGCGCAATCAAAATCGAGATCAGCGACCATAACCACAACTCTTGTCCAACGCCAGCTCCAACATGCTCCGTCTGTTTGATGGTCACCTTATTTTCAGGGAAGGCAGTGCGGACAACATCCAGAATGCGAGTTGCGACGCCTTGCACATCACTGCTGAAATCAGCAACGCGGACTACCACATCATGTTTGGAAAAATAGCGGGCCGCGGCGCCCTTCCAGCCAGCATCACTTACGGCTGCTTTGACTGCTGCGCTATCAACAGGATTTTCAAAGTTCAAAAGTACCTGGGTGCCACCGGTGAAATCCACGCTCAAAATAAATACAGAGCCACGTGTTTGATAACGGTAGACAGCCATGCCGAGAAAACCGCCAAGGATTGCAAGAGAAAAAGTAAGGCATACGGTACGGTATTTGAGAAAATCAATCATGAAAACTCTCCGTCACGCTTGAGCGGGAAGGTTTATTTGTGGGATGAGACGTTCGAGGCATATTTACCAACATTTATCGTCTTAAGCAACCTGTATGCGTGTCGGCTATGCGTAATTCGAACCCTAACGTTGTGATGATTCGGGAATGACTGACACATACTTACGGGCTTTCGGGCCATAGTGGAATTTCAGTATGCCGGTGCTGCGTGCGAACAGTGTATCATCGCTACCGCGACCGACAGACTTGCCTGGATGAAGCTTGGTGCCCCGTTGGCGCATGATTATTTGGCCGCTTTTAATTTGTTGACCGCCAAAGATCTTGATGCCAAGACGTTTACTCTGACTATCGCGACCGTTACGTGTAGACCCACCGGATTTACTTGTTGCCACCCGCTATTCCTTTGCGTGAAACATATGCAGCCCTACTGTCACCAGATACATTTTTTGGTAGCTTAAACAGTAAAGGGAACGTTTTGAACTGAATGGAACGGAAGCTACTAGAAGCCTTCCACATCCTTCAGTGTGTCAAAAGGGCCAATTAATGTCAAGGTAGCGCTCATTTTTTGATCATGTAGCGCGAAAAAACGTATGGTCGCAATGTTGTTACGGTGTCTTAGTGCTCCTGCATGACGGTTTCCGGCGCCAAAATTTGGATGGTAATACGCGTGTTTCTGCTTGTTCTGCTGTCCCGGGATCGATGGCGATTGGACCTTCTGCCAGGCCACGGATGAACTGATAGATATACGGGTTATTTGATTGCCAAACCGATTGTGCGCTACCGAAAAACCTGATCTGGCCATCCTGGAGCAGGGCGACGTTATCGGCGTAATTAAATATTTCGACATCGTGTGACACGACAATTGAGGTGAGCTTGAGTTGCTGCTGCATGGAGTGCATGAGGTTGTGAATGACGCGTGTGGTGATGGGGTCAAGGCCTGTTGTTGGTTCATCATAGAGGATGATTTGTGGGTTAGTGACCAGTGTGCGAGCGAGGCCGACTCGCTTACGCATACCCCCAGACAACTCGGAAGGATATTTTTTGAGGCACTCCTCCTTGAGGTTTACTAGTGCGAGTTTTTCTTTGAGCATGGGGGCTACCTGACGACGGCTCATACCTTGTTCAAGCAGCGGCAGCCCGATATTTTCAAAGACGGTTAGCGAGTCGAGCAATGCTGCTGCCTGAAAGACGTAGCCAAACTTTTTGTAGTGGTTGTCCAGCTCGTGATCGGCAAGCGTAGCAATATCGGTACCCTCAACTAAGACTCGACCAGATGTTGGTTTTAGCAGCCCAATAATCATTTTAAGGAGCACCGACTTGCCCTCGCCAGAGCCGCCAACGATAGCGGTCATTTGTTCAGCTGGAATACTTAGGTTGATGCCCTTGCTGATCCAACGTGAGCCAAATCGTTTTTTGAGATTAACCAGTTCGATTGTATCCATGATGGTATTCGTATGGTTAAAGGCGACCAAGTAGTTTGGTCAAGATGCAATCGACTATCAGTATGGTTACGGAGCTGAGCACAACGCTTTCGGTTGTGGCTATACCGACGCCGCGTGCGCCGCCTTGTGCATAGTACCCCTTGTAGCTGGCAACTGCGGTTAGAACAAAGCCGAAAACACCCGCTTTAAAGATACCACTCATTACGTCGCGCAGCTCTACAAAGCTGCGGATGCTGCCTACGTAATCTTCAGGGCTGAGGCCTAAGAGGTTAACACACATGAAGTAACCGCCAAATACGCCGAATGCCATTGAAAACAGCGCCAAACACGGAAGAACTAAAACGCCTGCTAGCATGCGTGGCACGACGAGATATTGGAATGGGTTAATACAAAGTGTTGTTAGTGCGTCAATTTGTTCGGTGATGCGCATAAAACCAAGTTCCGCAGTGATTGCCGAACCGGCACGTCCGGCGACCATCAACCCGGTCAATACTGGACCAAGCTCGCGTGTGATGGCGAGTGCGACAACTGAGCCGATGTACTGTGTTCCGCCAACACGCTGAAAACCTATGTATGTTTGCAGCGCAAAGACCATGCCAGAAAATAGGCCTGTTAAAAAAATGACGGAAAATGAGTTAACACCAATTGCGTTCATTTGCGCAAGCAATTTGTTCAGATGTGGGCGTCGACAACAGCAGGTTCGTGCTGCCTGTGCAACAAAGAGTGAAAAGCGGCCAACAGCATCGCAAAGACTCAGTACCGCCTGACCAAACGAGAAGGCGATAGGATAAACTAGTTCCTTCAGCACCATGGAGTACGCCTGCGGGCCTACTCACCAGCTGGTGGTTGCGCAGGGTAGGAACGTGCAGGGACATCTTTGACATAGCGGAAACTTGCATGTTGTTTGGTGCGCATGATAGCGAGCGTGAATGAGCCGGCCATAAAAATAGCGCCGAGAATCCAAGTTGCTTTCTGAAAGACGTCTTGGCCGCCGGAGCCGCCGAAGATTGTTTGTGCGCCGCCGCCAAGGCTGCCGAGGCCAACGCTACCTTTGCTCTTTTGGATCATGATAACGAGCATGAGTAGAACACAGACGATGACGTAGAGAGTGACAAGCAAACCGTATAGCATCAATGTCTCCTGGAATAACTTGGGTAAATTGCCGTGTAATTCTGTTATATAGCTTACTACGAGAGTACTATTTTTCGAAAGCTTTGAAAATCGACGCTTGCGCCGCCGATTAAAAGGCCGTCAACGGTGTCGAGTCCCATCAGCCCGGGCGCATTCTTTTCATCAACACTGCCGCCATACAAGAGGCTTGCCTCTGCCAGCTGACCTGCTGTTTGCAGGTAGTCGTGCAGCCAGTCAAAAATTGATTTGAGTATTTTTTTCTCGGGTACTATGCCGGTTCCGATAGACCAGACTGGCTCGTAGGCGATGACCGTGTCGTTGATATCACCTTTGCATTGTGCCAGCTGCGTGAGTACTGGATTAAGCTGTTTTTCCAAAATAGCGAATGTATGGCCTTCTTTTTGTTCGGGTAATGTTTCGCCGATGCAAACGATTGGTGCCAGCATGTTTTCAACGGCACAGGCTGCTTTGCGGGCAACAACTTCGGATGACTCATCCAGGCCTTGGCGGCGTTCACTGTGCCCAACGATGCAGTAGGAGCAACCAGTATCGGCAATCATTGCGGCGCTTACCTGACCGGTGTAAGCACCGCTTTCATATTCGGAACAATCTTGTGCGGCAACCGCAACTGTTGATTCAGAGGTTATGGTTGTCACGTCGAACAATGAGGGGAATGAGGGGCAAAGAATGAGCTGCTTGTTGTCCGTGGCAACTTCTTCGGCGAGGGCGCAAGCCCGTTCTGCAAAAGAGACGGCATGTTCATGCCGCTGGTTCATCTTCCAGTTGGCGACGAATAGTTCTGGTTTTTCCGACATGACGTATCCTTGATCGCTGGTTGTTGAACGTTACAGGTATAGTGTCTACGTAGTGTCGTGGCAAATGGCTATGCTATCAATGGTGGGTTGGTAGCGTAGTTGATTTGCCCCACAAGCCGCCTGCATGGCTAAAGTAGGCACATAGGCCGATGCCAGAAAGAATGGCGACCACGCCAATTACTTTGTTTTCGTTTCTGCGCCAGCGATCCCGTGCGCACAGTTTATAGTGCGGGAAGGGTGGCTGTGCTGGCATGTGGCCAGTCTGGATGTAGTGTGCAGCCTCATGAAGCAAAACAATTTTGTTGACCTTGCAGAATCTCTGGTACGGACTTGGATGTTCGCTGTGCTCACTGAAGAAATCGCCTGGGCCATACTTGCGATACCAGGCGGCGGTGAGTGCGCGCAGATTGCGCGCCGATTCCAGTGTATCGGCAGCCAGATAGTCGGCGTATTGTTCTTGTGCCCGACACATTGCATTACGGCATTGTCGTGGGATGCTCATCTTTCCTTCGGAATCGAATGCATCGAGCAGAATGCGTAGCAACATGTCGTGTTGGCTCAGATGAGCAGCTTCATGGTTGAGGATTGCTTCTTGGCATTCGCGAGGATAGAGCTGTAGCTTTTTTGGATTGAGCTCTAGTTTTTCCACAATTTGCTGTTCGTTGTCGAGCAGTCTTGTTTTTGCTTGTGCATCATCCAATTGCATGTTGAGTTTCAAGCGAACGTGTTTTGGGTTTAAGCTTCTTCGTTGTAGCTGTTTTTTGACCTGTGTGTTGAATTCTGTTGGCATTCCTTTGCCGTCCGCGTCTGCCTCTGCGTGTTGGTGTGTGGTGAGTATCAGGCGGTGTTCGCACCAGATTTGATTGATTTCATCTGCTGTCAGTCCGTGTGCGGTGAATATGGCGTTCATTTTCTGGCGCTGCTTGGCGACCTTTTGTTTAACGTAACTATCGATTGTTTGGCCGCGCTTAAGGATTGAGCGTGCCTTTTCAACATAATAGCAATGTGTTTCGGGGTCGAACTTGGTCATGGCAACCAACTTTTTGTAGCTGCTTGGACGGGCAACTTTTTGCTTCTGCGGCGCATGCTGTTGATGGCCAGTAGCAAATGGAACGCACAGCGCGAAGATGCCTGTGAGTGGGATGTGGTTCTTTCTCACCATGCCTGTTTCTCGGTTACCTGCTGATAATGGCCGCATAGATGCGGCTGATAGACCCCTAAACACCCTAAAAATAGCATCTTCTTGAGTGATTGCGTAATGGGGGCCGAATCAGCGCGATTTTACGGTGTCAGACTACTGTTGCCGTCTGATTTTGCGTTCAATTTCGTTCAGCTTTAAAAGCCACGAGGTTGGTCTGCCGTGGGGGCAATGGTCACGATTTGGCGTTGCATTCAGATCGCGCAAAAGTTGTTGCATCTGTGCGGTGCTCAGGTGGTCTCCGGCTTTGACGGCAGCTTTGCAGGCCATTTGTGCACGGAGTTTCTCATGCATTTTTTTGGTCAATGCTTCGCGATCAAGATCAGTTTCCTCTTTCAACCAGCCGATAGCTTCTTTGAGTAGCTCGCCGATTGAAACATCTTTCAGATGAACTGGCGTTGCTTCGATCGAGAGTTGACCGCTGCCGCGTTGTTCGATCTCGATGCCGTTCTGGGCGAATATCTCTAGATGTTCGCTCAGCATATCAATATCGTCTTGGTTGAGAGGAACGGTTTGTGGAAAGAGCAGCTTGATAGTTGGGATTTCTTGAAAGCGGTTAGCAAACAGTTCATATAGCACGCGCTCGTGTGCGGCATGTTGGTCGACGATTAAGAGCCCATCGTCATGATCGATCAGAATGTAGGTGTGATGGTACTGTCCGATGATGCGATGTTTGTGTGGGACGACTTCGGCGTTTGTTTCCGTTGTAGAGACTTCGGTCTGTGTTGTTGCTGCGATTGTATGTGGCATCGGTGCGGATGATAGTCCATCTATGCCTTCACTACGATGCAAGGCTGGTGAAGAGTTGGCATGGACATGGCATGACGTTGCATCTTGCGCGATGGCGGATGGTGTGGATGTATTTGTTTGAGGTTTGCCGGCAAACGGATCAGTTGGCAGCTCATTAAAGTCGAACGGTACAAAGGTTGATGATTTTTGTGTGACAGCGGACGGCATTGCTAACGATTTTTCTGAGGAACGAAATGCAACTGGCCGTGCGATTTGTTTCGACACCCGTTCTTCGAGTGCGGTACGTACTGATTGTGTTATGACCTGTTCGGTGATGCGTGGATGCAGAAAGGCAACTTTCTCTTTGCGTGGGTGAACGTTTACATCGACGAGTGTTGAATCGATCGTGATGGAGACAACTGCGTTAGGGTAGCGCCCCTGCGGCAATATATTCTGATAGCCGTTGAGCAGTGCACGGGCGAGTTTGAAATTGCTGACCCAGCGGCCGTTCACGAAAAGGAAGATGCCATTGCGATCGTAGCGGTAGCTTTGGTGGCTCGAGATGGTGCCGCTTACGTGAACATTTTTGTCAGGGCTAGTGCCTTCGATTGATAGCCACTCGCATTCGCTATCGCTCCACAGCTGCGCGCAGCGGTTGGCTAGCTCTGTTGTCGGTGCGCAGTTAAGTTGTTCTTTGCTCTCGCTGAGTAATTTGAAGTGGATATACGGATGGCTTAGGCAAAAGGCGTGTACCAGTTGTGCGATATGGCGCCACTCGGTTTCTCTTTTTTTCAAAAACTTTTTACGTGCTGGGATGGAGCCAAATAGATCGGCGACTTGAATGTCGGTGCCGGTTGGGCAGGATGACGGTGTAACGTCAGTGATTTTGTTCTGGTTGATGGCAACGCTGATGCCTTCTTCATCGTTGGCTTGTTTGGTATGCAGGATGACTTTTGATACGGCAGCAACGCTTGACAATGCTTCGCCGCGAAAGCCGTAGGTAGTGACTTGTTCCAGTTGATCGATTTCTTTGATTTTGCTGGTGGCATGCCGTTCAAAACAGAGCTGCGCATCCTCACGGCTCATACCACAGCCATTATCAACTACGCGTAGCAATTGCTTACCTGCATCCTCAATATGGATGGTGATTTTTGTCGCACCGGCATCAACGCTATTTTCCAACAACTCCTTGAGAATGTTGGCAGGACGTTCGACAACCTCACCGGCAGCTATTTTTTCTGCTTCATGCGGTGCGAGGCGATGTATCTTTCCCATGGTGGCAGTAACCTAATGTTGCATATGTTGGATGGCTAACGGTGATGTGAACTTACCTCATGCGAAACAGATTCCACCACATCCAGAGGTAGGTTTGGATAGTCGGTAGACCTTGCAACCTCAAGCCGTAGTTGATGAGCCAGATGGCAAGTGCAAATATGAGGATACGAATGGCAAATTGACCAAGCGAGGCAAAGCCAATTACAAGGCCGGCGCCGATGGCGATGATTGCTAACAATTGATTGCCCATGGATTACTCCGTGAGGATGAGAGCTCTTGATCTTTTATGCTTCAACTATCCTACAGGAGTGCGTTTGCAAAGGCTAGAAACATCCAGCCTGCGGTGTAAAAAGCTAGGCCTGGTGAATAGGTGTCTCCGGGTGCGATAGTATCGGTTAACATGAAATCAATACCACGTTTACGGCAGCCCATCTGTATGCGTTTGCCCCAGATGATACAGGTTGCACCTGCCACTACGATGCCGAGTTTGATAAGTGGGTTGGTTGCAACGGCGAGGCCGGATGGCAGCGCGATGGCATAGGCAACCACGGGCCAGGAAAGAACAAAGAGTATGAAGTGCAAGTGCATGGCACGCATATTTTTTTGATACATTGCTATCTGTGACAACGTGATGGCGGTTGCAACACAGAGCGAGCCAATTAGACCAAGCAGTGCGCGGGGGGTAATGGTCAAACTAGACAGATCATTGCTCAGCAAGCCAATGGAGCAGGTGAACAGTGTCCAGCCACCAAAGAACAGTATGCTACCGCTGAATGTGGCGTATATGCCATGGTTGTCATAATCACGATCGATCTTGATGGCGCCAGCAACGATTAGCAGCGCGCCGAATAAACCAACAAGTCCACGACAGGTATTTACAGCAAGTACACAGTCCAACATGCAAGATCCTTTTAAAGAAGTTTTTATTGATGTGGGAAACCGTACAAGAATGGTGGATAGGTAGTCAAGAAAGGTGAAGTTGGAGGTAGATTTACTTTTGTGAGGTTTGTCCGCGTAAACTCGAGCACAGTTCGAGGTTTTTTTGCCGAGAACGTAGACGTATCTTCGCCTGTGGCTTTGTTTGGATAGTCTTTGCTCGACTTGCAAGCAAGGTTCTTTTCGTGAACCTCCCTTTAAGGAGGTGGCGTAAGCCCGTCTACGTTCTCCTCTGCATTTCGAACTTCTTCGGGTTCACACCAGGCAAAGCGACGTGAGTCGCGAAATGTGGTGTGATGCATTGGGGTATGAGCCTGTCCGTTTTCGTTCCTCGCTGCGCGTTGAACTACTTCGGACACGTCTTCGCATTTTTTCTTGCGAGTTTTATTTTTCGCTTAATCTTCCTTTAAAAAGACTGGCGACAGCCTGTCTTCGCTAAAGCTACGCCAGGTTTTCACCAGGCGAAGTAGCCGAAGGCGTAGACTGGCGTCCCCAAGGGGATTCGAACCCCTGTTTTCGCCGTGAAAGGGCGATGTCCTGGACCAGGCTAGACGATAGG
>Ga0180433_10009310_pt1 | contig 12050 bp, 7 predicted proteins | sample SS_ome_8_FD_132980 | JGI IMG/M metagenome (GOLD analysis project Ga0180433, IMG submission 132980) | Hypersaline lake sediment archaeal communities from the Salton Sea, California, USA - SS_1_D_1 metaG | ecosystem: Environmental > Aquatic > Non-marine Saline and Alkaline > Hypersaline > Sediment... | reverse complement strand
TCTATCTGCTGTCATTGCTTGTCCCATCAATTCTCTCTCTTCCAACTGTCTCTCTAATATCTCATCTGCCTCCCTTTGTACCCTCTCTTCATCATAAGTTCTTGCTACATATTGAGTTAAACCCTTCTGTTGACCCTTATTCCATCTTTCAAGTCTATGATTTTTAAATAAATTTTCTATTTGTCTTTCTTCTTTATCCATTTCCTTTAATGTAGTTGTAATTTTGTGTCTTTCTTTATCTTTTGCTCTATTAATTTTCTCTTTTATCATTGAACCATTTAGATTTATTTTATCCTTTTCTTTACATATCATTTGAAACATGGTCATTATTAATGAAGCTACTTTCTCTTTTATATTCTTTTGTTCTCCTCTCACTACATCCAATTCTGTTATTTCACCAGTTAATTCTTCTTCTACTACTATGTCTGTAGTAATTATATCTTCAACTTGTTTATTAGATAATTGTTCTCTAGATATAAGTGATACATCATCAGTCTGTTCGATAAGTTGATTAATGACAAATAATATATAAAACTTAAACAACTGACTTACTAAACGATTGTCTAATATAGATTTTATTTCAGTATTATTTAATTTTATTATATTGGCATATAAATTTGTTAATTCAATTAATTTATAAATATTCTTTAGTTCTTGTTGATTTTTGGTTAATAAAGGAAAAATATTGTCATCATTGTAAAACTTTCTTAATGGTTGATATATGTTTTTGATAAACTCTTTTACATCAGCTACATGATTCTCTGATAATTTCCAATGACTTGGTATTTTAATAGACTGATAATCTACTTTATTCATAATAATATCAGGAAAAACATATATAAATGAAAATAAAGAATTTTTTACAAATAAAATTGCTTTGTATAAAGTTTCATCATCTTCATTTACAAAATAATTATTTCCTATTTTATTAAATTCTACCAATTTAAATATACATTCTAATATCTTCTTTTTCTCTGTTGATGATTCAGAACTATATTTCGATATAAAATCAGCTATTTTATTATTTAATATTTCTATGTTATTTCCTAACCAATTTTTTAATTCTCTTGAGCTTCCTTCTCCCTCCGAAGTAATACTATAAGAATCTAATGTATCTATTAATAAATTTAAAAATTCCTTATCGATCATATTATCACTATCTTTTATATTAGTTATTAAATCTCTCATTTGCTGTATATTGGAGATATCATTATGAACTAAATCTAAATTAACTATATTCATTTTACTTACCTCTAATATCAATTCATTAAAAACTTCTATGGAATATATTTTACCTTCCTTTTTTAATAATTCTATTTTATCTTTTATTGAAGCAGATTTGTCAAATTCATCTGGTTTATTTAAACAAATAGATATTAGTTTATCATTTATAGGTATATTATTATTAAAATTACAATATTCTATAAATGCTTTATAAATTGTATCTTCTGAATATTCATTTGACAAGGGTGGAAATTTGATTTTTGTATCGGCAGCATCCAATAACAATGTTGGTTGAGTCATATTTCTTACATCAAACACAATATTATATAAATAATTAACAATTCCATTGTATAAATCAATATTTTTATCCTTATTTACAAAGTAATTAATTGTATTATAATCTCCTGTATTACAACAAGCATTTTGTAAAAATGGCGTATTAGCACTATTGGTTAATAATAATTTCTCTTTTTCAACAACTTGATTTATAGCCTTAATTATAGCCATTGAAAAGTAAATAATTTTACAATTAATTGTGTAAATTTGTTCAAATTGATTCTTTGAACCTGTTTTTATATTTTCTTTAAATGAATTTCTAAATTCAGTTGATAAATTTGCAGGTGTTTTTTGCTCTATTTTTTGTAAAGGAGGTAAGAAATTCATCCATCTTTTAATATCTAATTCAATTGGAATTTCATCTCCCTCATTTTGGATCAAATAATTCTTTTTTTGTTCTATTAATGCTTGAACCTCTGTTTTCTTTAATATATACGCGTCAAATGTCTTTTTGAGTGATAACTTAATCTTTTCTTTATTTTTTGGTAATGCTTTCCAAGGATAAGTTTTACTTTCTATTGATGCAGCTATACAAGTTATATACTCTATATTTGACAAATCTTCATCTCCAGTTACAGGATATCCTTGAAATGATTTTTTACAACCTGGAAATGTTTTTTTAGATTGTAAAGAAGGAACACTTACCGAAATAAAGAGAGAAATGTAAGATAAAGTAAATGTTAATAAAGAAGCATTAAATACATCTTCGTAACTTTGTTTCTTTTTCTTAGTTTTTTGTTTTTCTTCAAATACTTCTATTGAATCAACTGTTTCCTCTAATGCTATTAGAGTATGATTTATTATATTTTCTCTCAAGTCATCTAAGTTTAATCCTAGTTTTTGTGCTATCACTGTAATGACATTATTAATTAATTTAGCCTTAGGGTTTGTTAATAATTGTGGTTGTTCAGCTGTTGCTGATTGTAATAATGCTGCTCCTGCATCCATTTCCAATATATCTCTGGAAACAATTCTATATCCTGACTCTTCAAATTCCTCTTCTGTGTTGAGGGCTATTTTTTCAATCATATAACCGGTATACTTACACCAAGTAATATTATCAATATTAGCTCCTTGTTCTTTCTTAATAACATTAAGAGTTTCTTGATAATCACCATTCATAATAAAAACACTGGCTAATGTGGAAATAAAGGTAGGTAATAGTTGAGTATTCGTTTCTATACAATATAACCAATATCGACTTTCATCGAGACTTTCAATATGAGTTCTAGTCGCCTTTTTAACAAATTTAACAATATCAGTATTTCTTTTGACAATATCAGATTGACCTAATATAGAATCTCTAATTTTGAGAAATGGAGAAGTAATTATATCTTCTTCTTCTACATCCTGTGAATAAGCCAAATGTTTTAATTCATATTTAAACAATAAGAAATTGTTAATTGCTTTTAATCTTTTAATTCTTTCAGTTGCTAATTTGAATTTTTTATTTATTTTCTTTTTATATTTGTTCATGTCTTCTTCATATTGATTATCAAATTCTTCTTCCATTTGTTTTAATAAATTTGTTCTCACTAATTCAGAGGCAAAGGAAGTATCGGCACATGTATCATTAATATTTATACATTTATTTTGAACATTACAAAATAATTCACTAGTTCCATAAAAAGAATTAGGAGAAATGGACTCATCTTTTACCCATTTTTCATTTTCTCTTTTATAATAAAAATACTTTACACTATCTATATTATCTATTTCTAATACAGCATATTGATCATCTTGAACTTTTCTTTTACCTTCAATCATAGATGTAGCCTCATATTTAGCATCACTTTTATTTAAACCAATATTTTGAATTAATTTTTCAGTTAAAAAGTTTTTAAAAGTTTTATCATCCATTTGTGATTGTTCCATTTGATATTCGTTAATAATATCATACACAGTTGGGTCATATTTTTTATCAAAATACACAGGAGTTTCATTATCCTCTAAGAGATCAGTTAAATCTATATATCGTTTGGTTAAAACATATTGTTTACATTCATTTTCAATTGCTTCTTTTTTGAGGTTGACTTCAAATTCATTTTTCTTTTGATCAAATAGTAAATCAAAATCGAATGGTGTATATAAATCTAAATTCAAAAGGGTTAATGTAGTATTATATAATAGAGTGTTGTCTGTAATCATCATTTTTCTAAGTATTTCTGAATTAGATAGTATATATTCTTGTGCTGTATTTCCCTTATACTTGTAATTTACATCAAAACCATAAAAGTCCATAATTAAACCAGATAATTCTAGTCTTCCTTTTAGAATTTTATAAAGGATTGATTCGTATTTAAAATCAGTAATATTTTTAGATAATGCATTAAATTGATCTTTATTTTTAAAATATTGTTTTTTGTATTCAAGTATTTTACTTTCAATAAACTCATTAATTTCCTCATATTGTTTGTAAGAAATATCATCTAGATAAATTAAAAATGGCTGAAGATAATCAATTACCGAGACAAGTGTTAATTTACCATCAATATATTTTTTAACTAAATTAAATAATACTCTTGTTTTGGGAATAATAGCATTTAAATATTTTTGATATTTATCTGGGTCAGTATTTTTTTCAGCCAATAAATATTGTGTTGCTTCTTTTAAATATTCATTTTCATCAAATTCTAATGGTTGATTTATATCCTCAATATAATTAGTATTATATTTCATGTTTTCACGGAATAATTTCCAATAATTAATAAAATTTCTATTTAAATTAGCTTTATTGTAAATTGGTGTAGATGGTAAGTTTACATTTGAAAAACTCATTAATGGTTTAGGTAAGGTAATAAAACCTTTGACGGAAATTGTATCATTATTAGTAAGAGGAACATTTTTAGTTTTTAATACAGTAGAAGTAACATAAGTAGTTTGTAATCTTTTAAGACCAAGATTATATTTACTAATTAAAAATCGTTTGGATTTAACATTACCTTTTGTAAAAACAGAAGAGTAAAAATCATTTAAATTATCAATTACAGCTGTAATATTATCATTAATTTGTTGAACGGTAAGTGAATCATTATATTCAATGGAAGAAAAAGGAGTCAAATAAGGGTTTAATTTTCGCATATAATTATTAAAATTATCGGTATTAGATTTATATAATTCTCTGATATCATATTCATTATTTCTTGTATCAGCCAAAGTTAAATCAATCACATCGGGAATAGAGTCTTGATTATCAATGTCAAAATCAATATCATATAATTTCTTTTGATTTTGGGCAACTGGTAATATCCAAAAAAGATTTTGATTTAATTGTTGTAAATGTTTAACTAATGGTTTAAATTCAGCGCCTTTTTTCAATGGCATTGTGGCGTTACCATTTTGATCAAATTGAGAGAATTTCTCTCTTAATTGTTTAAATCTTTCAATTTGAATATGAATATTATTTAATACTTTCCTAGTTCTTTCGGCAGACGGATAAGAAGCTAATAATTCATCTAATAAATCATTTACTTGTGAATCTAAACTAAATCTTTTTCTCTCTTCATCTACTTCTACTACTTGTGAAATATCTCCAATAACAGGTCCAAATTCAATAGCATCCGCTTCAATAATAATATCTCTAATTTTATCTTTAATTGTTTCAGTTGGAACTTGAATGATTGGAGATTCCAAATCTTCTATATCTGGAGTAATATCTTTTTCTTCTTCCTCTATAATTTTACTTGATTCTTTTTGTTCTGGAGGAGGCCTAATAACAATTTTATCAATAGGTAGTTCATCAGGAATGCCTTTATAAGCAAAATCAATATAAATTAATTCGCCATCATCATAAGTTTTTACTTCAATCATATCTTCTTCTAAATTGGTTATTTGTCCAGTTATAGTGATAGGTAAATCACCACCGAAATGTATATCAATAAATGTTTCTGGTAATAAATTATTTTGTCTAGCATAGCCTTTATTTTCAGGCCTATCTAGAATAGTAATAGAACTAATACTTTCATCAGTAAGATTTCCATCTTCATTTATATTTAATTTGATTTTCTCTCCAGATAATTCATCAATAACAATAATTTTTTTGGAATCAATATAATCTATTAAAAAGTTATGTTGATTAATATCTGGATTAGATGGAGCATCGATTTGAATAATATCACCTAATTGTAAATAAATAGAATTATCTTTTTCCATTACTTTATAGTAACAGTAGAAATTAATATGAAATACGAAAAAAATTGATTTTAAAATATATTAAAGAAATTAAAATATAATAAATAAGATGGCTAGTTATAATCTACAGAGTATTCCCAGAATTAATGAATTATTATTTAATAATGATAATTCAGTTGCTAGAGATGAAATAGCAAAATCACTAAATTTGAAGCTAAAAACATGGAAATTTGGAGGTGTGAATTATCAAATTCTAAAGTATGATAAGCAATGGCTGGCAAGAGAAAATGAAAAGACAATCGGTTTATTAAGATCGGTAATTTTTAAAGATGATGGAAAAATTGTTTGTTTTGCTCCTCCCAAATCTCAAAACACAGAAAATATTAAAATTACTGAAGAAAATCAATATGTATCTGAACAGTTTGTTGAAGGAACCATGATTAATATGTTTTATGAAAGTGAAAATAATAGCTGGCAAATAGCCACTAGGACAAGTGTAGGAGGAAAATTAAACTTTTATATGGAAAATGGGTTTAAGAGTGAAGAAACATTTTCGAGTATGTTTGATGAGATTGTAAACGAAGTAGTTCCAAATTTGAAAGAGAAGTTAAATAAGAAATATATGTATAGTTTTGTGATTCAACATCCCAAAAATAGAATTGTAAAACCAGTAATAGATAAGAGATTATATTTGGTAGAAATTTATGAGATAGATGGTCTTACTGTAACAAATAAAAACGAGGAAATGGATGATTTAGTAAAAGAGGTTACGAATCTAAGATTACCAAGGCGTATTTCATTAAAATCGGAGACAGAATTAAATGAATGTAAAGAAACTTGCGCGTCAATGAATACAAAATATTCAACGGTAGGTGTAATAATTAAGGATAAGGAAGGAAATAGATATAAATTTAGAAATCCGAATTATGAACATGTAAGAAGGTTAAGAGGAAATCAACCTAAATTACAATATCAATATTTAGCTTTGAGACAGGAAGGAAAGATAGCAGAATATTTGAAATATTATCCAGAGCAGAAGAAAGTGTTTAATGAATATAGAAATTTGATGCATGATTATACAGACCAATTGTTTATGAATTATATTAAATGTTATGTAAAGAAGGAAAGAGAATTAAAAACATTTCCAGAAAATTACAGGACACATATGTATAAGTTACATCATGAACATTATATACCAACTTTAATGGAAAAGAAGGAAGGAATTAATAAGGCATTTGTAATTAATTATTTCAATGCGATTCATCCCGCAAAACAGATGTTTGTATTAAATTACAGTAAGAGATCACAAATGAAAAAGGAAGAACAAAAAGAGGAGGTATTACAAGAAGTAAAAGTATAAATAAAATAAAAAATAAAAATATTATAAATTTATTTTTTATTAATGGAAAATTAGTAATAAATAATAGGATATTTATTTAAAATTTTTTTGAATTTTAGAGAAAATTTCAATAACTTTTTGACAAGATGTATTTAGATATTGGATAACAGTAGTATTGGTTTCTGGTGTATTAAAACCCATACGAATAACTCCATTGGGGATATGTGGATGAGGAACTTTAAATCCAACAAAAGACAAAGAGTTATCCTTGACATAATAGTCTTCATACAAGAAATATACCAAAGCATTTCCGATAGTATAATCTTGGTCTTTTAAAGTAATAATAAATTCATTGGAAATAGTGCTATTTTCATTGGTTTCAATTTTGATTTTAGAATCAGGTCCATTATCCATTTTTTCAAGAAGAGACATTAAATATCTACATTTTTTCACCATAATATCACATGCCTTATAAACAATAGCAAAATTAGTAAACACTCCTACACTTTCAATGACAAAATCATAACTATTAGGAATAATGACTCGTTTGCCATCTAAAAGAAACCAATTATCTTTTTCAAATTCAATTTCTTCTTTAGATAATCCTTTTTTTTCATATTCTCTTTGAATATCATTCCATTTATCATTGGCAGTGACAGTGTCTACAGTAGCACCATAAGAACATGTAGAAACAACATTATACATACCATCTTCTTTTGAATGTCCGTAATCTAATGTAGAAGTAAGCTCAAGATGTTCTCCTTCCATATTATCGGATAGTTTAGGACGAAGACGACAAATAGGGATGTAATCATTAGTAATAGGATCAGGTGGGAAAATATTGCGAACAGCTGATTCAGAAATAAATTTATCGGAAGTAATATTTTTAATTTTAAAGTCTTTAGTAGTAACTAAAAGAGTAGAGTCAGTATTATTAATAACATCTAATTCAATTGAATATTCGTCAATTGGGAATTCAGTGTCATTAATATGAATAGGAATACAGCCAATTCTTTGCTTAAGGATTTCATTATTAAATCTACTTGTATTAGAAATAATATTAACTTTGCTTTCAGAGTGAGGGAATGTTCTGAAAACAACTGTAGGAATTTCAGATAAAATAATTCTTCGCAATGAGTTTGCTAAACTGGTGGGAGTATTACTAAGTGTAAAATTCAAAGTATTATTATCTTCAGATGTGATTGTAATCTTAGGCTCCATCATATTGATTTAATATAATATAATAATTTATTTTAAAATCAATTTTTTTATAAATAAATAAATTAGTTAAAAGAGTATGAAAATATTTAATAAATAAATATAAATGAGTTTAGTATTATATTATAGTAATTATTGTGAGAATAGTAAAGGAATTTTAAGAACTTTATCGAAAAGTGAATTAAAAAATGAGATACATTTTATTTGTATTGACAAAAGATTTAGAGATAACCAGAGTGGGGCTATTTATGTAACTTTAGAAAATCAACAAAAAATACTATTACCTCCTCAAATTACCAAAGTTCCAGCAATGTTATTATTAAAAGAGGGAAATGCAGTAATATTTGGAAAAGAAATAGAATCTAGATTAAAACCACAGACAGAATATACAAATTTAGCAGCAACAGGATTTAATGGAGAACCAATGGCATTTTCTTTAGGTTCAGATCAAACAGGATGTTTTGGTGTAGCAAGTGATTCGTTTAGTTATTGGGATCAAGGGAGTGATGAATTATTAGCAAAAGGAGATGGTGGATTAAGACAGATGTATAATTATGCAGCAGTAGAAAACAATTTTAAAATAGAGACTCCTCCTGATAATTGGTCACCTGATAAAGTAGGAGAGACAGCAATGAAAGATATGGAAGCAGAAAGGAATAAAGATTTACAAATGCAAAATATGAATAAACAAATATTAAATTAATAGATTTAAAAACAACTATTTGTAATATTTTATAAATGGATAAAACCGCAATATTAAAAGGGTTCAATAATCAATTTGAAGAATTTTTAGAAGATGTAGAAAATTTATTTACAGAAAATAAAGATATTAAAACCACTAAAACAGGTTTAATGATGTTAAGAAAAGCAAATCCTAAGATGATAATAGGAGTATGGTATAGATATGTTTGTGAAAAATATGAAGGTTATATAGAAAATGAAGATATTGAATATTTTTTACAAAAGGATTATAGTGAGGATTTACAAAAGAATCCAAATGCTTCACAAGTATTAGAAGGTATTGATAAAATAAGAGAACCTTTAAGAGAATTGGATGAATCGAATAAGAAAAAAACGGTTCAATATTTAAAGAATTTAAACCAGTTGTCAAAAATATATAATAATTAGTTTGATTTAAACAAAAATTATTTAATAATTGTATAATGTCTAAATCAAATGATAAAGATGAGGCGCTACCAGAGGATTTTCCAAAATTGATTTATGATTTAATCAATGATATTTTGTTTACTTTTCCTGAGTACAAAGAAAATTTAAATGAGGATTTATTAAAAATAAAGGAAGAACAGGATAAAGAAAGTGTGGTAAAAATTTATGAACATTTAAAGAAAGTGTTACCAGAGAGATTTTTTGATATATTGTATAAGAATGAAGCTATGTTCCAAAAGGAGGAAATAAATACAGAATTTTTACCGGGAATAGAATTTAAGAAACTTTGGAAAGAAGAAATTTCAGTAAAGACAAAAGAAACGATTTGGAAATATTTACAATTAATTTTATTTACCGTAATAGGAAAAGTAGATTCTCAGGATTCATTTGGAGATACAGCAAAGTTATTTGAGGCGATAAATGAAGATGAGTTGAAAGATAAGTTAGAGGAAACAATGAGTAATTTACAGAATATGATGGGAGGGGAAGATGTAATAGATATATCTGGTATTGATATGGAAAATTTACCCAGACCAGAACAAATTCAAGATCACATTAATGGATTATTAGATGGAAAATTGGGAAATTTGGCAAAAGAGATTGCTGAGGAAACAGCACAAGAATTAAATTTTGATACGGAGAATGCTCAGTCTGTAAATGATGTATTTCAACAATTATTTAAGAATCCAGGAAAATTAATGAATTTGGTAAAAAATGTAGGTGGTAAATTGGATAGTAAGATAAAGTCAGGAGAGATAAAAGAAAGTGAAATAATGAAGGAAGCAAGTGATTTATTAAGTAAAATGAAAGATATGCCAGGAATGGGAGATATCCAGAGTATGATGAGGCAAATGGGTCTAAATTTAGGTAAAGGTCAAAAAGTAAATTTAGGTGCAATGCAAGGAAAATTAAACCAGGATATAAAGTTAGCTCAAATGAAAGAGAGAATAAGACAAAAAACGACTCAAAAACAAAAAGAAGACAGAGAACACCAAGAATATTTAAAGAGTTTGCCACCAGCACCTCCAATGACAGATGCGCAAATAGAGGAGTTGGTATTTTCAATTGAAGGAGAAAAAGCAGAAAAGAGTGAAAGGAATGGAAATAATAATAATAATAATAATAAGAAAAAGAAAAAGAAAGGGAAGAAAAAATAAATAATTAAGAATATATATATAAATGGCAAGTGAATCTACAAATATCTGGTTTAATGACCCATCAATATTATTTAAAAAAGAACAATTAAATCAAATTTGGCCCAAAGAGGGGATGTCCCGAAATGAAAAAATTAATGCTATTACGAGATTGGTAATTATATTAACAATTTTAGGATATTTAATAACACAATCATTAAATTTTTTTATAACAGGCGCTATAACTTTAGGTGTAATAATTTTTCTTTATTATGCCAAATCTTTAAAACAAGATGATAAAAAGAAACAAGTAAAAGAGGCATTTACAAATCCAAGTGTATATAATGCTGTTAAATGTAATTTTACAAATCCAACTAAAAGAAATCCAGTAATGAATGTATTATTACCTGAAATAAAGGATGATCCAAAAAGAAAAATGGCTGCTCCCGCATATAATAGGGCCGTTGAAAAACAAATAAATAATGAAACAGAGGATTTTGTGATATCCAATTTTAATAATGATAAGAAATTAAAGAAGAAATTATTTTCTACTTTAGGCGATAGTTTTGAATTTGAAGATTTTGCTCAATATAATTTTTATGCTACTCCTAACACTACTATACCAAATGATCAACATGGGTTTGCCGAATTTTGTTATGGAGATATGGTTTCAGGTAAGGAAGGTAATGATTTTGCTCTAATGAGAAATAATCCTCGAATTGGTTCTATTACAGGACAAAATTAAATATATATTTTAGAAAAATATTATTTTAAATATATATATAAATGGCTGCTTATACAAAAGATTTTACATTTGATCGTTTATCCAGAATCGGTGATGATAGTTGTTCTCTTAGTCAATCTAATATTCAAAATGCCGAATCTGCTAATTATTTATTAACCAACTATTTTGTTCAAGATTGCGGATTAAAAAGACCTATTGATTTTGGAACTAGTCAACCTGGTATTTTTGTTAGTGCTCCTGGAAGTCAAGTAGGAATGGGTGGATGTAATATTGATGCTAATTCAGATTTATTAATTGGAACTATCAATACTAATCCTAAGTGTAGAATTAGTTTATATGAAAGACCATTCAAAACAGTTCCTTTCCTAGGTAGAGGTCCTTCCAACCCTGTTTTAGAATCTCATATTCAACAAGGAGATATGATTCAAAATAAAAAGAGCATTAATACTACTACTGAACAATCTTACATTCCCTATCAAAATTATCCTCTTCTTCCTTCTATTGAAAATTCAATTACTAATCCTGCTAATTTAGTAGAAGGTGTAGCTGCTGATGGATGGATTAGAGGTGGTGTTCCATCTAGAGAATTACAAAAGGATAAAGATTATAAAAGTGGACATAGTATGTATCAATATTAAATACTTAAAAACAACTAATTAAATTAATATATGACTGATTTACAATTAAATCATTTATGTACTTATAAATTAATAACGGAAGATGATGAAGAAGAGGTGGGGTTGAGAGAAATGTTGTA
>Ga0180433_10009309_pt1 | contig 12051 bp, 29 predicted proteins | sample SS_ome_8_FD_132980 | JGI IMG/M metagenome (GOLD analysis project Ga0180433, IMG submission 132980) | Hypersaline lake sediment archaeal communities from the Salton Sea, California, USA - SS_1_D_1 metaG | ecosystem: Environmental > Aquatic > Non-marine Saline and Alkaline > Hypersaline >... | reverse complement strand
TGAACAACAACTACGGTCCACAGGTGACGTTGAACACTGAGGTTCGTGCCAGGGTGGACGACTCGGTGTTCTGGGAGCGGGTTGTGAGGTTCGTCAAAGACATCAAGGGTAGGCTCGACGTGATGCAGGAATACGTGGAGACATCCTGCGGGTGTGACGTTGGCACTGGTAAGGCGGTGTCATATGACAACTTCTTTGGGCATGCTGTTCGGCACATGGATATATATGTTGCTGTGCACAAGGACCCCAAGGAGGAAATTGAGAAGTTTGCTGATGCGATGATCGCCTTCCAGGAGTCGAGAGCGGATACAGCTGTTGCGGTGATATGAGGAAGAAAGGGAGAAACTATGGCACGAGATACAAGCGTCAAGGCTTACAACGAGATCAAGCGAAGTGGCTTGTTGAAAGGGAGAGAGCTTGACGTCTATGAAGTACTGTACCACCATGGTCCGATGACAGCGACGGAGGTGTATCAGCATCTCATTGCACAGGGTCGTAAGGTAACACAGCACTCGATTACACCGAGAATGAAACCTTTGCAGCGCAAGGGTGTCATCAAGGAGGTAGGAAAAAAGAAGTGCCAGCATACAGGTAAGACGGTATACCTGTTGGACGTGACGTCTGAGACGCCTGATCCTGACGTGCCCTCTGTTAGGAAGGGTACAACGTGCGGTTGGACGGAAGACGATGCTGGTGTATGGCAGTCAGCTTGTGAGAACTCTTTTGAGTTCAATACTGCTGGTCCTGTAGAGAACGGGTTTGAGTATTGCCCGTACTGTGGCCGTGTCTTGGTTCTTGGTAAGCTTGGCAAAGGAAAGGACTTTTCCTAATGGGCCTATTTGTGAAGTGGAGTTGTGGTTGTGTGGGCATCAGGTTGAGCCCACAGTATTGCATCATGGTTGACGACTGTACGGCAACAGAACTGGAGGGCAAGCCTTCTTTTGTGAAGATCAACACTCCTGTTGATCAGTCTAATGAAGAGAGAGCCTTTACATCGTTGTCGGACGACGAGGAGTACAAGTTGATCAATCAGTTGGGGCAGCTAGTCTGCGATGGTCACAGGTTCAGGCAAGTGAAGGAACTGCTGGACATAAGGAGTTGTTGCAATGACGCGTGATATGCCTCAGTTCAGTGAGTGGACGACGCGTCTGGGCCAGCAGCATTGGGCTCTGGTGGGACGTCAGCACTACGAGACCTTGTGTGGGATGGCGATGCTTGGCAACAACTATGCAACGGTATATTTAGAGGACAGGAAGAAGCCGTGTGCTGAATGCGTGGCTGAGCGAGCAAGACTGGAGAAGCTAGCATGCAGTTCAAAGAGTTGAGTACAAAAGCAAAGGAGACGGCTTACGAGCAGATTCGCTGGCACCATTCTGAGTTTCTGTGGGAGGTACATGAACTGACGGACGAGTTCAAGTGGGTGCTCGATCGTGTGGGGTTTCCCACGGACAGAATTAGCTGGTCACTCGGACACTGCCAGGGAGACGGTGTAGCGTTCTATGGCCATGTAGACCTGCAGAAGTATCTCAGGTGGAAGCAGCCGTTTGGTACGAGACCGGATCGATACTATGACAGTGATGAGGGATTCCCAGCTGACTTCAATATCGAGAACTGGTCATCGTATATGTATCATCATTGGAACTCTATGACGATTACGTACGAAGACCAGTACACGGATGATACGTTCTTGGAGGAGTGCCGTGAGATCCGGGACATGCTGGATGAGGACACAAAGGCCATGTCCAGGGCGTTGGAGAAGTACGGGTATAACTGGATTGAGTCCAGTACGTGTGACGAAGCAGTGGAGGATATGCTGCTGCACAACCCGGACATCTTTGAGTTTGATGAATGGGGAAAACTGGTAGCGTAAAGGGGGTGTCATGCACTATGGAATATGTGGTCTGTGTGGCGCACGACAGAAGCTAGGCGATACGCTGAACTCAGAGTATGCCTGCAAGAAGTGTGCTGGAGTTGTGATTCCGTCAAAGACTGCACTTGCGGCGGGACACAAGGATACGAGGAAGCCTGTAGTCAGGTACTGTGAGAGGTGTGGCTGCAAGCTTAGGAACGGGAACAAGCGTGATATGTGTTCCCCTTGTGAGGATGCAGTATTGAAGGGACTGCCGCTTCCCGAGATTACCAAGATTCAGGAAGCACGTGCAAAGAGGGAGAGGCATCGTGATGAGGAGCCAGAACCAGAGCCAGAAGCTACTATCGCTGCTTCAGCAGTACGACAGCGAAGTCATGAGCGTTGGTGGTAATGCACCACACCGATCTGACTGGAGCTTCCGCAATCTGTACCACATTGTTGCGGAGCTTGGTACTGGTTATGTTGGACGAAGCTTACCTACATGTTACGAAGCAAGGACGCCTGGGTTGTGTTTCATGAACGCAACCGAGGACATGTGGCATGATGGGCGTAAGACCCTCAGATACTGTGAGGGATATGTTTTACCAGGTGACGTGGAGCTACCGATAGCCCACGCTTGGTGTGTTGATTCGGATGGTTTAGTTGTGGATACGACTTTGGCCGACCCCGTGGGTTGGGAATATTACGGGGTCTTGTTAAGGAGGGACTACGTTTATAAAACAATCACAGACGGAGGCTACTACGGTGTGCTGGACAACTGGCAGGACCGCTGGCCTCTCTTATCAGGCAGTCATCATTGGGAAGATGCTGTCATTCTTCGGGGGCCTCTTGCAGAGAGGAGTGAAACGAGATGAGAAGCCATGCTTCTACACGTATGTATGCCCGTGAACCGGGCTCTGTTGAACGTATGACCGAATCAACGTATTGTGGGGAATCTGTGTCACCTGTGTTGCCTGATTGATTCCTTAGCAGATTGTTTCTTTCTGCTAGGGGGCGGGGGCAACCCCGTCCCCATCGTTAGCTATTAGGAAGGGATTGGATGCCCAAGTCTGAAACGAATTTCACACCAGAGCATGACATATTTACTCTCAAGATCGAAGACGACTACTTTGATGAACAGGTCAGTACGTCTCTCTATGAGAAGCTCAAGAGTATTGTCAATGTGAAGGCAGTGTTCACACCAGCGGTCAAGAAGGATGTGACTGTATTGCTGCAGCAGTACGGTTACTCTAGGATCAAGTTCCACCTTCGTGGTCAGATCGCTCGTGTCACAGGGGTACGTGAAGAGACACCTCTGGAGGCTCGCATACGCCGCAAGAAGGTTGAGTTGGAGGAGCAGAAGAAGAAGGAAATGGGTGGCTCTGGGCAAGGTTAAAATCGCCTGCACATGCGTTACTATAGAGTATAGCTGTTAACTTTTTACTTCTCTCTTTTGGAAGGGTGATGATATGGCTAATATCTATGACGCAAGCATGCAGGACCAGCGCATCCTGGAGCGGGAGTACCAGCTGAGTATGTTTGGGTTCCCGTCGCTGCATCGTCAGACTGTGGTGTTCCTTACTAGCGATGAGCATGCTCAGGCTGTGCATGACGTGCTGGAACAGACAGACGACGAGACGTGGATGTACTACAAGCCATTCGCAGGAGTGGTTGTTCCGAACTTGGGGTAACAGTATTTACTGGGTGGGGCTTGGAGCCCCACCCGGTCAGCCCTTTTTCTTAGTTTTTGTACTGTACAAAAAGGAGGAGTTTATGTCAGCAAGTACTGACCTTCAGATCAAGAAGGACTACGTGAACAAGATTCAGACGTTGTGGAGCAAGCAGCGGTATAGCATGAACGATGCTCTGTTTCTGAATCACGTCCTGAATGAGGCTGAAGACTGGGGACTGGAGCATGGGGACACCAACCGCATCACGAAGTATGTGAAAGAGCTTCTTGAGAAGCGCTGGGAGGGGGTTCGCCCCAAGCTCCGGAAGGAAGTGGAAGAGTACTTCGAAGAGTGGATTATTGAGCAGATGACGGAGAAGTACGCCACCTTCGATCCAAACAACAAGCAGGTGTCATGGCTTGTGAATGATGCAGAGACAGTGTGGCGAGAGAAGTTCTACTCACTCGATATTGTGCATCCTGAGGAGTGGGACGTGGTACGTTCCTGGATGTGGGGCAGGATCAAGAACTTCAGGAATCCTGTGGAGAAGGGCATGAAGATCCTGTGGCCTGTGGCCATGGCCTACAGCAAGGAGACTGGCAAGCCTGTGAAGGGTGGTCAATACAGGCTGGATGCTGTCAATATGGATCAGAACGCGGAGCGTCCCAAGGAGCGCAGGTTCCGTGCATGTCTTCATCGCCGTGGTCCCAAGCCCAGGGAAGAGAACGCTCGTATTGTGGGTGGGATTGACGAGGACGGCATGATCTGCATCTGTCAGCAGGCGTTCACTGACAGGATCATGTACTTCGAGGTGACGGGGTTCACCCGGAACCGTACGGCATGCTTCGTAAAGCCTGTGGAAGCCAGACGCCGGAACTCTCCGGACATTTTCCGCTTCTACGATGTGGAGATGCCCTAGTTTGTCACACTGCACGGGGTCCAGCCGGACCCCGTGACAGGTACCCTTTTCTTTAGCTCTGGACATCCAACTGTGCCGTTCGTAGAATGGTTTGCAACAAGGAGAAACTATGCTTGCGGATCTTCTGAGCAAGGCGACTGAGATCGTCTCAGAGGAATACCCAAACTCTATACTGTTAGAGGCAAAAGGGCTTCCTGAGGCAGGTCACACCATCAATAAAGTGGGTGACATTCAGTTGTGGCAGCTCACATTCATGTACAAGCACATCCACACGGTCACACTGGACTGGGTGTGTGGTTCCTTTGCTGAGCCTATCTATAACGACGAGATCACAATTGGTTTGTTCCCTATTATGGACTTCACGCACCTGGACCTGGCAGCGGCAATCAGTCATGGTCTCAAGGTGACAGGTGAGTCACACTTCCTGGGGGTAACATTCAACCACCCTGTGGTTCCGGGGATCACGGAGCCACGGCTTCTGTTTGTCAATCGTAGCTCGGAGGGGACACGGTCGATCACGATGACTGTGTCAGGACAGACGGCGGTGAGGATGGACCCATGAGCATTACTGGTGTGATTGTGAAGATGGTGGAGAAGGCGTCGAAGAAGGACATTGGGACTGCGATCAAGATGATTGCACTCGGTGTCTTCTTCTTGTTACTGGGTGCTTGTCTGTCTCTGGTCTTGTACGGTCAACTGGCCATTGACGTGCAGGCAGAGAAGGCACCTGAGGAAACGGAGAAAGCAAAGTGATTCACTATTTTGTAATGGGCGCATTGAGGCTCGTGAACAAGTACAGTCCATACATGTGCACACTAGCGTGTCTCTGGATTGTCGTTTCACTTGTACTGGATTACACTGGCATGGTGCATTTGCCCTGGGCATTGGTTTTGTGTCCTCCGATAGTAATCCTGTTCATCATCTTTGTGGTGTTCTGTGCAGGCGCACTCATGTACTACAGGTAGCCATACCTAAGGTGGAGAATCCTATGAGCAACATCGTCATCATTCCGATGAAGGCGCACAACGTTCGTCTTCCAGGCAAGAACCTGAAGATGCTGGGAGGCAAGCCACTGTGCCATTGGATGATTGACATGCTTCATGAGGCGAAGCATGTGGACAAGATCATCCTGGACCTGAACGGCATTGAGCTGATCGAGCATGTCCTCAAGGAGGTGAGCTTGGAGAAGTGGCAGAAGGTTACTGTTTCTCCCCGTCCTCATGAGTACTGCGACGGTAAGATCGGTGGCAATCAACTGCTGGAGCGTTTTCAGGATGATTGGGATGATGATGACATCATTGCTCAGATGCACGTCACGAGTCCGTTCCTCAGGACTCACACGATTGACGCTGCTTTCCTGCAACTATCCAAAGACCGGCGTAAAGAGTCATTGTTTTCAGCGACGCCGGTCATCCAGCGTGTATGGATGTGGTCGCCGAATGGCCCTAAGGCTGTGAACTTTGATCCGGATGGGCCTACTGAGCGTACACAGGATCTGCCCGAGTGTGCGCATGAGAACGGTGCCTTCTTTATGTTCAAGGGCAGCTACTTTCACAGGACGCAGCAGCGCAACGGTTCAGACTCTCGCATGTATATGCTCAGCTTTCCCGAGACTGTGGATGTAGACACAGCTGATGATTTTGAGATTGCTGAGTTGGTGATAGAGAGGATGAAGAATGCACATCAACACACCGATAATCCTGGACGGCATACGTAAGACAACAACACTCAAAGACAGGACAGCGGTTCTGCACAATTGCTACCACGACGAGGTAGCTTTTGTATTTAGTTGTGGTCCGTCTCTTACCAAGGTGTTCAATGACAACGTGGCACACTATCTCAGGAACAGGTTGGTGGTGTCTGTGAAATCAGCCTACAACTTGGTTGGTTCAATGACGGACCTATACCTCATGAATCCAGTGAGGGTACCAGTCCTGACAGAACCCTTCAGTACACACACGATCAAGGTGTGCTCCTCTCATCTATGGCATGACAACATGCTGGACATGCTTTGTCAGGGGTGTGATGTATTCTATCCTATTGCCGGGTGTCCTTTGGATCAGTCCATGGTGGCGCAGGGTACAGAGCATGCATTTGACCGGGCAGCATTTCCAAAACCAGGGTGTGTGGTGCCCCCACGTCCATGGGGTCCAGGTGTACTGTTAGACGTGGGCTTGTTCCTCTTGGTACACATGGGTGTGCGCAGAATCATTGTTGTAGGGTGGGACATGGGTGACAAGGTGTACACGCACTACGACAATGCACACAACATGTTCAATGAAGAAGGCATTGCACTAGAGACTGAGATGGCCAAGAAGGCTACCAGGGCTCTTGTGCAATGGATGAAGAATAGAGGGGTGGCACTTCAACTGTGCTCACCTTTGTCAGTATTACCCATTCCTCAGATACCAGTGGAGGAATTGATCAGAGCATAGGAGGAGCAATGAATATTGAGATTGGTGGAGGACCAAGCCCGAGGCATCCTGAGTACATACAGGTAGATGTAGTGAAGCACGTACCTACGAGCTACGTGTGTCCTGCCTGGGCGCTACCCTTTAGCAAGGACTCAGCGCATCATATCTATAGCAGGCACATGCTTGAGCATTTGGATCGAAAGCAAGCAGTAGCTGCTGTACGAGAGTGGTACCGCATACTGCGTATAGGTGGCAGGGCTGAAGTGATTGTGCCTGACCTGGCGTACCATGCTAAGCAGTTATTGGATCCTGATGGATTCTCTGACCGGATGCACGGCATGTCGAACTACCAACATGCTATGGGTGGGTTCTATGGCTGGGACACAGGTCCTATGCAGCATCAGTGGGGCTACACGCTTAGTACGCTGCTTGCGTTGTTTGACAGTAACGGATTCATCGCCAAGTCTCTTACTTCAAAAGCTGAGGTGGGAGACTTGTGGGTTGTGGCAGAGAAGAACGGGCGAAGATGAGAATTAGTCAGCGCCGAGCAGGTGCATGGCTAGGCGTACTTGTGGTTACCATGTTGGTAATGGCATTTGGAACAAAGAAAGGGTGACAATGACTGAGAAGCATTTGGGTGGGCATTTTAACACAACCCACATAGACGCTGGTGCTTTGAACTGGGCGCACAATGTGTTGGACTGCAGGAGCATGATTGACATTGGATGCGGTCCTGGCGGTCAAGTAGCTGAGGCTATTAAGTGTGGATTTGAGCGTGTAGTAGGTGTAGACGGGGACAAGGCAGCAATTGACTATGCGATCAAGCACCACGCTACCCCTAAGACAGGGTACATCTGTCACGATTTCAGTAAGGACTTGGCGTTGTATCCAGGGTTGTTTGATCTCATGTGGTGTGTGGAGTTCTTGGAGCATGTGTATGAGGCATGGCTTCCCAATGTCTTCCAGGTGGTCAAAGCAGCTGACCCTGTTGTGATCATTGCTACAGCTGCTAGTGAGCAACAGGCAGGTGGTGTACACCACGTGAACTGTCGTCGTATGAGCTACTGGACGGGTATGTTCGTCAAGTGTGGTTATGAGTATTCTGGTTACTTAACAAAGCAGATGCGAGAGCACAGCACGATGAAGCGTGAGTTCCTCGTGCAGACAGGCATGGTGTTCGTGTCTAAGAAGGCAACACACATCAAGACAACAGAGGAAGGGTAGGTCAGCCAGTCTGTTGAGGACTTGGAGACTCTGAGGATTAGACATGCAGAAGCTGATGGATGAGATCTGTGATGGTTGCAAGTATGTGAAGCGTTGCACGTGCTTACAGAAGCATGTTATTGGTTGCAACCGCACAGATATGGTGGTTGAGGTAGACAGGGAAGCTGGTACTTGCACAGGAAAGGAAGTAGGTGACACATGCAACCAATCTTCGTAGATGACAGTGGAACGTTGAGATTCAGGGCTAACAGGGTTGTTGAGTACCTGTTGGACAACGGCGGTCTCGACATGAATGCCTTAGCTCTGGCAGCGTACAATCACAACTTCTCTAATGAGGACCGACAGCAGTTTGCGCAGCTGATTGGTTACAGTCTGTGTGGGTATGGTGATTTGAGTTACGTGACACAGCAGGCGTATGACCTGGCCTTTAAGCGTGCCAATGATCCTGAGGGAGATGCCAAGGATCAGGAGATCGCTTTGCTGAAGCAGCAGATACAGTCGCTGCGTGATGCTCTGCGTGGACCTATGGCAGACTTCTTTGGTATACACCCGGATGACTTGAGGGGTAACGACTGATGGCTGGAAAGGGTGACGACTACCGCAAGGTAGACCAGAAGCGGTACGACAGGAACTATGATGCTGCACTCTGTCCGAAGTGTAAGCTCCGGTTTGCAGGCGAGGAGGCCCCCTGCCCATACAACGAGATCATGGGCGGCATGGTCAAGACCTGCAGGTGCTGTGATACATGCAGGGATGAGTGCAGGAGGGACGTATGAGCGACTACTGTGTAGGGTGTACATTTAATCACCCGAAGTGCGACAGGAAGGTCTGGTACCCTGCTGAATGTCCTAAGTGTGGCTGGAAGGGATGCAGTCAGGACTGTTCTTCTGGAACGTTTGGAGATGAGTGTGCTTGTCCTGAGTGTGGGGCAGAGTGTGATACATTGAAGTTTGCTGACGTCTGAGGGAGGTTGCAGCTCTCTGGAAAGGCATAATTCGACGTGAGTCACGAAGGCCAAGCGTGTGATCTGCAACACAAATCACGTGGGAGTCCGGATACTCATAGCAAGGTAATGGTGCGGGGTGGGGAATCCCGCCAGATGTCAGCTTTTTAGAAAGGAGACAGCGTGGGTCATATAGAGAAGATGGCTGTCTTGAGTGATGAATCAGAGAAGTACATGAAGAAGTACCTGCGGCATCATGTGCGCAGTGGAATACTACTGGGTGTCATGGCCATGGGAGCGTTCATTCTGTGTTTTGATGAGTGGCGCATTAGTGTGCCGCTGTTTCTTGTGATGATCCTTTGTGCTTACCTGGAAGAGTGTAGCATCAAAGCCACGATCAAGTCGATCAACAGTGTGGTGGACAACAGCTATCGTTCAGGTAGAGAGGATGAGCACAAGGCCATTGACCTGGACAGGGCAGTGTGGGAGCACATCAACAACTGTTGCAACAACCAGGAGGCGCAAGGTGGTGAGTGCAGTGGTACGAACATTGGTGAGATTGCTGCTGCCTTGGGACAGCATCCAGCGGCGGTGGCAGGTGCTCTTGAGAGGTTGGAAGGGCGTCGTTTGGTGAAGGCTGCTTCAGAGGAGTCTGCAGATGGAAGCGAGCAAGATTAACTTTGACAAAGAGAAACTGGAAGCATTGAAGAAAGCTGTTGAGGAGGCCAAGGAGGTCAACTCTACGTCTTTCAAGTTTGAGGGACATACGTTGTTGACCCGGTATGCTGAGTACTTGGTTGAGTACCTGACATACCAGTTTGATACTGGAGGTGAAGACAATGCCCCACATGACGTATGAGACGATGTGTGAGAAGCACCCACCGTTGGACTGTGATGGGTATCGTTCACTGCTTGAGTCTGTGAAGCGTGACTTTGACAAGTGCAGGAATCTGAAAGAGTATGGCACACCATTCCATGATTACTACGGCAAGATGGTCTGGGTACTGGAGCGTGCTGCACATTATGCTGAGCAAACAGGTATGTCTGTTGAGGAGATCCTGGACGGCTGGGAGAAGCAGCGTGACTACTGGTACATGAGCTACTACCAGGACCTCAACCAGCCAGAGGTCACAGAGGGCAACGACGAGATACGCATCTTTGACACCACTGAAGAACTGCAGGAGTCCATGGGTAAGCAGGGCTTCCGTTGTCCTGCATGTAAGGGTGTGTCCAAGTCACCGTTTGTCTGTGACTCAGGTGAGCAGATCGACAAGAAGGTCTGTGACTGGAAGGTGTATGGGTTACTCACACTTCCGGGTACGGTTGCAGTATTTGTGAAGGATGCGGTTCGGTTTGGTAAGCTCTTCCGTCCTTTGGCATGGGAGAAGCAGGAGGCTCCTTTAACATGAGTGCACATCATCGTTTGAACATAGCACTATCGTCGATTCTGGGTGGAGGCTGGTTCACTCCTGTTGGTAGGGCACCCACTCGTACAGGACCTATTATTCCTGAGGACGCGTCTGTTACCACAGAGACACAGCCCAGGGTAGAGACCAAGCGAGATCGTCAGCGTGCCCGGAGGCAGGAGAAACGGAGGCTTGAAGGTGGCATGAAGAGAAGCCGAAAGCATCGTAAGGGTCGATGAGCAGGATCTTTTGTGCGCAGGAGGGCGATGATGTCTATGGTGAAGAAGGTTAACCGTGGTTTCACACTGGCGCGTCCCAAGCAGAATGCGTCAGCATCACAGCTCAGTGGATATGTCACGGTAAACACCAACCAAGGTGTACTGCTCCTCTGTGCTGTTGAGGAGCTATTTGATATGGAAACCTGCAAGCGCACAAAGGAGGTGCGTCCACTACGAAGCCAGGAGCTGCACGTAGTGGATCTAATGCAGGACATAATGAGAGACCAAAGTGAGGGTGCTGTGCAATGACAGCAAGAACGGAGGAGCGTATGGAGATTCACACGGCAGAAGACTGGTGGCATGCTGTCAACGTCCACTGGGAGTATCTTTTGAACATCCTGGCTCATCAGATGGACATGGATTACGTCGCCTATGAAACACCAGGGGACGACAGCTCACCAGCATTGGAGCGCACCATCTTTCAGGAGGTGGTGCATCTGCGTGGTGAGAAGGACAAGAAGCTCGCCAAGTATTTTCATGCTGCTTGGTGTTTGGCATCTGAAACGTATGCATGGAGTGTTCCGGGCTGGGGTACATTGTGTGACCTCTGTTCGGAGGACTGGGTATTATATGAAGGAGCAACACATGATCACAGTGAAGCAAGCGTTCAAAGAGGGGGTGAAGAGCCAGCGTTCTGATCTGCCAGCTGCAGAGCAGGAGACGGTAGCTGAGCAGGCGTGGTTGGAGTCTGAGGCACGGCGGCAGACCAATGAAGGCGACAAGCCTTCAGGAGGTACCAACGAGCCATAGTAGCTTGAGATTATGAGGAGACATTAGAATGAAACCAGCAAGAATACAACGTCTCTTAGTCAAAATGAAACCAGGTGAGGTCGTCACTCGGGAAATTGAAAAAGTAGAACGTAGCAGGACTACTGTGGTGTTTGGTTCTGGCCTTGTCGATTATGAGATAAAAGGTTGGATAAAAGGGAGTATGGATAGTGCTGGTGAACATGTGTCATTGGATTTAGATCCACTTGCATTTGCAGTTGGATCAAAAGCCAAAGAGATCTGGGACAGAGAGAGTCTTCTTCCAGTAACCGTTTATCTTATGGAGTATAAGGAGCAGGAGGCATGAACAGAAGAATGATCACTGTTGAAGCCGAAGAGTATGAACCACCTTCAGGCGCCATGGCGTTTGCTGAAAAACGAACTAAAGGCATATTGGCGTTGTGGTCTATCCATGGTCAGTCAAGCTTGAAAAATTTGATTGCATCTTGCTACCTGCAAGGTCTATCTGATGCGGCAGAAGCCACGAAACAGAAACGGTTTGTGTGTCCGTTTTCCCTCGAACAGGAGCAAACACAATGAAACTATGCACAGACTGTTTTCAGCACAGAGCGGACGGGTC
>Ga0180433_10009308_pt1 | contig 12051 bp, 11 predicted proteins | sample SS_ome_8_FD_132980 | JGI IMG/M metagenome (GOLD analysis project Ga0180433, IMG submission 132980) | Hypersaline lake sediment archaeal communities from the Salton Sea, California, USA - SS_1_D_1 metaG | ecosystem: Environmental > Aquatic > Non-marine Saline and Alkaline > Hypersaline >... | reverse complement strand
TCTATATCTACACCCCGTTGCTTTCGCTAAAATGACTAAATATGACATAAGTTCAGCAGGGGCTTTCTCTTTCTCTGTGAAGAACTCAATTTTTGATAAAACATAGGATAGTTCTTCAGCAGTTAGCTCTCCTCCATAAAAAGTTTTGTCTTTCAATTGTTCATACAAATCGTCTACCTTTTCACCCATTTCGCTCTCCTTTTTCTTTAATATTTTCACACCAGCTCCAGGCAGGAAATGCATCCTGATCAAGAGTATTGGTATAAATAGTATACAGATGATCTTCCCACATCTCACATCTAAACACCTGTTCATTTAAATCATTAATTTCTGTACGCGGCTTTATAAATTTTTCACACTTTTTTAAAAAAAGCTCATCATTAGAAAGACATATTTTACAAAAAGAGAGAAAGACAAAAAGAATATCATTAAAACTCAACAAAGCGCTTTTTTGTTTCAAAATATCCAGTCCGGTTACTTCATGTACCGCTTGAATCCATTCAGATGAAAAGCAGGAAAAAGGTGCAGAAAAAAAGCTAGCCAACTCAATACTCCTATTTTTTATTTCATCAAACTTTTCAAACCGCTTCTTAAAAGTTAGAGATGCTAAAAAATAGCCTTGCGGAACAGTAAAATTTTTTTCTTCCCATATTGATGGATACTTATCTAACTGACCTGCTTCCTGCTCCCGTAAGCCCTCCCATATAAAAGAAAAGGGAATACGTTCTGCTCGAGAAATACAAGAATTTAACAAAACTCGCTCCTTCTGATATTTGCTTTCTTCTTCTGCTATTTTTTTAAAAACTCCTACTACTCTTAAAAGATAATTTGCATAGTACAAATTCTGTATACGACAAAATACCTCCATAGATTCAAAAATCTCTTGAAGAGTCATCAAGGTTTTTGCAGGATCTATTTCTCCCACCTTTTTTATTTGAGCAACTGCATGCATCCATGGCACTGTACTTTTAGGACTCCCACATGTAAGACAAAAAAAACACATATAAGCATTGTATTTCTCAAGTGGGTGGCTAATCTCCCAACCATAAAACGGGTATGAATTCCACCCATACGCTATTCCTTGCCAAAAGTTCCAAAAAAAGAGGGTAGCCGCTTTTAAGCCATGCTCCACGGAGACTTTTCTTTCCTTTATTTCATCAAGATTTTTCATTCACTACCTCCTCAAAGTCGCAATCTTTTTTTCTAAAACCTTTTTATATTGAACTGGTTGCATCCTTTATCCTTCCTCAAAAAAATAATATTCTGTATCCAAGCTTTTCTGTATCCAAGCTTTTCTGTATCCAAGCCTTATTGACTCCGCTAACTGATTAACAATCTTGCAGCGGCTAAAACTTTTGAATCTATTGATCCTTCATCTATACGCTCTATGATTCCTTTATCTTCAAACTCATCCTCACACCCTGTTCCTCTCCTTAATACCTGGTAAGCCTCTTCTCGTACTTCATCACAGTCCCTGTAATTTTCAACAATTTGCAGAAGAATTCTCACCATTTCGACATCTGCATGATAATGGAGGTAGTATCCAGCACACCATATTGCTTGCGTACGCATGTCCTCAAACCCTTTTTGCATAAAGGCCTTTATTTCTTTATGATACTCTTTTCTAAGACCCATAATTTCACAAAGCAAAAATAAAGCTTCTGAAGATACTATCGGCTCATCTGAATAAAGATATTTTTCAATAAGGTCTCTATATCTACTCCCTGTAGTTTTCGCTAATATAGATAAGTATGCAGTTAGTTCAGCTGGAGCTTTCTCTTTCTCTGTGAAGAACTCAATTTTTGATAAAACATAGGATAGTTCTTCAGCAGTTAGCTCTCCTCCATAAAAAGTTTTATCTTTCAATTGTTCATACAAATCGTCTTCCTTTTTGTTCATTCCTCTTCTCTCCCTTCTATATTTTCACACCAGCTCCAAACGGGAAGAGCTTCCTGACCCAAAGTATTGGTATAAATAGTATACACATTATTTTCCGATATTCCGCATCCAAATACCCGTTCCCGCAGATCATTACTTTCTAAATATGGTTTTATAAATTTTTCGATCTTTTTAAAAAGACCCTCTCTTGTAGAAAGACATATTTTACAAAAAGAGAAAAAAACAAAAAGAATATCATTAAAACTCAATAAAGCCTTTTTTTGCCTCATAATATCCAGTCCGGTTACTTCATGTACCGCTTGAATCCATTCAGATGAAAAGCAGGAAAAAGGTGGAGAAAAAAAGCGAGCCAAGACGACACTTCCATTTTTTATTTCATCAAAATCCTTTAAAAATCTTTTAAAAGTTAAGGATGCTAAAAAATATCCTTGAGGGACAGTAAAATTTTTTTCTTCCTGTATTGAAGAACCCTTTTCTAGTTGACTTACTCTCCCCTCTTGAAGGCCATCCCATATAAAAGAAAAGGGCATGCTTTCTGCTCGAGAAATACAGGAATCTAACAAAACCCGCTCTTCCTGATATTTGCTTGGATCTTCGGCTATTTTTTTTAAAACTCCTTCTACTCTTAAAAGATAATTTGCATAGCACGAGTTCTGTATACGACAAAATATCACCATAGACTCAAAAACTTCTTGAAGAGTCATCAAGGTTTTCTCAGGATCTATCTCTCCCTCCTTTTTTACTTGAGCAACTGCTTGCATCCATGGCACCGTACTTTTAGGACTTCCACACGAAAAGCAAAAAAACCATAGATGGGCTTGATATTTCTCAGGTGTTTGATTTAAGTCCCATCCGTAATACTGGTGTGGGTTCCACCCATACTCTATTCCTTGCCAAAAGTTCCAAAAAAAGAGGGTAGCCGCTTTTAAGCCATGCTCCACGGAGACTTTTCTTTCCTTTATTTCATCAAGATTTTTCATTCACTCCTCCTCAAAGTCGCAATCTTTTTACTATTCCACTGCACAATCTTCTCTCTTTTTTCTCGAATCTTTTCCGCCACTATCTCTTTTACCTCTTCTATAATTGACATATCTATCAACTCCTCACAATCATAGTCAAAATAGTAAACAAGGTCTGGAATTGCATCAGTGAACCTTCCTCTTTTACCTATAACTTTAGCTATAGTATTATATGCATTTGCCCGAGTACAATTCGCACGAGACGGATCCTCAAAAATTTCAATAAGCAAACTCGAAAATTCTATATCTAACTCACCTCTTATATGCTCACCGGCCTTACGGAAAGCCAAGTCCTGCACATCATTACTATCGTCCCAAAAAGGATCTCGTATGTACTGTTTTATTGCATCAACACACTCGTCTACATACCCCCAATAATTACACATTGAATAGAGTGCAATTTCTGCAATTGAAAATCCCTTATGATCTAAAAAACTCTTCATAAGCTTTTTCTGTGCTGGTGTAGGTCCCGCAGACACAGTTCCTCTACCTAAAATATAGAGAAGCTCATGTAATTGATGGTGTGAATCATTTTCCCTCTCACTTTCTATTCTTTTCTCCACATACCGAAACTCTTCTTTCGTCAATTTTCCCCAGCAGGCTTCATCACGAAGTTCATGTAATTTTCTCATCCTTCCCACTCTCGCCCTGCTCTGCGCTCCAAGCATGTCAAGTTTACACTTCCTTTACAAAGTAGCTAATGACTTTGCCAGATCAAGAGATAAGTAGCAAGAGGCTAAACATTTAAAAAGCGAAACCACTCATTCTTTCTACTCTCAAACATCTCAGTGGCTGTTGCTCTATACTGTTCCCGATCTTCTACTCCTCTTTTCGAAAAATCCTCTTCAAAATCTTGCAGAGGATTATAAAAAGAAGAGGCCCAACTCTCTTCTGCTTTCTCCTTAAAGAACTGCTTGATTCGTTTTCCTAAAAAAGGGTCTTCTACACCAACTTCACTCTCTTCCTTCTTCAAAAAAGGAAAAGAGGCATGGACAAGCTCTATAATATGCTCATCCTTATGTGAGGCTACAAATGCCTTGAGTGTCTTCTTCGAAAAGCTTTTCTCATCTCTCTCCATAAATGTTTGAAATGCATTTAAAAACCTCTCCAAAAAGAGATGGTTTATCTTCTCCATAAAGGAGCGAAAAGCTCGATGTTTTGATTGGAGTGCTACAGAAAGTGCTCGCTTTGTTTTAAGTAAACCTAATCCAACCTCGGGGTCAGAAACACCTTCTAGACAAGCTATCAGCTTATTAGACCCTGGCTGCCCCTGCCGTCCTGAACGACCAAAACCCTGCGCTTCGACACGATCATTTTCAGGGTAGCGGGCAAAAATCACATGCAATCCTCCATTCTCTTTACTTTCTGGGTAGAGGAGAATATCCGTTCCTCTTCCTGCAGTATGGGTCGCAACGGTTACAGAACAAGGCTCTCCTGCAGACGCAACAATCAGATCCTCTGAAATCTTTTGTGTCTCTGTGAGTTGCTTTGCATGCACGCTATTTTGAGATAAAAACGCTCCAAATTCCTCTACTTCTTGAATTGTCTCCCACAATATGAGGACTGGTCTCGAGTTCTTCCTCTTTTCGTGAATATCTTGTAAAAGAGCTTTGTAATGCTCTTCTTTTGAAGAAAGAACAAGCGGAGGCTCAACCTTTCTTATACTTTCCCTGTGTGAAGGTACATCAAAAGTATCGACCCCGTACTCCTCTTGAAAGTCGACTGAGGAGAGAAGCGCAGCAGATTCATGCTGTGAGTTTGAATGAGGTTGTCGACAGGGGGCAAATTGGGTTTCCAGCTCTTTTCGTTCAAGATCCTGTCCAAGAGTACCGCTCAGACCATATATTTTCTTGTACATTGAAAAGTAAACGGGGTGGCATAAAGAGGCATTAGTCATGCTCTCCCCCTTTGGAGGAAGGTGGTGCTTTATCTCAAGAAACTCATGAAGACCTTGATTCCAACGACTCTTTTCCTTCAAACGCCCTGTCACACGGAAATCAACAATGACAACCTCCTCTTTTTCTGATTGAGAACGAGCGTCTTTTACCTTTTTAATCACATAATCACGATTGAGCTTTCTCTCGTATAAAGCCTTATAGGCTGATGAGATAAGCTGTATCGTCTTCCACTTGTTATCCGTACCATGAACCTTTTCTACAATCTCTCGTATGTGTGGAGGAATTTCCTCAAGAGACGAGTGGGTCTCATACCAATCTTTTACAAGCAATGAAGGAACCTGATTTTGCTCTACATAGGTAAAAATAGGCCTCAGAGCTTTTTCTAGAGGACTATTTTTAACAGGTATAGCTATTCTTGCTGCATTAAGTGCATTATCGATAAAAAGATTATCAGCCTCATCGACAATAACGACATCCATCGTCCCTTTACGAAAGCGCTGCAGATACAGCTTGAATCGCATCCATGCAAACTCAAAATCATAATTTGTGCCGTATAGTATCTGTCCCTTGAAGTTGTCCTTTGTGGGCATATCCTCACAAATATGTGAGGTCGTTATCCCAAAGTGAGCAAAGAAAGGGGCATACTTACGCTGGTCATACTTTGCTAAATACCTGTTCGACGAGACGATATCCACACACCTGTTTTGCAGGGCTTCGACAAAAGCTAAAAGGGCGATAATTGTAGACTTCCCCTCCCCTGTTCGCACTTGAGCAAGACGGCCTTTCATAGAAGGCGGGCTTTGCAACAAGGCCAAAACTGTCATTATCTGTGTGTTATAGGGTCTTATGTGAAAAAGGCTTTCTATACAGGATGAGGCTCCGGCCAAAAGAGTCAAAAGCTCCTTCTCAGAAAGTCGGCCTACTTTTGCACGGTCTTTTATCGTCGCAACTGTTTCACGTATCTCCTCTTTAGACTTACCCTTTATCTTTTCATTCACTATTTTCGAAAAGGCTTGATATTTGCGTCGAACCTCTCGAAGCTCTTTTGGAGAAAGGGGAAATTGGATATGTTGTGTTTTCTTTGAAAACTGCTCGACTACACGCCCTAAAGGCTTTTCTGGAAACTTTTTTTGACAATATACTGCATACAATGCGTCAAAATCTTCTTCGAGTTGAACAAACGTCCTTTCCTTAAAAACAAATTGTTCAACAGCGTGTAAAACGCCCTCATACTCCTCTCTCAGCTCAAGGACCTTCTGCAATACCTTAGATATTTGAAAAGGTTCATGAGAACCAAGCAGCGATTCAAGAAATTGTTCAAAGAGATACCCCTCAAAGCTCTTTTTATACTGGTTGCATAAAGAGACCAAAAGATCACATTGCTTTTCTACCTCGGCTTGAGAAGACGATGCAGCACAAGCTTCAAACAGCTGCCACTCTTTTTCTGAAAAAGTATAGAGTGTTCGAAGAAAAAGAAAGCGATCCTCAATTTTCTCTCTCAAGCTTTGATCTTTTTCGTGAGAATGGGAAAAAGAAGCTTTTAGACCATGCCATGAAGGCCCTACAAGAGACATACATCCTCCTATAACGAATGAATGAGCGACAACGCCTTTTCTATCTCCTCAAAGGTTGTATATCGACTCAAAGAAAAACGAACACTCGAGCTCACATGTTCACGAGAGTAACCCATCTCAAGGAGAATCCGTGAGGGCTCTAATGCCCCCGTAGAACACGCTGAACCATGACTTGCACATACTCCAAGTCGATCAAGCTCCATTAAGAGAATCTCCCCCTCTTTGCCCTTAAAGTGGACATTGCTCGTATTGAAAAGACGAGATGGAGAAGTTGCATTTAAGGAAATCTTTTCATTTTGAAAAAGGACCTCCTCAAATCTATCACGCTTTCTCTTCATCTCTTCAAAATCAACGCCCTTAAGCAGCTCAAAAGCCTTTTGTGCAGCAACGATCGCAGGAAGATTCTCTGTCCCTGCTCGTTTTGAAAATTCCTGATAGCCCCCTGTAAGAAGTGGGTCATAGCGGAACCGAGGATCGATAATTGCAACCCCCACACCTTTTGGGCCATGAATTTTATGCGCAGAAAAAGTATAGGCAGACACGCCCTCATAACATTGAAAGGGCGCTTTCCCTACCATCTGCACACTATCTGAGATACAGTGAATACCTCTTTCTCGTGCAATAGAGGCAATCTTCTCCAAATCCATAATAGCACCCGTTTCACTATTTGCCTGTGAGAGGGCTATCATTTTGGTATCTGATGTAATTGCCTCTTCAATGTGCTCTGGAGCAACTACTCCTGATGGAAGAGGCTGAATATATGTAACACTACATCCTTTTTTTTCGAGCGCTTGAACGGTATTGTATATGGCAGGATGTTCAATAGTCGTTGTAATAATATGTCCAGGGCCATGATGTAAAAAAAAACCTCTTATAACCATGTTGAGGGCTTCTGTCGCAGAAGAGGTAAAGATGACCGATTTGGGCTTTACTGAAAAAAAAGAGGCAATTGAATCTCTTGCTTGCATGAGAGCCGCTTTTGCTTTCTGGCCATAGCTATGCATGCTAGAGGGATTACCGAAAATATGGAGTGCTTCGATATAGGCTTGAAGCACCTCTGGAGCTAGTTCAGTCGATGCATTGTTATCAAGATAGATCTTTTTCTTGTTCATCGACCACCTCCATAAGTACGGTAGTGATATTGTCGAGCCCCCCTTTTTGCTTTGCTGCATGGATGAGTGCTCGAACTTTTTCTTCTACTGTATAAGGCTGCTTGAGAATCTCCTCGATTTCACCTTTCGGAAGCATGTCTGAAAGGCCATCTGTACAAAGAAGGAAAATATCTCCCTTTTCTAGAAAAGAGACGTGGACAGGAGCTTCAACATCAGCCTCTGTTCCAATTGCTTTTGTGATGATATTCTTATAGAGGAATTCCTCTTTTTCTTTCTCAGTAAGCGCTCCACCATTAATGAGCTCTCGTAAGAGCGAGTGGTCTTGTGTAAGCTGCTCGAGCTTTTCATTGCGAAGGCGGTAGATGCGAGAGTCTCCCACATGTGTCCAGAGAGCATATTCCTCTCTAAAAAAGAGTGTGCATAGTGTCGTTCCCATTCCAGAAAGTAGCTCATGTGATTTACTCATCTGGAAGACATGTCTGTTGGTCTCTTCGATACCAGCCTTTAGCAGAACCTTGAGGGCATCCATATTCTTTTCTGTTTGTGGAAACTCCTTTTCCATATAGGAGCATAAAAAGGTGACCGCCTCTTTAGAAGCAATTTCACCTGCTTGATGGCCTCCCATACCATCTGCGAGGGCAAAAAAAGACTCCTCAATCGCAGTCTGCCACATATCCTCATTATTACTTCTAACCAGCCCCTGATCAGAAAATCCCCAGTAAGATATCGTGTAAGACCTAACGCTTAAGACCATAACATTTTCCTATGTGTTACAAGACTTCATCAAAACATATACTGGCGTATATCTTAACAAAAAACGGTAAAATTCTGGAGGAAAAAGTCGCCTTAGACAAGTTGATGAAGCACGCAGAAAAAAGAAACTGCGTTGAAGGTAGCGTGTGAGGCAATAGATGTAAGAAGGGAACTCTCTTTTTGATAGACAATTCCTATAAACATCGATGCGAAAAAAAGACCAACTAGCAGTTCATAGTTTGCCATGCCTTGAGATGGCGCATAGTGGAAAAAGGCAAAAATAATTGAAGCAACTCCTACGGCCGTATACCCTCCAATTATATCCACAAGGGTATTTTGAAAAAAACCACGAAATAAAAGCTCTTCTGCAAGAGGAATAATAGTAATGAGCGAGAAGAAAAAGAAAAAAAGCAACACCTTATCTTTGTAGAACTCTTTAAGGAGCGCTATTGCCACCTGATCACTTGGTGGAACGGATGTAAAATAGTCGATAATATGGTGGGTGAAATAGGATGCAAGTGTTGCAAAAGGGAAGATCATAATACCATAGAGAACACCCTTTGCAATTTTAGAAAAGGAGCTCTCTCCCCATACACGATTCTTTTTACCGCTCTCTAATACAAATGAAAGGGCTAAAAGAAGCAGTGCTCCGACTAACTGCGTTGAAAGTAGAAGAAAAAGGCGGAATTCTTTTTTTGTAAAAAAGGACTTCACCTCTTCAAAAAGCTGTGGAGCCATAAAGATAAGGCTCCCAGAAAAAAGGTAAAGAACAAGAGCTAAAAGAGGTGTGAGTATGCCCATTTTCGCGCCCATTGAGAACTCTTTTCCATTAAGAGAAAAAATCTTAAAGAAAAAAGAAAGGGCAGCAAAAACCCCGCCCAGTATAAGCATAAAAAAGAGCATGTCTTGTTCTTGAAGCAGTTCCATATCAACTCACTTTATAGCACGTTGTCTTTTCAATTTTATCCATTAATTGCTCGATCAGCCTTTTTTGTGCAAGTCCTAAAGCAGATGAAGGAAAACCATCTTTTCCATGCACAAGAAGGGATTCCGCATAATCTGTTTTATCAATGACATGGTTACTTTCGATAATCTCTTGTCGTACGATGCGAGGTGCACCTCCACGTATGTCAACAATTTTCAACCTTGCTTTCATTAAAAGGACAAAGGCTTCTCTTGGATCAACAGAAGCGACATAAAGAGGCTTAATGGCTCCTGGCTTGTAAGGAACTGACTTAAACTCGACTAATTCAACGAGGGCTACAAAGTGTGCTGGCTGAAAGCGTAAAAAAGCATGTAAGTCTTTGAATCCAATAAGCTCTTTTGCTGTTTTACCATCGGTTTTCTCCTCAATTTTTTTCATTGGGGGAAGGTAGACTTTACCGCTTCTCATCAGGCGAAAACGAACATTATTCTCTGTCTCTTTCATAAAATCCCAGCCCAAATCTTGCTCTGAGCTATCGTGGAAGGAGACGAGTGCGATATGTGGCTTTTGCGAACCATCATCGTGATAGGGATAAAATTCATTACATCGTGGAGCACAGCTTGCAACAAGAAAAAGCAGTACAGAACATAATACGGGTACTCTCATAGGACTCTCCTTTCTATAGTTGTCATAAAAATAGCAAAGAGCGCCCCTTTTTTTACAGCACTTCTTTTAGATTTTTAGTGGACAAACAGTTCCATGCGTTTTCTTCTTGCATATTGATCACTAAAGTACATAAGAGCAAAAAGGGAAACAGTCGTTGCCAAAGCCCCTAGACCTACAAGCGGAAAGAGAAAAATTGTAAAACCAAAAACTGCTGAAGCTACATAGAACATTTTTTCAATAACTTTTTCCACTACTGTGAGTCGTTTTATGATCTTTATATCTTTTGGAATCTGCCGTATTTAGCGCACCGATTGTATCGGATTATTTCTATCCTCTACACAAAGCCTTTCAAGTCGAGGCATTGTCTCTATTGAGGGAAGATACCCTTCGTCAAAGTTGAATAGAGGAGCGCGCCACTCTTTTATACGATTATCCTTCCTAAGCTTTGGCTTATGAGTAAGCGGTTGAGGCATGTCTACTCTCTTCAATTTGGGCAAATCCTTCAAGAAAGAGGGATCAACACGTATGTCCCTGTTTTGTAAAATAAGCTCCTCTACATTCTTCTGTTTTGAAATAACTCTGTCATAGTCAACATAAGGAGTTAATTCAAAAGACTTTAGTTTAGGCATATATGGAAGTTCTGCCAGCCTAATCAAAGGAGATCCCTCAATATTTAGCCGCTCAATTGTCTCTAAGTGAAATGTCAACTGCACCATTTGGCTTGTCATCCATCCAAGTTGAGCGAGATTAACCTCTTTCAATTTTTTCAATTTTTTAAACTCAATAGAATCGACTATAAAAGCCTGACATCTTTCTATATCAAAGACTTCCAACTCGGCGCATTCACCGATGTGATCTAACCTAATCAAATGAAGCCCTTTCATATAAAGCTTTTTTAAATGTCTCATTGGAGGAAACACTGCATCGCCTGGTATATCAATACAGAATGAGCAATCAAACTCCTCAATTTGAGGATTACGCTCAAGGAGTGCAAAAGAGCGCAAATGCGAACTTGCAAGATTGAGCGAACGAAGTGACGCTGTCTGAGGAAACATATCTAGGATCTCTCTTGAAAGATCGGTGCACTGGAGTAAGTTTGCCTTTTCGAGCTGGGGGTTCCTTTCAAAGAGCTCTAACGAGGCTATATGGGTCAAGGCTAAATCGACCTCTTTTAAAGTAGGAATATGAGGAAAATTGCGAAATTCTTCTGCAGAAAGCCTGCCACAACTCTCTAAGGAAAGACTCTGAATTTCTCGTAGCTTTTGTAGGAAATCGAGTGATGTTACCTCGAGACGGCCTAAATTTAGCCGTTTAAGCTCCAGTCCCTCTTCTGGAAGCTCATCAAATGCAGCTTGCTGTATTCGAAAGCACTGAGAAAGATCAACCTCTTCGAGTTGCGGGTTTCTATGCCAAAAGTCTAAAACCGTTACGTGCGTCAGTGCTGCACGTAACACCTTCAATGTTGGAATATGAGGGAGCGCATCGATTGTTCCGTATGGTAAAAGGGCACACCTTGAAATATCCAGGTGCTGTAAAGGCATCTCTCCAAAATCTGGCAGCACCTCTATATTCGACCTTTCAAGTACGAGCGTTTCTAGATGGGAAAAATGACGTAACTCCTCAACTGCCTGATCATTAGAAAATTCGACACCGGTTAAGTCTAGCTTTGTAAGATTTGGAAAAAGCCTCCTTACAAGCTCAATCTTTTTCCTATCGAGATCGAGGCCTACTAAGTTCAAGGAAAAGACCTTTTCTGAAAGGTTGTTGACTCCTCTTCTGTCAGCATCAGGCCACCTTGTCAAATCCCAGCCATGTTTGATAACGAGCTCTCTAAAAAAGCCGGGTCGTATCTTTTGCTCAAAGCACCTTTGCTTACTGAGTATTTGAGATGCTGCTCGTAGATGGAGCTGGTCCTCATGATCTAAAAAGCCACTTACCTGACGATAGACATCCCCTCCTATATTATGGACATTTCCCGTAACAGGCTGGGGCACAGGATGCTCAAAGCGAAACTGCTCCTCAGCAATCTCTGCGACTTTCTTTTTTTTCCTGTTTTTAGGAGTTTTTCTTGGAGGGCGCACAAGCCCCACATCAAACGATCTACCTAACCCAAGTTTGCCCCAGGTGATTTTGTAAGTATTTGATTATAAGTGATCCCTAAAAATACCAAAATTTCTTAAACCCTTAATAATCAACGATCCTTGT
>Ga0180433_10009306_pt1 | contig 12053 bp, 12 predicted proteins | sample SS_ome_8_FD_132980 | JGI IMG/M metagenome (GOLD analysis project Ga0180433, IMG submission 132980) | Hypersaline lake sediment archaeal communities from the Salton Sea, California, USA - SS_1_D_1 metaG | ecosystem: Environmental > Aquatic > Non-marine Saline and Alkaline > Hypersaline >... | reverse complement strand
GCAAGAAAATCAAGGGATTGCGCGGAGGCGTACCGAGGTACGTCGCACAAGCGATCCCGCAGATTGACGCCGACATTGCGGAAAAGGGCCATTTATGGATGGAAACTAGGCTAACAGGTTCCAAATCATCTTTAGTGCAATCCCCAAAAGGACAAAGCCTATGACAAGTTTTACTTGTTTTCCCTTGAGTTTTTCCGTCATGAGCCACGCCCCTGCAACCGCTCCCAGGGCCGCTCCCAGGGCTGTGAAACCCAAGAGGGGGGCCTCGATATGGCCGAGGGAGGCGTGGCCGAGGAAGCCCGAAAAGGACGAAAAGATCACAATAAAGGACGTGGTGGCAGAGGCCTTCTTGGGATGGAAGCCCAGCCAAACAAGGACCGGGACAATAACGTTGCCGCCACCCACGCCCAGGAGTCCCCCCAAGAAGCCGGCCAGTGCACCTACTGACACGCCGTAGGCCAGTTGCCTGGCCTTTGAACCCTCGGCCTCCTTCCTTTCAGATTCATAGAATAGCATCATCCCCGCAGCGAAAAGGAGGAATGCTACAAAGAACCAAAGCAGAAGTTGCTGGTCCAACCCCCGGCTCACGTAAGCCCCAACCGGTGAAAGTACAGAGGCAACCATGAGTATGGGAAGGGCCACCTTCCACATCACCAACCCCTTCCTTATGAACCGATAGGAAGCACAGGTCATGGCGATGGCGTTGAGAAGCAGGGCCGTGGACATGGCCACATGGACATCAATGCCCAGGGCAATGAATATGGGGATCAGGATGAACGCGGCACCCACCCCTGTAACGGTGAGCAAGGTCGTTAACACCCAGGTTATGATTCCAGCAAGGGCAGCAATCTCCACAACAACGTTCTCTTTGGCAGCCTGTCTGCCGTTTCTAGAAGTCCCTTAGTCCTCATACCCCGAACAGGGGATACACATGTGTTTATCGCCAACGACGCGCAGGTAAGCCACAGACACCATCTCACCGCAGTTATCGCAGGGCCTGAGTCCCAGGATCTCGCCGTACTCCGCCCACGGGTAGGCCTTGACCTCGCCCACGGAAAGGACTTCGTCCTCGGGAGCGTCCCATATGATATCCACCATCTCCCAGGCCTCTTCTTCAGGGATTTCCGTAGGCGGCACGCCCAGGCCGCGCTTTTTCATAAATGAAGAGGCTGCAATCTGTTTGTGCCTGCCCGGTTTGTAGGATACCCGCACGGCCTTCTCCTTCTTCTTGTCAATCAGGGTCAGGGCGAGCTTGCCCCAACCCGCCTTCTCTATATTGGCCTTACCAAGGGTGCAGCCGGTGGCGTACTGAACGCCATCAGCAAAACACTGGGCACCGTGATTGTTGCCGATTTCCACAATGCAGTGGAGTTCCCCGGAAAAGCCCGTGCGCTTGACGTTGAGTTTACGAAGAGCGGCCAAACCGGCGCGGACCCCCGCAGCACTCGCCCAGCATATATGCCCGTGAAACTTGAAGGCATCCGTTAGCGTCTGCTTGTCGTCTGTCACTGTCATTTCCCCTTTCTTTTTGTTCTCCTCCAGGACCTTGCCTTCCCATGACGGACGTTGATCTATGCAACGTCGCCTAGCCTTTAATCCATTTCAGTATCTCGTCCTTTTTGGGCACCTTTCCCGCACATCGCACCTCGCCGTCAACGACCACGCCCGGGGTCGCCAAAATCCCGAACTTGGCAATCTCCATGATGTCTGTCACCTTCTCAATGTTGGCATCTACGCCGCTTTCGGCCACGGCATCGTCCACATTCTTCTTCGTCTGTTCACACCTTGGGCAACCTGGTCCCAATACCTTGATTTCCATTCTTTTCCTCCTATATTTTCAAGATCTAGACAAATGCACGCAGCCACGCTTTGATCTTAACCCTGTTGGGAACCGCGCCCACAGAGACCACCTTGCCGTTGATGACCAGGGCCGGGGTCCCCATGACGCCATAGCTCCCTATTTCTTTCATGTCCCTCACGTGCTCCACGGCTGCCAAGAGGTTCATCTCCCCCGTGACCTCCATCACCTCTTTCTCCAGCTTGTCGCAGCGATCGCATCCAGGACCCAGAATCTTGATTTCCAGTCCTTTTGACCCCTCTTCATCATAAGCCCGCCCAAGGAATTTGTTGAATTCTCTCAAAAACGCCTTGCCGTAGGCCGCTCTTGCATGGTCTGGAATATAGTTTTTTTGCGAGAGACTCCTTATCAGCTGCGATTGAATCTCCTGGCCCGATGCTCCGGCATGCACTTGCGCTATCTGTCGAATGTTCGTCTTCAGCCCGATGATTCCGACTAGCTGGTCATTGATCCTTATCTTTGTAAGATCATCCTCAGGCATCGTTCTCTATGCTATCCTGCGATCCATCCGTAGCTCATCCCAGCAATCGTAGAAAGAATCACGATAATGCCACAAAAAGTGGCCGTCTTTTTCGCACCCATAACCCCGCCAATCACCAGCATGTTAGGCAAGGAAAGAGCAGGTCCTGCCAGGAGAAGGGACAGCGCCGGTCCCTTTCCCATGCCTGCACCGATGAGCCCCTGAAGAATAGGAACTTCGGTCAGGGTAGCAAAATACATAAGGGCTCCTGAGACTGAGGCAAAGAGATTGGCCCAGACGGAATTTCCCCCGACTAAACTTTGGATGTAATGTTCCGGAATGAAGGCGGGATGACCCGGTCGGCCCAGCATGAACCCTGCCACAACCACCCCTGCACCAAGAAGGGGGAAGATTTGCTTCATGAATCCCCAGGTAGATTGCACCCAGTTGATTCTTTCATCCTTCGTAAACCAAGCCTTGAGCATCATCCCCAGGACGATGAGCAGGGCGATCGTAACATGCCACTTGGCAGCAAATATGGCTGGCCATAGTCCGCTCGACTCTGGAGCAGGCCTGGCAAAGGCAGCAAACACCAAAATCAGGACCATGGTTAGCATATACAGTGTATCCTGGAGGAGGGTTCGCCCCCTGGCTTCTTGGTCGGGAACATAGATCTCACCACCCAAGCGGGCTGCATCGTCTTTTCGGTAAATGAACGCCATGAGAAGACCGGCAATAACCGCGAAGAAGACCGCCCCGATGGCTCTAGCAACACCGAGTTGCCAGCCCAAAACCCGGGCTGTCAGGACAATCGCCAGGACGTTGACAGCTGGGCCGGAATAGAGAAAAGCCGTGGCGGGACCGATCCCGGCCCCCCGTGTGTAGATTCCAGCAAACAGCGGCAGGACGGTACATGAACAGACTGCCAGAATGGTGCCTGAGACCGACGCCACCGAATATGAGAGAATCCTCTTCGCTGTGGCGCCGAAGTACTTCAGAACCGAAGCTTGAGATACAAACACTGCAATGGCACCCGCTATGAAGAAGGCAGGGATAAGACATGTGAGGACATGCTCACGAGCGTACTCTTGAAGCATCATAAAGGCCTCAAGCCCGGATTGCCGGATTCTTGCATGATCCCAAGGAATGGAATACGCGCCTATGAAAGCGAGAAGAATAAGTATCAGTTTAGTTCGCTCTTTCATCCTGATGTCCCTTACCTGCACAATGGGAGTTCTCAGCCAATTTCATAATTCTATGCCTATTTAGCTATTCCAAACAGCGAAAAAATTATTTACGGCAAATATCTTCGCGCCGAATACGGGCAAGCTTCTTAACAATTTCAGCTATGTCGGGATCATTTTCCAGCCAGTGCCTCAGATTTCCTAGGAGGTTTGCTACGTATGGACTGCTACTGCCATCAGAAAGCTGGTAGTTGACCCACATCCCGTCTTTTTGATGGGTCACCAAATCCGCTTCTTCCAGTATCCTTAGATGCTTAGATACGCTTGGCTGGGCTATCTTTAGAGCCGCCTGCATCTCACATACACACATCGTCTTATGTTGCAACATCTTTACGATTCTAACCCGATTGGGATCAGAAAGGGCTTTCATCACCTTGAGAAAATCCTTCATTTTAAATCTCCAATATATAACTATTTTGGAATATAGTATTCGGCATACTAGGTGTCAAGCAAATTTCTTGATACACATAGACAAGCTGATGACTTCAATCTTGGAAACGTTAGGGGCTTGTTTTGGAATGAGCGTTTCTGCCAGACTAGGATTATCTCGAGGTCTCGGTGGTGCGTTGCGAGTCTTATTCTTGAGAGGTGCCGCCGACAACAATCTCAGGGATGCGCAATGTGGGCTGAGCATCACCTACAGGCACCCCCTGGCCATCCTTGCCACAGGTGCCAATGGCGAATCCAAGGTCATTTCCCACACGATCGATCGATTCGAGGACCTGGGGGCCATTGCCCGTAAGGGTGGCGCCACGAATGGGATCGCCTACTTGGCCGTTTCGAATGAGATACCCCTCAGTCACCTCAAAGACAAAATCCCCATTTACCGTATTCACCTGCCCGCCTCCCATCTTTTTGACCAGCACGCCTTTTGGGGTGTTTCGGAGGATGGTATCAGGATCCTCGACTCCTGGGGCAATCATCGTGTTGGACATGCGCACAATGGGATGGTGCTTATAAGACTGTCGCCGGCCGTTTCCCGTGGACATGCCTGCAAACTTCATGGCATAAAGCCGGTCACAGAGATACCCCTTCAATATGCCTTTTTCTATGAGGATTGTCTTTTCTGCAGGAACCCCCTCATCATCATAACCATAGGAGCCCCGCTTTTGCGTCAACGTGGCGTCATCCAGCACAGTGACCAGGGGAGAGGCCACCGCTTCACCTATGCGGTTGCTATAGACAGAAAGGCCTTCGAGCGCCAAATCGGCCTCCAAGCCGTGCCCCACGGCCTCATGGATCATGGTCCCGCCAGCCTCGCTCGAGAGGATGACAGGCATCAGCCCCCTGGGGGCCTCTCTGGCCTCCAAGGCCTGTATGGCCCGCCGTGCTGCTGTTTCAGCCACCTGAACAGGGTCCACCGCATCGAACAGTTCAAAGCCTATCAGCCCTCCCACCGGCTCGTATCCTGTCTGAATGAGGTCTTTTTCAGCGGCCACCACCTGAACAGCAAACAGTGTATAAGTTCGATCTTCTTCCACCACGAGCCCTTGTGAGTTGGCCATGGCAAGGGCTTGATGCTTATCGCTGTAAACGACCTTTACTTGCCTAACACGAGGATCGATGCCGCGAGCGGCTGCATTGGCTTCGCGAACAACAGCGACCTTCTTGGCCGTCGGAATGCCCTCGGGAGGAAGGCTCACCGGAAGGTTTACCCGGGGCCTCAAGGGATATGCTTTTGTCACTGGCCCAGGCGCACCGCCCTTGGCGGCACCGGCCAGGTCTGCTGCAAGGGCCAGGATATCTTTCTCAGAGCAGCGGTTTCCATAGGCGTAGGAAGTCTTCAAATCGCTGATGGCTCGAAGACCCACACCAGCATCTGTGCCCGTCATGACCTTTTCGATCTTGTCATCATCACAGACGATGGCATGGGACTGGCTCAACTCGTGATATAGATCAGCAAAGGCACCCCCATCCTTGAGAACCGCTGCAAATATTTTCTCCAATGGGTAATTCATCAATGTCGAAATGGTCTCACCACAAAAAAACCGAACAAAAAAATCGTCCAATTGAGACTAATCTAGTGTTTTCCTCACGACCGCCGCAATCTCCCTGCAGTGCTTTTCTGTCTCTTCATGGCTGGGTCCTTCCACCATGACGCGGCACATAGGCTGGGTGCCCGAATACCGGACCAGCACCCTGCCCTCTTCTCCCAAGGCCTTTTCTGCATCTTCAACGGCAGCAACAATCTCAGGCACCTCTTCTATGGCCGGTTTATGCTTCACTTCCACGTTGATCAAGCATTGAGGAAAGACCTTCATGATTTTGGAAAGCTCGGAAAGGGGTTGACCGGTCCTTCTCATGGCCCCAATGACCTTCAAGGCGGTCATGATCCCATCTCCAGTGGTCTGGTGATCCAGGAATATCATGTGCCCGGAATCCTCTCCCCCAATGCATGCCCCCCGGGCCAGCATCCCCTGCAAGACATGACGGTCTCCCACCTGGGTGATGACGTGCTCAACCCCCAATCCCTTCAGGGCACGGCCGAGGCCAAGATTGCTCATGACCGTGCTTACGACGACGTTATTGGTCAGTCGACCCTCGTCTTTCATCACCTTGGCACAAATAGCCAGCATCTGGTCGCCCCCCAAACGGTCTCCCTTCTCATCCACAGCAATGACTCGGTCTCCGTCGCCGTCAAAAGCGAATCCCGCATCCGCACGGCTCTTGACGACCGCATCGGCCAGGCTTTTCAGATGTTCGGACCCACAGTTCAGATTGATATTGCTTCCGTCAGCCTCGGCAAATAGGGTCTTAACCTTGGCGCCAAGCTCGGAGAACGTTAAGGGGGCCGCCTGCAAGGTGGCCCCATTGGCGCAGTCCAGGATCACATGGAGCCCCTCCAGGATGTTGTACTCTGGCACCTCGTGTTTCAAGAATCTCACATAGCGCCCACAAGGATCCGTGACAGGGTATGCTCTGCCCAGGGCCCGAAGGGTGTTGGAGGGCCCAGCCATGTTCTTCTGGAGAATGAGGTTTTCAATTTCCCGCTCTGTGTCATCTGAAAGCTTGAACCCATCGCCGCTGAAAATCTTGATCCCATTGTCGTGAAAGGGGTTATGGGAGGCGGAAATCATGACACCGGCATCAAGGGCCATGCTCCTTGTCATGAAGGCCACCCCGGGCGTAGGCAAGACGCCGGCCAACAGGGCATCAGCTCCCACAGAACAGATCCCCGCTATCAGGGCATGCTCAAGCATGTCACCCGATATTCGGGTATCTTTGCCGATGAGAATGCGTGTCTTATGGTTTTCTTGTTTGAACAGATGGGCCGTTGCCCGCCCTATTTTCAAGGCCATCTCTGGGGTGATGGGGTATTCATTGGCCATACCCCTGATGCCATCTGTTCCGAATAATTCTCCCATATCTCCTGCCCGAAATAAGGTTAAAATATTACTTTAACTATATACTATAATATATTAATTTTTAAGATTATATCTTATTTGCACTTGAAAGATGGCATCACTTGGAGGGCCGCTCCGTTGACGGCATCCACAATGCCCTGGAGCCATTTGGTCCCATGGGCAGACCAGGTCCTGTCCAACCCTTGGATGACGGCCACGTAGTCAGCCCCTTTTTCTTTGAACTGTCTGGCGAGCTCTTCCAGAAAAGGCTCCCAAATGGAAGGATCCCCTGAGTCTTCCAGGTGGGCTGAAAAAACAGCCTCCACGTCTTGCCACCTCTCAAACAGCTCTTGTTTTTGTGTCAAGAGTTTCTCGTTCAGCGGTTCCTTGATGATCTCTGCATATCTCTTGGCAGATTCAGGCATCTTCTGGGAGAGTGCCTTGAACCGCTCGATGCGCTCCCTGATGGCCATGTCGAGCTTATCCAAGAGACCTCTATAGAGCAACTCACTCATGGGGTCCGCTCCAAAGAACAGGGAACGAACCTTCACATACCACTGTCTCAAAGCCAGGAGATTGGCAATGTAGCCGACGTTGTTCGTCACCCGCCCCTTCATGAACCAGTACACGCCCGGATGGAAATCCGCAATGAGCCGGGGGGCTTCAACACACTGGCGACACGGGCCTTGGGCCAGCATCAGCTTGTTGCTTTCACGAAGGTCTTTTCGGCAAACAACGCCTGCCGCAATCACCGTTCCGTATTCCAGACACACGGGCCCGACGAGTCCTCCTTGACCCCCGAGAAAGATGGGCGGTTGATTCAGCATCACGCCCCGGGGCACGTCGCCGAGCAAGGAAGGCGTGGCTTTATCCTGATTGGTGGAATAGTTGAAGTGGATGTAAGAGCTGCCCACCTCACTGTGGTTCTTCGGGCTGGTGCCTCCTGCCATGAGGCAATCGCAAAAGTTTATGAGGCTTCCCAGGGTCACAAAAGGAAATAAAATGGTCTGCTTCAGTCCCACGCTGTGCGCCCCGGACGTCCCCTCCTCCAGGATGCACCCCTCCCTGACGTGAGCCTCGCCGCCCATATGGGCCCTTTCAAGAAAGACGGATTGCCGAAAAAAACCCCCTCTCAATTCCACATCCCGTCCGATCTGACAATCCTCTAAGGTCACCGGCCCCTCATAGCCCAGCTTGACACCGGTCATGATCAGGCTCTTTTCACCAAAGATCTTACAGCCCGGATAGACCACCACCCCCTTGGCTGCAATACGGTTTAAGGAAACCTCATCTCCGATCAGAACCTGCTCGGGACTGGGGATCGTGGCCCCTTGTTGAATGAGGATGTCAACCTTGTCTTTGCTTTTAGAATACATGATCGCAGGAATTATTATTAAAATCCGCCCCTTGTCAAGCCCTTTTGTGCTGGCAAATCGCGGCTCAAGGTTGACACGGTGAAAACCATTCTGCTACTTTCCGCAAACCATGGGAGAGATTATAAGGAACCGCCTGGCCAAATTAAGGGGCGAGCTCCAAGACCAAGAACTGGATACGTTCCTCGTCCTCCAGGCGGAAAACCGTCGGTACCTGAGTGGGTTTACTGGCGAGGACGGCCAGTTTGACGAATCTGCCGGCGCCCTGTTGATCACAGCCTACGAGCAGATCTTGGCCACTGATTCTCGATATGACTATCAGGCACATACGGAGGCCCCTGAATTTGAGGTTCATTGCTACAAAAAGGGCCTGGCCGAGGCCCTGCCTGACATCCTGAAGACACGTCACACCGAGCGACTTGGTTTTGAGAGTGTGCGGCTGTCATATCTCCAGTTCCAGCGCCTCCAAAAGCATTTGAAAGAACAAGGGGTGTCTGCTTCTCTAGTCCCCACCGAAGGTCTCGTAGAAGGGCTCCGCATGATCAAAGAGCCTCAGGAAATTGAGGCCATACGGCAATCCCTTGCTGTTTCTGAGTCGGTTTTCGAAAAAATCCGTGAGAACCTGTCTCCAGGGATCCCTGAAAAGGATCTGGCTTGGTCGATTGAAAAGGGGCTGCGGGAAATGGGGGCAGAATCTATTGCCTTCCCTCCGATTGTGGCCTCAGGGCCTAACGCTGCTTTGCCCCACGCTATCCCCACGAACCGGCCGGTGGGACAAGGAGAACCCATCCTGTTTGACTGGGGTAGCCGATTGGGCGGATACTGTTCAGACATGTCACGCACCATCGTCTTGGGTAAGCCTGACACGCGCTTTAAAACGGTCTATCAAGTGGTCCGAGATGCGCAGGCCATGGCTATTGAAGCCATCAAGCCTGGGATCAGCACGCAGGCTATAGACAAGATTGCTCGAGACTATATTGCTTCCAAGGGGTTCGGAAATCGCTTTGGCCATGGCTTGGGACACGGGGTGGGACTGGCCACCCACGAAAAGCCCCACTTGAGCCCTATCCGACCAATGAATTTGGAGTTGGGTATGGTCACGACGGTTGAACCCGGCATCTACATACCCGAATGGGGGGGCGTGAGGCTGGAAAACATGGTCGTGATAGAAACACAGGGAGCGGTCGTCTTGAACCACTATCCCCTGTGACATACTCATATGCTGGTACCCCGCCCGCTAGGTGTTGATCAATGAGCGAGAACGATATGGATGCCCTGGCAGATCGATTCATGAACTATCTGGTGGTGGAAAAGGGACTTTCTGAAAATACGATTACTTCTTATAGTGCAGACTTGGGCCTCTATCTAGATTTCCTCAAGGCAAACGGCATTGTCAGCGTGGGCGATTCGGATACAGCCACCGTTCTGAAGCACTTGATTGCATTGAGAGATATGGGTCTTGCCTCTAGGAGTCGTGCAAGACACTTAGTCACCCTGCGAGGGTTTTATCGATTCTTGGTCCAGGAAAAAATACTCAAGACCAACCCAGCCAAGATGGTGGACCTGCCCAAGGCAGGCCGAAAACTGCCTGACGTTTTGAAGATAGAGGAGGTGATTCGCCTTCTGGACGCCCCCGACTTTTCAAAACCTTTGGGATTGCGGGATGGTGCCATGCTGGAGCTCCTTTACGCAGCCGGCCTCAGGATTTCTGAACTGGTTACCGTAGGCATCACAGCTGTGGATCTGGAGGCCTGCTTTGTCAGGGTGCTGGGCAAGGGAGCCAAAGAGCGCGTGGTGCCCATTGGACAGGTGGCCAGGCAAAAGCTCGATGTGTATCTTGCATCTGGACGCCCTGCCCTTCTCGAAGGAAAGCCAAGCCCCTATCTTTTTGTGACCCGGTCAGGTAGAGCCATGACACGACAGGGTTTCTGGAAGCGGTTCAAACAATATGCCCTGAAATCGCATATTTCCCGCAACATTACCCCTCACACCCTTCGCCATTCCTTTGCCAGCCACCTCTTAGAACGCGGGGCTGATCTCCGGTCGGTCCAAGTCATGCTCGGGCATGTGGACATTGGTACCACGCAGATATACACGCACGTTGCCCAAGAAAGGCTCAAGTTAGTCCATACCCAGTATCATCCCAGGGGCTAAGGACTTCGATTGATTAGCTTTGCTCTCCTAGTGTTTTTTTCCACGAATAAGTTGAAAAATTGCAAATCATACAGTGGCCGTTGTCCAAAGCCATTTGCGTCGCTCCGCGACCATTTTTGGGACGCCTGCCGAAGGTTGCTAAACCACAGAAACTCGGGCCCTTAGGCCCTCAAACAGGCTGTGATTCTTCACGCGCCTTTCAGCATCCGTCTGGCTCCCAAAATGCTCAATGTCGCTCGCAAAAAGGCTTTGAACCGCTTCCGAATAATGCGAAGTGTTCTGGGACACGACTCTGTTTCCACCTCCTGGCACTATCGTCCGTTTAATGTGCTCCCCGCGTTGTTTATGGGCGCACCAACTCTGGGTTGACTCTTTTTGCAAACTTGCCTAGATTAGAAGAATATGGCTTTGGAGGACTAGTATGTTCCAAGCACTTAGGGCTTTCTCTGAAGGCTGGCGCTTCCATATTAAGGGCATTCGGTTCGCCTTTCAGCACCTTTCTTTCTTGGCCCTGTCCATCCTGCCTTTTGTTTTAGCCCTTTCTCTTTACGTTTTTGCCTTTTACCTCTTTACCCTCTATGCCGATGATCTCCTAGGCATGCTTTGGCACTTGGAAAATGGCGAATCTTCGAGGTATGTGGGATGGCTTTACTGGGCATATATCCATCTCGTCAAGGCCCTTCTCTACGTCATCGTTCTGGTCATCATGTTCTATACCTTCATCGTCATTTCTAACATTTTAGCCTCACCAGTTTATGACCATCTTGTCAGCAGGTACCAGCGAGCCTATCACCCCGATGCCTATGCCGCCCAAACCACCTCCTCTAAAAAGGGAATACTTGCTGTCATGAAAGAAGAAGTCAAGAAGGCTGCGCTCATGTTGGCCGTTCCCCTTCTTTTACTCTTGATTCCTGTGGTTGGCGCGCTGTTGGGCTTTGTGGTCGCTGGATTATTTATTGCCTGGGATTATGTCGATTTTTCCTTGTCCAAAGACTATCCACTCCTCAAAGACCGGATTAAGGCCCTGTGGCGCCACAAGGCCTTTTTTCTGGGGTTTGGGTTCCCTCTTCTCATCCCCCTTCTAGGTCTCGTGATCCTGCCCTTTGCGATTTTGGGTGCGACAATACTTTATTTTGACAGAATGAGAGAAGCGCCTGAGATCGAAAAGACAGGGGAAGATTCCCTTTGACAGTGGCCTTTCCTATCACAGCGAAATCTTCCGTCTGACTCTATGGCCATGTATGACACAATCACACAAAATACAGCTTTTTCGCGCCTAAAATACTGTCTTCAGCTTGTTTGCCTGGAAGTGGTCCTCTGTACTACCCTAATTGGGGTACTATAACCCTGATTGAGCGAAAGTTGAGGATGCCGCAGCTGCAAGGCGTCAAGGGGTTGGCTGTAGTCATCTACGCCGAATCCTTGACAACGCAGCAGATGCCGTATCATCGGCTTTCCCGCAGGATAAACAAAATGGAGAGTTTTTTCTAAGTTCATGTCTCATCTATGGGTGATATACTAGTGTCGTGTCCCAGCAATACTTTGCATTATTCGGACGCAGTCCAAAGCCTTTTTGCGAGCGACATTGAGCATTTTGGGAGCTAGACGGATGCTGAACGG
>Ga0180433_10009304_pt1 | contig 12054 bp, 12 predicted proteins | sample SS_ome_8_FD_132980 | JGI IMG/M metagenome (GOLD analysis project Ga0180433, IMG submission 132980) | Hypersaline lake sediment archaeal communities from the Salton Sea, California, USA - SS_1_D_1 metaG | ecosystem: Environmental > Aquatic > Non-marine Saline and Alkaline > Hypersaline >... | reverse complement strand
TTTCGAGTGGAATATCTTTTTGTACAACTTCTTCAAGTTGTTTTGAAAAAAACTTAGAGTAGATACTATCAAAAGATAATTTGCTACATGTATTTTGAGAAAAAAGGATTGTTATAAATAAAATTATATATGATTTAGTCATATATTGCTCCCTAAAATAATGGTAAAATTATAAAAATTTCAAAATTAATAAAGAAATATAAAGAGGTGTTTCTCTATGGATAGCACAAAAATTCCAAAAAATATTAAAAACACTCTTGATACATATCTTGATAATTATCCCCCTCTTTTGTCAATAGTTCAAGAAATAGATGCCCAAGGAGGTAGGGCATTACTGGTTGGTGGTGGAGTAAGAGATCTTCTTCTTGCTAAAGAGGTAAAAGATTTAGATATTGAGGTGTATGGCTTGAGTCTTGAAAAAGTTGAAAAAATAATGCAGAAATTTGGAACGGTGAGTCAGATAGGCAAATCGTTTGGAGTGTTGCGTTTGCATGGCCTTGATGTAGATTTTTCATTACCAAGAGCCGATAGTACAGGAAGAAAGCCAACGGTAGAAATTGATCCATTTATGAGTTTTAAAGATGCGTTTTCCCGACGTGATTTAACTATAAATGCTATGGGCATAGATTTAATTTCTCACGAGTTAATAGACCCATTTGACGGGCATAAAGATTTACAAAAAAAGATATTAAGAGCTCCTGATAGGGAAAAATTTATTGAAGATCCCTTAAGATTTTATCGAGTGATGCAGTTTATTTCACGATTTGAGATGACTCCAGATAAAGAACTTAATGAAATCTGTAAGCAGATGGATATTTCAAATATTTCTATCGAGCGTATAGAGGCAGAATTTCATAAGCTTATGCTTAAATCAGGAAAACCGTCATTGGGTATACGATGGCTGAAAGATCTTTCGAGGTTGCGCGAAATTTTACCAGAGCTTGCTGACATTGTTGGTATTGAGCAGGAGTATGATTGGCATCCAGAGGGGGATGTGTTTGAACATGTTATGCAATGTATTGATGCTGCAGCAGTAATGGATTATGAGAATGATACGGATAAATTAAAAGTTATGTATGCAGTTTTGTGTCATGATCTTGGAAAAGCCATTACTACAGAAAATATTGGGGGGAAAATTAAAAGTATTGGTCATGCAAAAAAGGGGGTGAGAATTGCAAAAAATTTACTTGCCAAGTTTACAAAAAACAAGGACTTGGCAGAATCAGTAGAGAAGATGGTGCGTCATCATATGGCACCTGTACAGTTTGTTGCAGCAAAAGCAAAGCCTGCCGCATACAAAAGACTTGCAAGAAAACTTGCACCACACGTTACTCTTGAGCTGCTTGCAAAAGTTTCTTTGGCAGATAGGCGAGGAAGAAACCCTATTAAAGGGGCGCCGCTGGGCAAAACGTTTGTTGTTCCGGCAATTGAGAATTTTTTGAAAAAAGCAAAATTTGCGAAAGTAGAAAGAATTCCAGAACCTCCTGTATTATTTGGGCGAGATGTGATGGGTATTATTGAACCTGGCCCTAAAATGGGAACATTTTTAAAAAAAGCGTATGAGATTCAGATTGAACGGGGGATACAAGATAAACAGGAGCTCAAGCGAATTGTTTTTCAAGAGATTGCTCGTAAAAACGGGGAAAAAGAAGAATAAATAGATAAACTGTAGAGTAAAAATCCGTTGTTTGCTATTATTTATTGGTGCTAGGCTTTTAATAAAAAAAATATTAAAAATTATAAAAATTTTTATAAAGGGTGAAAATGTTTAAACTATTTCTTGGAAATTCGATATGGAATTTGGTTTCTCAAGCAGATATTATTAGTAAAATTGTGTTATTAATTTTACTTTTTGTGTCTATTTTGTGTTGGACAGTTTTTTTGTATAAATTAATTTTATTTAATGTAAAGAAACGCCAGGTAATGGCGACCATGAAGGCTCTCAATAAAGCAACAAATTTTGATGAGTTGATAGGAGTTGCTGCTGCGTACAAAGATACGTTGCCCGGATATTTTTTGTCAAAAAATCTAACGTTTTTAAAAAATATGTTGATTATGGACCATGATACGGGTAAAGCGCAGATTGGTCAAAGAGAGTGGGATCTTTTTCAGCAACATATGGACCAAAATATAGAAGAGATTGTCTATCACGAGCAATCATATCTTGCTGTTTTGTCTACAGGTGCTGCTGTTTCTCCATTATTGGGGTTGTTTGGAACTGTTTGGGGACTGATACATGCGTTTGTAAGAATTAGCGAAAAACAGTCTGCTGATATTGCAACGGTTGCACCCGGTATTGCAGAGGCTTTGATTACTACATTGGCAGGGTTGGCGGTTGCGGTTCCTGCACTTATTATGTTTAACTACTGTACTTCACAAGTAAGAAAAATTGATCAATTATTTACGATGTTGACAGATAAACTTATACTCAAAATACAAAAGCATGTAATAAAATAATGGGGGAGTAAGCATGCCAAGAAGAGTAAGACGAGGTCGTCCAAGAAAAATTATTAGTATGCGTGAGATATCTCTCACGCCATTAATTGATACAGCGTTGACACTGCTTATTATCTTTATGATAACTGCACCCATGATGCAAAATTCTATCAAAGTACAGTTGCCAAAAGGTAAAGCAAAAGAGGCAGATACAGTAAATAAAGAAATTCGTGTAATTATCAATAAAGATATAAAAATGACACTTAATGGAGTACCTATGGACATTGACCAGTTGTTAAAAACAGTAGGTACTATTGTGAATCCAAAAGATATGAAATCTATTTTTGTAGAAGGTCATAAAGATATAGCATACGGTATTGTTCTGAATTTAATTGATAAACTTAAGGATATTGAAGGCGTAGATAATGTGGTCTTTGTTATGGACACGCTTGCATAGAAGAGTTCTTTTTTGGGCAAAATTATTTTCTGTTGCTTTTATCGGGCACGTATTATTGTTATTTATCATGCTTTTTGTTTACTCAGGGCAAAAATCTGTGTTTACGGTGAATATAAATCGGTCTATACTCAAGTCTGGTGCGCCCATTATTTTTATGCCCTTAAAGAGATCCATTTCTAAAAATATTTGTACAGAAAGTGCTCAAATAATTTCTAAAAAACCGGTGGTAAAAAAAGCGGTTTCTAAGAAAGCTGTACACAAAAATACTCTTAAGAAAAAGAGTGTCCTTCGTCAGGCTCAGGATGAGCGGGAGAAGAAAGCAGAAGAAAAAAAGAAGCCCGTTTCACAAAAGAAAAAAGCTCCAGTGAAGAAACCCGTTAAGAAAGTTGCTAAGAAACCTGTAAAGAAAGTTAAAAAGAGTGCTTCTGAAAAAAAGTTTGCTAAGCCAAAAATAAAAAATAAAACACTAGAGAAAAAAAATATAAAAAAAAATAAAAAAAAAGAAATGAAGAAAGAGGTGAAAAATTTGAGTATTCATCCAGAGGCAATTTATATTGGCCAGCAAGAGCTTGAAGCGCTAAAAATACAGAATGAGATAGAAAGTGAAGTAGCGAAGCACTGGAGGGCGCCAGTAGGGCTTTCGAAAGATCTTGCGTGTACTATTTCTGTTATAATTGATTGGGGCGGTTCTGTAAAAAAAGTAACAGTAACAAAATCTTCTGGAGCACTAATGTTTGATATTGCTGCTAGAACTGCAATTGGAAAATCATGTATACCAAGAAGTGCGTATGGCAAAGAGGTAAATATAAACTTTGGATAATTAAATAAATTTTTTTAATTTTAAAAATTTTTGTGGGAGCTATCGTGATATATAAAAATAGTATATATAAAAATTTTTTAATTTTTGTTTTTTTGTTTTTTTCTAGCACATATATATGTGCTTGTATGAATGTCAGTGTAAAAGCAAAAAAGAGTGATAAACTAAAAATAAAAATTATTTTAGTGGGAAAAGCGACTAAAGCAGTACGTGAAATTGCCAATATTATACAAAAAGATTTAGAATTTAGCGGGCAATTTCAGGTGATTAGAGAAGATAGTACTAGTGGTATCGTAAGAACAAAAGATATAACGGGACATTTTGATGGAGAATGTCGCCTGGGAATATTTTTGACTATGATGTCTAAAAATACCCTCGGCTGGAGGCTCTATGACCTTGAGTATGCACAGATGGTCAAAGGAGAAAAATATAAAATTAAAGGACGAGATTTTCATGGTTGGGCGCATAATATTTCAGATCTCGTTTGGCCAAATTTAACGGGAGAAAAAGGGTTTTTCTCAACAAAGATTGCATACTGCAAAAAAATCAACTGTGCAAATAAAAGTGATTACAAGCATGTATATATCGCAGATTATGATGGCTCAAACGAAAAATTACTCGTGTCTACGCCAACAATTAACGTTATACCTCGTTGGAATAACGATCCAAAATGTCCATTAATTTTTTACTCTGAGCATACCAATAAAAACGTGAGATTAATGGTTGTTAATCTGCAGGGAAAAAGAAAAGTTGCATCAAATTTTGATGGACTAAATATTTTATCGACATTTTCCCCTGATGGAAAAAGATTTGCCTACTGTGCTTCTCGGGGCAATGGATTATGCCAAATTTATTATTATGACGGAGAGCTTAAAAAGTTAACAAGTAAGGGGAACAATATTTGTCCCACATTTGCGGACAATGGTAATACAATTTATTTTTGTTCTGACATGAATTCAAAAAATTGTACTCGAATTTATAAATATGATCTTGGAAAAAGGGAGAATACAAATTATATCCCAGAATGTATATTAAATACAGGCTTTGAAGTTTCAACTGCGTTTTGTCCGGTAAAAAATAGGCTTGCTTACGCAAAAATGGTAAGGGGTACAATGCAGATTTTTGTATATAATCCAGAAGATAAAACTCATAAACAGGTGACACTTGGCGCAGGGAACAAAGAAGAGTGTTCTTGGTCTCCCTGCGGGAATTATTTAGTTTTTTCAGTCAGAAACGGTAATAAAAGTAGACTTGCTGTACTAAATTTATTAACAGGAGTGATGAAACCTATTACAAAGCCAGCAGATAGCTGCTATTACCCAAACTGGTCGCCATTTTACGATAGTTTTCCCTGTGTAGTGTAAAACTTTTTTATTTATAAAAAAGTTGGACAGACGAAAGACTCTACTTTTGTCTGTCCAACTTTTTATTGTTTTATGAGCAATAATCTCTTAGAATGTTATACCCTGTTTTTTTGCAAAGTCCAGATCATTTTGCATAGATTTTCGTAAACGCTCTTGTTCTTCTTCTGTGCTTTTTCTTTTTTCTCTTAGCTTCTCACGGTAATTTTTTCTATGCTGTGTTCTGTCGTATTGCATATTCTGTTGTTTTATTTTTTGATCAAGCTGTTTTAAAAGGTCTGCGAAAAAGGTTAGTGCATCTTTTACCACTTTTTTCATGTTCTCTTTGAGACGTTTTTTTTCTTTTGCTGTTATTGATTTTCTGCGTTTTCTTCTTGGCACTGTTGCTCTATTTTTTTCTATTTTTTCTTCTATTATTTTGTGAATTTCTCCTGGGAGACCTTCAAGGTTTAATACATAATCGACTATTGTACGTACCTTTTCTTTCATTTGTTCTTGCGGTTCTTGTGTGTTCATGGTACGGGTCATTTGTACATTTAGTCCTGCACAGGCCAAGAGAGTGATAATTACACGTTTTTTCATAGTTTTCTCCTTATTTTGAGTGAAATAAACGATTATACTTGTGTCTAATTACAAATATATATATTTTTTTGTTTAAAAATCAAGAATTATTTTATTTTTTTGGGGTGATTATAGTAAAGGGTTCTCAAGTAGAGTACTTTGGGCTGAAACACTATGAAATATTAGTGTTTTTTTGTTCTATTTTGTAAAGAGCATTTATTTTGTTGTTAATAACAGTAAAACTTGCCATATATGCGACCATGAGAAAGATTTCAAGAGCACGTGTTACATCTCGATTCAAATCTTGAAGATCTGGGTATAGTTTTTCTAGCAATACTACAGTTGGGATATAAAGAGCAAAAAAGAGGGCGCCTCCTGAAAAAATCTTGAGGGGAGTTTTAGTTTTACGTACGAGAGGGTGCAAAAAGGGGCTATGTTTTTTGTTAAAGATCGCTAGATCGCTGTTATGGCAAAAAAGATGCTTTATTTGCTTGCAAATTTTGCAAATTTAGGGTATTCTATTAGTAAAGTGGTACAGTTATATAAAAAGCAAAAAACTTTCATTTTTGGGGGTTTTTGAGTTATAAGAAAAATCTTAAGTAATAGGTACTTAAATAATTAGGTAATAGGTCAATATGAAAAAAAGAAAAAAAAGCCCATTTAAGGGTGGTCCAAGGAATTTTATAGTTGCGGCAGCAATTTTTGTTATTGTTATTTTTGTTTTGACTCGTTTAAACGATATGACCAGAAACGTTAAAAAGGTTAACTATTCAGCGTTTTTAAAGATGGTTGAACGGGATCAGGTGAAAAAAGTTAGTGTAAGTGGGCAGGATGTTACTGGTGAGCTGAAGGATGGTTCTAAGTTCAGTACGGTTGTTGCGTATAACCCTAAAAACTGGGATATGCTCAAAAAGCATGATGTTGAAGTTGAGGTGTCAAATCCTGCAGCTGGATTTAATTTCTGGTATTTGTTACCGTTTCTATCGTTGATATTAACACTGTTTTTTATTTGGTACTTGATGCGTCAAGCCAGAGGTGGCTCAGGTGGTAGTGGTGGTTCAAGTAATATTTTTAGTATGGGCAAAAGTAGAGCAAAAATGTTTATGCCTTCAACTATTAAAGAGAATTTTAACTCGGTTGCGGGTGCCGCAGAAGCAAAAGAAGAACTCAAAGATGTAATAAATTTTTTAAAAAATCCGGCAAAATTCAAACGTTTGGGTGCAAAAATTACCAGGGGTGTATTGCTTATTGGTGAACCTGGAAATGGTAAAACATTACTTGCAAAAGCGGTAGCTGGAGAGGCAAATTGTCCGTTTTTTAGTATCAGTGGTTCTGACTTTATCGAAGTATTTGTTGGTGTTGGCGCTTCTCGGGTAAGAGATCTTTTTGCGCAAGCAAGAAAGCATGCGCCAAGTATTATTTTTATTGATGAAATTGACGCTGTCGGTCGGCATCGTGGAAGTGGTTTAGGTGGCGGGCATGATGAGCGTGAACAGACATTAAACCAGCTTCTTACAGAAATGGACGGATTCCAAACAACTGGAGAATCTGTTATGGTGCTTGCAGCGACAAATAGACCGGATGTGCTTGATAAGGCTTTATTGAGACCAGGACGTTTTGATAGAAGAGTCTATGTACCCTATCCTGATTTAGTAAGTCGTGAACAGATTTTAAAAGTGCATGCCAAAGGGGTAAAAATTGACAAAGAAGTTGATTTAGCAAAAATATCACGAGGAACCCCAGGGTTTTCTGGTGCGGATCTTGCAAATTTAATAAACGAAGCGGCGATTAATGCATCAAAAAGTAATCAAAGGACCGTAACAATAAAAGATTTTGAAGAAGCACGAGATAAAATTTTACTTGGAAAAGAAGTAAAAACAATGGTGCAAACGCCAGAAGAATTAAAATTAACGGCATATCATGAGTCGGGTCATGCATTAGTTCGATTGATGCTTCCCCAAGATACTGATCCTCTTCATAAAGTTTCGATTATTCCTCGAGGGCGTGCACTGGGTGTTACTCATTCGCTTCCAGAGAGGGATAAGTATACGAGTACTAAACGAGAGATGATTGCCTCAATTATGATTGCATTAGGTGGTCGTGCTGCAGAAGATTTGGTATTTAATAAAATTACAACAGGTGCATTTTCAGATTTTAAGACGGCAACTGATATGGCACGAAATATGGTCTGTTTATATGGTATGTCAGATCTTGGTATCGCAGTGTATAAACAGGGTGCAGCAGATTTTGCGTATTCACAAAAAACTGCTGAATTAATTGACCAAGAAGTTGATAAAATTTTAAACGATTGTTATACAAAAGCAAAAGATTTATTAAGTAAAAATAGATATATGCTTGATACGCTAGCTGAAACATTATTAGAAAGAGAGACTATGTACGCAAGTGAGGTCTATAACCTGCTTGGTATAGAGCCTCGTATTGAGCATAAGTTCTAAAGGGTAGTTATTGTGCAAAATTTAGAAAATATAGAAAAAATTAAAAAAGACGTAGAAACTGTGATAATACAAGCAGGAGAAATCCTGCTTGAAAATTTTGGCAAGAAACTTTCTTGGCAAAATAAAGAGGGTATGGGCTTTGTCACTGAAGTAGATTTGAAATCTGAGAAGTTTTTAAAAGAAAATCTTGCAAAGATTTTGCCAGGTGCTTCTTTTTGGGCTGAGGAATCGGGCATAGAGGATAATAATAGTCCGTTTTATTGGGTAATAGATCCACTAGACGGGACAACAAATTTTGCGCATGCTATTCCCTATTTTTGTATTTCTGTGGCTTTAACATATAAAAGTGAGCCAGTATTGGGGTTTGTGTATAATCCAGTGATGCGTGAGATGTTTTTTGCCCAAAAGGGTGCTGGGGCATTTTTCAATAATAAGCCCATGAGTATCTCTGAAGTGCAAAGCTTTGATAAAGCATTTTTAGCTGTGTGTATCCCTTATGAGAAAAGCTCAGAGTATTATAAAAGATTTATAGATACGATTATATCTATTATGAAAAACGCATTTGCATTTCGTCATTGTGGTGCTGCAGCGTTAGATCTTGCTTATACGGCAGCAGGTCGGTTTGATGCGGTTTTTTTTGAAGATTTGTTCTGGTGGGATTTTTCAGCCGGATCTTTGTTAATTAGAGAAGCAGGGGGGTTGGCCACTGATTTTGCAAATAAGCCCATAGAACCGAAATCTAAGAGTATTTTAGGTGCAAATGAGCGTATCCATGGGGTTTTGCTCGAAATGTTTGAGAAAGTATCGTAATAGAGGGGCTAATCAAGGGTTTTTGTTTGTTTTCTTTCTTACAAAGATATTTTTAGAGCAAAAACTTGCAAAAGTTCCCTTTTTAAAGTAAAATAATATATATAAGAATAGATATTTATAGTAATAATTTTAGAATTTTTTCTAAAAGTAGCAGAGGTAGAAACTCGATGTCTAGAATTTGTGCAGTATGTGATAAGAGACCAAGGTCAGCTAACAATGTCAGTCACGCGAACAATAAAACAGGGCGTTGGTTGTATCCAAACGTTCATAAAATGCGTTTTACAATGGCAAATGACCCTAAGGGTAAAGTGATTCGTGCCAGCGTATGTACCAAGTGCTTAAAAGCTGGAAAAGTTAAAAAAGTAATATAGGTTTTGGGGTTTATAAATTATGGCAAATATTAAGTCAGCAAAAAAAAGAGCAAGACAAACTGAAGTAAAAAGGGTTAAAAACCTTAATAGAAAGACTGCGATTAAAACAGCAGTTAAAAGAGTGTTAGAGGCTTTAGATAATAATGAGCCTAAAGAAGTAGCAGTTGAGCTTTTCAAAGCTGCAGAAGCAAAAATTGCACGAGCAAAGTGTAAGAGAGTTTTACATAAAAATTGCGCGTCTCGTAAAATCGGAAGACTAGCAAAAAGAGTTGCTCAAAAGTACGAGAACTAATATTTTTTAAAATATATTAAAAAATATTTTTGATAATAAAAAAATTAAAAAACTCGCGTGTGTTAAATACGTGAGTTTTTTTGTATAATTTGTTTATAATAAAATTAGAGCTTTTGGGATATTCATAACCCTTTGTTTTCCCATTTTGATTTGTACTACTTGTTTTTCAACTATAAGTTTATCAAGATTATTTTTAATAAACCCTACTCTTTTTTTATGGTCTTCAAGTTCGAATTTTTTTTCTTCAGATAAATCAGGTAATAAGTAGGTGCTCATAATAAGTTTTTTCTTTTTTTTGCGTGCAACAAAAAGCTTTGTACTTTGTATATGGTTTCGGCAGATCGTTTGGGTTATAATGTTTTTAATTGTTCGTAGTTTTTTTGTTTCTGTTTTGGTTTTATAAATGCGTAATACATGATAGTTGATTTCATCTTCTCTTTTTACTACAGATGTTATAAATAAATAGTTGCTATTTTTGCTAAAGCAATTGCGAAATGGCGAGATTTGACTTTCTTCTTGATTAATTTCTTCCATCCATTGTTTATTATTAATTTTGTCGTATAAGTAAAAAGCTTTTTTTCTAATGGATGGTACAACTAAAAAGTTGTTATTTGGACTGAGTGTATACCATCCTTCATGAACAGCACTGTGATTTATTAGGATTTCCCATTGAGGCTCAAGAGTATTTGTGGTGTAGATTTGTACCATTTTTTGGTGGAGATTATTTATGTATCGCAAAACAAAAAGAGTATTGACGAGAGTAGAGGTAGTATTAAATTTATAGCTAGCAACATTACTTATAGGTTTTTTCCATGCAGACTCTGCAGTTGAAGTGTTATATAGTTGTAGTTTTCTTTTTTCTACATAATATTCCCCTGTCGTAAAAGCAAGAAATTTGCTATTAGGAGAAAAGCTAGCTCTTTCAACGCACTCTTTTTTGATTAGCTTAGACTTGCCAGTGTCAATATTATGTAATAATATACTGTTTTTATCTTGGTATGTGGAAACAAATTTGCTGTTAGGGCTAAATATTATACAAGAATAATACTCTTTATGTGGACTTTGTGGTTCGATGTGTCTGCTTTTTTGTAATGATCCGGTAGTATCGCGTAATTGAAATCTACATTTGGAGTTAATAAGGGCAACCCATTTACCGTCAGGGCTTATTTTATGATTGTCAGAGTAAAAATTCTTGGTAAGCAGCTTGATAGATTCGATTGTAAATAATGTACCAGCTTCAAGGTGAAATAGGAATAATGTATATAAACAAGTAAAAGCTAAGAATTTGCTGTCGGAGCTCAAAGAAATCTTTCCAATGTTATACTTGCATGAGAGAGTCTTTTTGAGGGTTACTGTATGTGCGTCATATATTTCTAAGATGTTATCTGCTTTTTGTGTGATTATGAACTTGTTATTAGGGGTAAATATTAAGGATTGAGGATAACGTTTATAACTATTATAAAAGCGTTTTTCACGGAGCAGTTTTCCATGGGGTTTGCCTGTTTGGGTGTTGTATAATTGCAGCGTCTTGTTTGCAAATATTACTGCTAGGTAGTTTTTATCTGGGCTAAGTTCAGAATATGTAATTTCAAGGTCTGTCTCTAGATTTATAGTAATTTTTGACATTTTTTTCATGGCAGCACATGAGTATACTATTGAAGTTATTAAGATAATAACATAGAGTGCTTGCTTGTGCAGTTTTTTATTTGCGAGCATAGAGTTGGTCCTGTCTATAATAAGTTTTTATTTTATTATAGCAAAAAAGAACAAGCTGTTAAAATGGGCGTTTTAGATTTTTTGTGTTTTATTCACACGTTTGGCCAAGTTCGTATATAATACTTTTCTTATTTTTGATGACATTTTGTTCCATAAAGTTACAAAGTTTGTCAAATTCTTCTCCTGAATATGAGAGCTTGAGTGTTGATACCGGATACGGGTTAGTAAAGTAAAAAATAGTTGGGATAGTATCGCTTGTTTCTTCTTTTTCGTTCCACTTGAACAGATACAGATGTTTGTCTATTTTTTTGTAATACTGTAACGACGGAAATGGGAGTTTATGCTTGTCTGCATAGTTTTTTGCTTTTTGCATCTCAGGAAAATTGTTTTTGCATGCATCAGTTGATGCATCACAACAAAAGATTACGTCCATTTTTCTTTTGAGTAGTGGTGGCATTGCAAGATTAAAATCGTATCCCGCATCAGCAAGTTCTAAAAATGATTGTGAAAATGGGCTTGATTCCATCTTATTTGTTGGGTTATTAATTGGTGAAGGTAAAAAGTTTTTGGAGCAAAGATCATATTTTTTTATAATATATTTTACAAATTTTATAACAATATCTTTATTGATAAATTTTTCTAAGTCAAGAGCAAATTTTTTAATTATATCTAGGTTCCGTTGACCTTTTATTTTAACCACAAAATTGCTCCCACAAAAGACAGGAATGCTACAAAGCTTTCAACAGACTTGTCAAAACGAGAAAAGACACGTCTATA
>Ga0180433_10009303_pt1 | contig 12054 bp, 6 predicted proteins | sample SS_ome_8_FD_132980 | JGI IMG/M metagenome (GOLD analysis project Ga0180433, IMG submission 132980) | Hypersaline lake sediment archaeal communities from the Salton Sea, California, USA - SS_1_D_1 metaG | ecosystem: Environmental > Aquatic > Non-marine Saline and Alkaline > Hypersaline > Sediment... | reverse complement strand
GTCCCACCAGCTGAAGTGATTGCTGATAAGAAGCACAGGTCTTTTGTCACTGTTATATTTGCCATTTATTTGTATATGGCTGAAATGCCTGTGCATCATAAAGCTGCTGTAAAAATTGAAAAATTTTGTAAAAAATACTTTATGTCTGGCTCTGATCATAATTTTTATACCTAAAATAATATGTAACGGACTGACAGGATAATAAAAAAACACGATTGCGCAATAAATAAAGGAATTGCAATTTTATTAAAAAACCTGATCCTGAAAATAAACAATCCCGAAAGAAAAATAAAGGATAATACTCCCCATGCTATATAATTATTTGCCGGTACAGTATCATTATACCATTCCCACATCCCCGTACCTTTTGCCACAGGTTCGAGAAAAAGATCATAAAGAACCATAATAATACTGCCTGCCAGAATTTTCAGAATAATATTCAGATGCAGCTTTTGTATAATAATATACACGCAGTAAATAAGCATTAGCCAGTTTAAGCCTATTATCAACGGAGTATTATATAAAGATATCCAGAGTATATTACTATATGAATATTGTCCGAAAATGATACCGTAATTCACTCCTGCACATTCTGTTATAAATGAAATACTGTATATTAACAAAGCAGAAATAAGCACTTTGATTTTATAATTCTCATGAAAATAAAGAAGGATGAAAAAATTGAATAGCATATTGACGGGGATCAGTCGGATGAATATATCTGTAGTATAAGGAATAAGAAAGCCTGCAAGACCGACAAGATAAACTGTAATAATAATTGATATGCCTTTTTTAGCAGATATGATCATTCGTTTTTATCCGTAATTTGTGCCTTAAAATAACTAAAATTTTCAATAGTTCTGTTTTATCAGGCTGTCAACAATTTTGGCTGATGCCAGGCAAAGAGGTATGCCCCCTCCCGGATGAACGCTTCCACCTGTAAAATATAGTCCGCGTATCTTTTTACTGTAATTGGGGTGGCGATAAAATGCAGCCATCCTGTCATTGGAACTGTTACCGTATAATGATCCTCCTTTTGAAGATGTTCCTGCTTCTATCTGTAACGGATCAGTTACTGATTCTTTGATGATATTTTGTGAAATATCTTTTTTCAGTGTGCCTGATATCTTTTTTATTATTAAATCCCTGGTACTTTCTTTTATTGATTCCCAATCCTGTCCGGCATTCTCAGGCGCATTGATCATAACAAACCAGTTTTCACATCCTTCCGGTGCATCTGTTATTACTTTTTTACTGCTGATAAAAATATAAATCGTAGGATCTGAATATATTTTTTTCAGATCAAACAGATATTTGAATTCCTCCCTGTAATTTCCGCTGAAAAAAATGTTATGCATGTCAAGCTCAGGAAATTGCCTGTTCATGCACCAGTAATATATCATAGCAGAACTTGAACGGTCCCTGATATATTTTTCCGGAACATCAATACCTTTTAAAAGGTTATATGTATTGATCATATCAATATCACTGACTATGATATCAGCACTTACTGTTTCATCATTCACTTTAATTGACCTGACATGTCCTTTATCATATTCAATAGCTGTCACTTTAGTGTTAAAACAGAATTTTACCCCATTTCTTTCTGCCAGCTTTACCAGGCTTTCTATAATAGAATACATGCCTTTTTCAGGATAATAAGCTCCCAGGTTATGTTCGAGGTGGCTGATCATGCTGAGCGTAGCCGGTGCCCGGTAGGGATCGGATCCGTTATATGTGGCATAACGGTCAAATAGCTGAACCACTCTTTTATCATTAAAGAACGATGAATTGAAATCATGAAGTGTGCGGAATATATTTAGTTTCTTCAGGTTCATTAATACTTTCCATGATTCTTTTCTGAAGAGGGTCTTCAGGTCAGCAAATGGTCTGAAGATAAATACCGGTGCAGTCAGATCATATAGCTCTTTACATGAGTTAAGATATCCGTTAAGATCCCCGCAGGGAGTGCCCGTTTCTTCCTCAAGGTGCTTTGCAAAAGTGTTTACATCAGAACAGGAATTGATAATACTGCCGTCAGGATAAAAATATTTGCATACAGGATCAATTCTTAGTAAAGGCAGGTTTGCTGAAAAATCTTCCCCGCATAAGATGAACAATTCTTCCATAAGATCGGGTAAAGTAAAAAGCGAAGGTCCTGTATCAAACCTGAAATTCCCAATTCTTGTTTCTGATAATTTTCCCCCGGCATAAGCATTTTTTTCAAATACAGTAACATGGAAGCCTTTTTTCGAAAGCCTTATTGCACTTGCAAGACCGGCTATACCTGATCCTATGATTACAGCTTTGGGATCCATGTTAAAATATTAAAAGTCAATAATAACCAAATTTAAACAGATTATTGATTTTTGTATAATATTAATATTTAATTTTCTCCATAAACAAAAATTGTATTATATTGTTTATTAAAATAATATGGTAAAAAAGGTTTTAATCATAGGAGCCGGCCTGGGGGGGCTATCTGCGGCTTTGCGTCTGTCAAAAAAAGGGTTCGAAGTTACTATGCTTGAAAAGCACAACAAAGCAGGCGGAAGGCTGAACCAATTGAAAAAGAAAGGATTTACTTTTGATCTGGCACCTACATTTTTCAGTATGACCTATGAATTCAAAGAGCTTGCAGATAGTTGCGGTATTGATATCCCTTTTGAATTTATTGAACTGGATCCGTTGTATGAAGTGAATTTTGCCGGTGATAAAAAGTTTTACAGGATATATAAAGACCTTAATAAACTTTCTTATGAATTTGATAAGATCGAACCGGGGTTTAAAGAAAGAATGGAGAGATATCTTTTATCAGCTTCTGCACTGTTTAATGATGTTGAGCATACGATCATTAAAAAGAATTTTGTTAGTATAATGGATTTTATTTTACAAATGACCAAAGTTCCTGTACGTCATTTACCAAAATTATACAGAACATTGTGGCAGGAACTGGGAAGATATTTTAATTCTTATGAAGTAAAGGTCATATTCAGCCTTATTGCTTTTTTCCTTGGCACAACTCCTTTTAACACACCTGCTATATATAGTATTCTTTCCTATACGGAAATACAGCATGACGGTTATTATAATGTCCGTGGTGGAATGTATAAAATAGTTGAGGGGTTGCTCCGGGAGCTTGAAAAAGATCATGTTCATATACATTATAATCGTGAGATCATTGATTACAAAAAATCTGGAGAGAAGATTTCTTGTCTGATCGATAATAAAGGAGAAGAATGGGATGCTGATATTTATGTTATTAATTCCGATGCAGCATGGTTCAGAAATAAGATATTTAAACGTCGTTCTTATTCGGATGAAAAACTGCTAAGGAAGAAATGGACGCTTGCCCCGTTTACAATGTATCTTGGTATTAAAGGTACGATAGAAAAATTATATCATCATAGTTATTTTTTGAGAAATAATTTCAGGGATTATTCGGTTAAGATATTCAGAAACAGGATAGGCCTTGATGAACCATATTATTATGTTAATGCTGTTTCCAGGTTAAATCCGGAAAGTGCTCCCGAAGGTTGTGAGAGCATTTTTATTCTTTGCCCTGTACCGGATCTGAGATTTAAACCCGATTGGACTGATCGTCAGCAGGTCGCTGATATAATTAAGGATGATCTTTCACAAAGAACAGACTATGATATCCGGGGAAATTTAATTACAGAAACAATCTATGATCCCGGAGACTGGGAAAAAATGTTTAACTTATATAAAGGCAGTGGCCTCGGATTAGCTCATAATATAAGGCAGATAGGAGGGTTCAGGCCGTCAAATAAAGATGAGGAATATAATAATGTGTTTTATGTCGGTTCATCAACTGTGCCGGGCACAGGACTACCTATGGCAGTGATAAGCTCAAAATTGGTAATGGAGAGGATAACAAATGAATTTAGCTTTGTATAACAAGATCTGCAATAAATGCAGTAGGATAACTACTAATCATTACAGTACTTCTTTTTCGGTTGGTATATACCTTCTGGCTCCCGAATTCCGTAAACCTATATATTCAATTTACGGTTTTGTGAGATTTGCTGATGAGATAGTTGATACTTTTCATGCTTATAATCAAAAAGAATTATTGTATAAATTCGGGCAGGATACTATCGAAGCTATCCGTAACAGGATAAGCAGTAATCCTATACTTCACAGTTTCCAACAAACTGTCCATGAGTTTGATATTGATACTGAGCTGATCAGGGCTTTCCTGAGAAGTATGGAAATGGATACTATATACAGCAAATATGATCAGGATAAAATTAAGGAGTATATATACGGTTCGGCTGAAGTTGTTGGCTTGATGTGCTTGCGTGTATTTTGTAATGGTAATGACAGGGAATATAATAAATTGCTGTATCCTGCCCAAAAACTTGGTGAAGCTTTTCAAAAAGTGAATTTTTTAAGAGATATCAGGACAGATTTCAAAGAGAGAGGAAGAATATATTTTCCGGGGATAGACTTTTACAACTTTACGATAGAAAATAAGAGATCAATAGAAGAAAAAATACAATATGATTTTGATGAAGCTGCCAGGGGTATTGCAAATCTTAATAAAAAAGCACGCTTTGGAGTTTATATAGCTTATATGTATTACCTTTCTCTCTTTAGAAAAATCAGAAAAGCTTCTCCCCAAAAAGTGCTGGAGCAAAGGATCAGGGTATCAAATCCAAGAAAGCTGGCTATCTTCTTCCTGTCTTTCCTGAAGAGTTTTTTTATTTTTAAAAAAGTACCGCTTGCTGTAGAAAATGAGAAAAAGCTTAATCTTTTTGTTGAGATAGATAAGAATTCCGGTTTTTGTTTTGGAGTTATCAATTCGATAAAAAAGGCAGAGGAAGTGCTTGAAAAGAGTAAAAAACTCTATTGCCTTGGTGATATTGTTCATAACGATTATGAGATTCAAAGACTTGTCAAAAAGGGCATTATAATTATTAATCATAATGACCTGCCTGATATTCGTAATGAAAAAATTCTTATAAGAGCTCATGGTGAACCTCCCCTGACTTATCAATTAATTAAGAAAAATAACAATGAAATAATTGAAGCTTCATGCCCGATAATATTAAAGTTGCAGGAAAAGATAAGGGTGGAATCGGAACGCTTATCTGATATATATATTTACGGACGACATAATCATCCGGAAACAAAAGGACTCGCAGGGCAAACAAATAATGAAGCTGTAGTATTTGAAGATATTCAGGAAATATTAGGATCAGACCTGCCTGAAGAATTGAGTTTATATAGCCAGACTACCCAGGATATAACCAAATATAAAGATATACAGCAAAAACTTGCAGAAAAAGGTGTCAGAGTTATTGCACACGAAACAATATGCGCCGAAGTGTCAAACAGACAGCCCCTGATTAAAGAGTTTTGTGCAAGATTTGATAAGATTGTCTTTATTGCCGGCAAGAAATCATCCAATGGTAAAGTATTATTTAATACATGTAAGTCTGTAAACAAAGATTCTGTATTTATATCTCACCCCGATGAATTATTATCCGATTTCTTTAATCCTAATGAAAAAGTCGGTATTTGCGGAGCTACATCAACACCAAGATGGCTTATGAAAGAGGTAAAGGAAAAACTCGAATCATTGTGATTATAATAACCAGGCTTTAATACTGATGCCGGATATCCTTAATTAGTAAATAAGTAAATATAAAATTTAACACTTTTTGTATAATAATGTAATTTTTTATCATAGTGATGCTTTTGTGTTGTAGTGTGTTGATTATTAGGGGGTAGAATATTGTAATATATATAACAAATACCCCTGGTAATGTAGAAATATTTGTCGGCAAGTGTATTTTTTTGTACATTTACTTAGAAAACCTTAAAACCGTAACACCATGAAAAAACCTGTTTTTATTATCTTTTTAGTTTGTTTTTTATTTGCCTGCCTTGTGATAAGATCCCAACCCAATGTTAAAGTTAAAAGTCAGGATGATAAGAAAATAGTTGAGATCCAATTCAATACAGAGGATTTCTATCTTAAGGAGACATTTTATACCTATAAAGGAAACAGCACATCGCAGATAGCGCCTTCGGTATTTATGGAATATATTTATAATCAAAAGACGGGCGAACCTGCGTTGCCTTACTACTATGCTGATATACTGGTGCCTTCAGATGCAGTTTTTATTTCTTTTAACCCGGACCATTCAGAAAAGGACTATGCGGAGAATATTGTTATTGAACCGGTACAGATCCCTGTGCCTACTATGGAAATGAATTCATTACCTGAAAGGACTGAACCAGATCCTGAAATATATAATTCCGGTATGCCTTACCCTGCTGATCCTGTTGAATATGTCGGAACCCGGAATCTGAGCAGGTACAGGATATTCAGCTTCCGCGTATCACCTTTTATATACTATCCTGCTGAAAATAAACTGGCTCTGGCTGATAATATTACCTTTACTATTGAGTATAAGCATGGAGATCAGAAGGAATACAGGTGGGATGACGGCACTTTCCGAGGAATAGTGAAGAATATTGTTGAGAATCCGGAGGACATTGATAATAATTCTTTGCGTGAACCTAAGGATGATGATATAAAATATCTGATAATTACAGAACAGACTTTTACGGATGATTTTCAGCCTTTGGCAGACTGGAAGACACAAAAAGGCATGCCTGCGGAAATAGTAGCTGTCGAAGATATTTATACTAATTACAGCGGATCAACGGATCAGTTAAAGATAAAAACCTGCATACAGGATTATTATATTAACAAAGGCACTGTATGGGTGGTGCTGGGAGGCGATGAAACTGTTGTCCCTGATCTTAATTCTTATGGCAATGTCAGCGATTATTATACAGATAATACAATGCCTGCAGACCTTTTTTACGGATGCTTTGATGATGAGTTTGACTGGAATGGCGACGGTGACGGTAAAAATGGTGAGGTTGAAGATGATATTGATATGGATCCTGAAGTGTTTATCGCGAGAGCGCCGATAAGAACTGCAAACCATATTGATGCTTATGTTTCCAAAGTACTTGCTTATGAGCAGTCTCCCGCTACTTCTGATTTTGTCAACAAAATGCTTCTTTCCGGCTTGCAATTGTGGAATACATGGAGCGGGCACAGCGACGCTGACTGGAGGAGCGAAGTGATGTGGTCGGATCATATTGATCCGCTCTGGGGTGGTACAAGATATAAGTTTTATGATACGGATACGGATTTTGGTGGCGATTCCTATGATATTACTTATACAAATATGAGCACCCAGTTAAATGACGGGTACGGATATATGCACATGGCAACACATGGTTTGCAGGAGGACTGGTCTATGGAGTCCGGATCATATTACAGTACAACACAGGCAGGCTCACAGACAAATACAAATAAACAGGGTGTGATAGTAACAATAGCATGTATCACGAATGCTTTTGACGGTGATTATTATGGTAGCGATCCATGCCTGAGCGAAGCATTCATAAGGAATGACCAGGGAGGATGTGCTGCATATTTCGGAAGCTCACGGTACGGATGGGGCAATTCGGACCAGACAACGGATTTCGGGGCGACATTCACTTATAACAGCAGGTTTTTTAATATGCTCTTTCAGGCGCAGCCTGTTGATAATAGTTATATGTTCGGAGCTGTTGCAGCAGCATGCAAAGCAGAATATATCAGCTCTTCCGCCTCTAACGGAGCAATGAGATGGCTGCAGTTTAACCTTAATCCCATAGGTGACCCTGCAATGGATTTGCATACTGATGACCCTTCTACATTCACTGTGAATGTTTCACAGAGCGTTATACCGATAGGCAATTCTGTAGAAATAACGATTGGCACGGGAATAGCAGGTGCACTGGTATGCCTCAGCAAAGAAGATGACGTGTATATTTATGGTTATGCTGACAATTCGGGAAATTTTGCCTGTACGCCAACACCTGAAACTCTTGGAGAGATAACTGTTACAGCTACAGCACACAACAGGATCCCGAATATCAGCACTATCTCGGTAGAGGAATGTCAGAATGCCTATGTTATACTCGAAGAATTCACAATATCCGATCCTGACGGTAATAATAACAGCCTCGCTGATTATGATGAAGATATTACATTGAATGTTACGCTTTATAATGTAGGCCTTTTGGACGCATCAAATGTCAGCGCTACGGTAACCACCTCTGATCCTTATATAAGCATAACCGATGATAATCAGGTATGGGGCGATATAGCTTCAGGGACATCACAGGCTCAATCACAGGCATACAGCCTTACAATAGCTGATAATGTTCCTGACCAGCACCTGGTATCCTTTGATATGACCATAACAGACGGTACTGACACCTGGAACTCGCAGTTTACGATTACCTGCCTGGCTCCGGTGCTTGCTGTTGAAGACAGTAATGTGGTGGCAGGTGTCTATCTGTCAGGTACTGACTATACTATCTGTGTGAATACAATGAATATCGGTAATTCCGGATCACCGGACGCTTCATGCGTTATGACAACCACAAGCAGTGATGCCACTGTTACGGAAGCATCATATAATGTTGGAATACTTGATATAGCAGAAGAACAGTTTGCTTTTTTCTGTATCAATACAAATGACGGACTGACTCCCGGACAATCAATACCTCTTACATTTACGTTAACCGCAGGCTCTTATTCAGAAGAGGTAACATATAATTTAAATATTTTTTCACAGACTGAATCCTGGGAAAGTGGTGGTTTTGGAAGCCACGCATGGCAGTTCGACGGTACAAATATAGGCGAATCAAGCTACTGGCAGGTAACTACTGATAATCCCTATGCAGGAACATACTGTGCAAAATCGGGTCCCATGTCGAGCTCCCAGGGAGGTGAGTCAACATTTCAGAGAACCTATCTTATAATTGATGTTGATGTTCCTGAAAGCGGTGAGACAGTATCGTTTTATAAGAAAGTGTCCTGCGAGCCGGGAGAAGGAACCCCGTATGACTGGTATGACTTCCTGAGCTTTGATATAGACGGTGAGCTGCAGGGACAGTGGGACGGAGAAGTTGACTGGTCCTATGAAGAATATTCTGTTCCCACGGGACAGCATACTCTCAGGTGGATATACGAAAAAGACGGCTATGTGGATAACGGTGATGACTGTGCATGGCTCGATGATATTACACTGCCCGTGACACCTGTTGATAACCCGGGATGCTACGTGCAAACAGTTGATAATGAAGTTCAGGATCCCCGGGTGTTAGTATATCCCAATCCTTCATCAGGGCAGGTGAACATATCACTGGAAAATGCGGAGGACAGCAACCTGGACATCATTGTTTATGATATTTTCGGCAGGGTCGTTGAACATATTAACCTGTATAAATATCAAAATAATGAAAAAATAATGGTCGATTTATCTGGGAAAGTCGTTGGAATTTATTATATTAGTATATTGAAAAAAGATGTTCAGGGTGATAAAATCCTGAAAACAGCAAAGGTTTCACTGATAAAATAACAGCAAACCAGGATAATTAAAATAAAAAGCAATAAAGATAAGCTGAGGGAACTGCAAAATTATAATAGTTATAGGGGTTTACATTAAATTATAAAAATAATTGCAGTTCCCTCTTTCTTTTCCACCCCCAATCATCCAATCAACCAATATTTGATTTATCCTCCTTATTTACTACCTTTCCCATCTGTTTTTAAAGTTATCAGCTTTTGAAGAATAAGGCTTTCAGCATACTGATATTTGTCATCATTGCAGTTACTATTGCTATTCTGGCAGTGATGTGGTTAAACCTTTCAGGTACAATTGAATCACTGGCAAAAGAAAAAATTAGTGAGACTACAAAAAAAGCTGAAGCAGAAATGGATGCATATTTCAATTGCGTCCGTTCATGCATTATACAGGTAAAGGAACTCACAGACTATGGTCTTATGGAAGCAGAGTTCAATACGGACATGAACCTTCTGTTGCTCCCTTTGTTCAACACCTCGCAACAGATCAAGACATTTGCCCTGGCCAGGACCAGCGGGTATGAGTTTTCAATGATACGCGAAGATTCCACATGGCTCAATAATTTCGTTTATGAAACGGATTCTGGAATGAATATAATGCGTGAAAGATGGAAAGGAGACTGCCAAAACAGGGAGATAGTAAGGAAATGGATAGACTACAATGCGGATTATGATCCGCGCAAAAGACCCTGGTTTACCGGAGCTAATAGTTCGAAAGATACTACAGTACCTTACTGGACAAATCCTTATAAGCTGGCTTTCCAGACCTTTCCGGGTATTACCGCTTCAATGCAGGCAAAATCGAAAGTGACGGGTGAGCATAATGTCGTACAATGGGATGTCCTGCTGTCGGAGATATCACATTTTATGAAAGATTTGGCTTTCAGCGAGAATGGCAGGGTATTCCTCCTGTCGGAAAATTTCGAGATACTGGGATTACCTAAAGATGACAGGTTCATACATACTGACAGCCTGAAGAAATATGTGCTTGCCCCCTATGACAGCGCCAGATACGGGCCTATGACAACAGCCGTGAATATATGGAAAGAGGAGGGGGAGGATTTTTTAACACCTTTCAGTTTTGATGAGCAGGATGAACGGTGGTGGGGACTCCTTCACAAATATGAGCTTGATAATGAACGGTATTTTATTATTGGCGTTGTTGTGCCTGAATCGGATTTTTTATCGGAAATAAAAAGGACCCGTGATATTATCCTGGGATGCAGCATAGTTGTTATGATCTTTCTTCTTATTATTGCCAAAGGATATTTTGACAAACGAAAGGCAAACAGGATACTGTTCAGGCAGAAATGCGAAATAGAACAGCAAAAGGAAGAGATTGAAGCACAACGTGATCATATAGAGCAGCAGAAGGACGAGCTTGAGATCAGGAATGAAGAACTTTTCCAGGCTAAGGAGGAGATAGAGGCTCAGCGTGATGAGATAGAAGCCCAGCGAGATCTTGTTGTTGAACAGAAAGAGGAGATAGAAAAGATACATTTCGAGATACAGGCAAGCATTCAGTATGCAAAACGGATACAGGAAGCAATACTGCCGTCTGCTGAATTCATGGATGATATGCTTGAGGATTATTTTGTCTTTTTCAGACCCCGTGATGTGGTAAGCGGGGATTTTTACTGGATGACGGAGCAGGAAGGAAATATTATTATTGCTGCTGCCGATTGTACCGGACATGGAGTGCCAGGCGCTTTTATGAGCATGCTCGGCTCAGCCTTCTTAAATGAAGTGGTGAGCAGCGAATATATCACACACCCTGGTGTTATACTCGGGAAGTTACGTAAAAAGATCATTAATGCACTCCACCAGAAAGGGGAGGAGATGGAGCAAAAGGACGGCATGGATATAGCCCTGTGCACCATAAAATCTGCTTCATGCCGTGTGCAGTTCGCCGGTGCAAATAATCCTCTTTATATAGTCAGGAAGAAAAACAGGGAAGCACTTGAGAATACAGCAGCGCTTGAAGGAGAGCATGTAACACTTTATGAGGTTGCTCCGGATAAGATGCCTATTGCTATTTATATTAAAATGGACCGTTTTGAAACACAGGAGTATTCGCTGGAAAAAGGCGACTGCCTGTATATTTTTAGCGACGGGTATGCAGATCAGTTCGGAGGACCAAAAAGTAAAAAATTCAAATATAAACCGTTTAAAAAGCTCTTAACTGAAATATCAGACCTGCCGATGAAAGAACAGGGCAAAAGGCTGGAACAGGAATTCGATAACTGGAAAAACCATAGCGGGCAAATTCACGACCAGATAGATGATGTTATTGTGATCGGAATAAGACTTTAGTAAAATTAACAATCTGTTAAAATTGAAACCCGTAAAAGAACATTAGATGAAATTATTAACCGGGTAGCGAAAAGAATTAATTAATCACCGAAGAGATCATGGAGATCATCTGATCTTTCAGATAAGGTTTGATCAGAAAGCCATCCATATTCATATTATCGAAAATATCATCTGAATATGCACTTCCGTAAGCTGTCTGTGCAATAACCGGCAGATCATTCCGCATCTTTTTTATTCTTTCCGCAGCTTCAAACCCGTCAATCTCAGGCATC
>Ga0180433_10009301_pt1 | contig 12055 bp, 6 predicted proteins | sample SS_ome_8_FD_132980 | JGI IMG/M metagenome (GOLD analysis project Ga0180433, IMG submission 132980) | Hypersaline lake sediment archaeal communities from the Salton Sea, California, USA - SS_1_D_1 metaG | ecosystem: Environmental > Aquatic > Non-marine Saline and Alkaline > Hypersaline > Sediment... | reverse complement strand
GGCGCGGCAGGCGTCGTAGTCCCAGCCCACCGCTTCACTCGTCTCCTCGTCGATGTAGTTGAAGGGCGGGTAGGCGTTCTCGACGGCGATGTTGATCTCCTGGCCGCCCAGGTCGTACTCGGCGGAGGGTACCTCGGTAGGTTCCGGCGCCTCAGTGGGTTCCGGCGCCTCGGTGGGCGCCGGCGCCTGTGTGGCGGGTGGAGCGCAACCGGCTGCGCTCGCCACGGCGATTGCCAATATGGTCAGCAGGGGCAGCATCTTGGTTACTTTCATCTTTTCTCTCCTTCTTTTGAGTGACGGTCTACGTTGGCTTTACACGTGGGAACGGCCAGAGGGCCAATGTCACACCCGGATAATCACCTCCTTTCGCGACGGCGATCTCTCGGAGAGCGGTGCGGGAGCCTCTTCAGTGGATAGAGGGTTGATATTGTTGGCCACCCCGGGACCGAGGTCATCGAATGGGGTTGGCTCCCTTCCTATTCCGAGAACGCGTGATGGCTACGACAAATCGAAATGCCCTAAACCTGGCGTGAGTTTAGCACGGTTGTAACTCAAAGTCAAGCGTGGGCTACGGAAGGTACGGCCCACCTTGACGGCTCACGGACCGGCTTGCTCGCCCCCAGCCTGGCAGCGGAATTCGAACTCGCTATCGCACCGGTTGGGTATAGGGTATGATCGAAACGTGTAACAAGCCCAGCTCGAGCAGCCCAAGCAGGACGACAGAACTTAGCGCCGCTACCACCAGCGCAATCAGAAGCGCACTCGCCGGTGGCAGGCGGTGTGCTGTTCGCACGACCTGTGTCAGCCAGACGATGGCCATCAGGCCGGCCACTCCGCCGACGAGGATTGGCCCTGCCTCGGTGAGCAAGCGCCCGTCGTCCACTACGTGGGGTGCGAGCGTCAGGAGCGAGGCCAAGAGTGCGATCAATACGACCCAGGCCGAAAAGGCTACCGTCGTCAGATGCACGTGTGTCTTGAACCGCTGCCGGCCGCCCACCAGGCGCGCGCCGCTCCAGGTCAGCAGGGCAATTGACAGGTCCGCCAGTGCCAGGAGCAGCGCCAGTCGCAGCGTTTCAGACGCATAGCTGAGCGCCATTGCGATGATTGAACCACCTAACCCGCTTCCAGTGGCCCACAACTGCAACAACACGGTCGTGAATGCACGCCAGGCCACAGCGAAGAACGCAGCCATCACCAGCGCGGCCAGGCTACGTCCCCAGGAGGCCAGTTCGATCTCCGGCAGGAAAGCCCACTGCCGGTGCATAATGAAGGCCGCCAGCCAGGCCGCCACGAGGGTGATGAAACTGCGCCCGCGGGGTGTAGAGCCACGTCCGATCGCTTCGCGCACGTCGAACGGTTGCAGATCAGCGCCACACCGATCGCACAGGTAGGCCCATCCGGGGTTACGGAATCCGCAGCGCGGGCACACGCGCTCGGTCACCGCGACAGGGGCCCTGGCAGCGGTTTTCCGTGCTTTTTTCCCCGATTCCTGGGGTCTGCCCAGGCGGGGAAACATCGAGCGTGAAGCGGGTTCGTCGGTTGGCTGTTGACGCAGTTTCCGTAGGCCAGCAACTGCATGCGCGTTGTTGGGGTTAACGAACAAGACGTTCTCCAGGCACACGATTTTGTCGGCTGTGCTCTCGACGACCGAGCTGAGCCACAGCCAGGCCTGCTCGTTGCGCTGATCCAGTTCGATCACGGTGATCAGGTTGTCCCGCGCCCGCCGGTCCTCACCCGCCCGGGCAGCCGCGATCCCCCGCTCCAGCAATGATTCGACCTGTCCCCTCATCGCTAGCTCCTTATGCGCAAGACGATTTGAGTGGGCGCACAAAGAACTTCAGGGTGTCCCCGCCGTTCAAGACTTCGGAGGTCGCTGAAAGGTCACTTCCGGACTCAAACACTGTTCCGTCCAGTGCACCTGTTCACAAGAGACGGCGCGCAGACCTCCGAGACTTGCCACTCCTCCGACCTGTAGATGCGCCCGACATGAGCGACTACCGGTACCAGTGTACCACGATTTTGCTCATCATGTCAAATCGGGATTCCACGGTAGCCTCCCTTGTATGATCCCCCCAACGGCGTTACAATACCAGCACTGTTGACGCGACATTACGCCGAACTTGGAGGTAAAAACTGACGTGCAGTTCTATTTCATCCGGCACGCTCAATCGGAGAACAACCTGTTGTGGCAGCGTACCGGCTCCAGCAAGGGGCGCAGCGCTGACCCGGACCTGACCGCGGTGGGTCGACGGCAGGCCCAGATTCTGGCCAATTTCCTGCGCGGACCGGAGCCAACCCCGGTGGTGGAGGGCCATGATCGCCAGAACCTGGCCGGATTTGGCCTGACTCACCTCTATACCAGCCTGATGATCCGAGCGGTGGCCACCGGGACGATCGTCGCCCGTGCGCTGGGCTTGCCGTTGGTCGCCCGGAAGGACACCCACGAATCGGGTGGTCTCTATCTGAAGGACGAGCAGACCGACGAACGCATCGGCCAACCCGGCCACAACCGGGCCTGCTTTGAGGCGCAGTATCCCGATCTGGTGCTGCCCGATTCATTGGGGGAGGATGGCTGGTGGAACCGCCCGTACGAGGAGCGCGAGGAGCGGCCCGCCCGCGCCCGACGCTTCTGGCAGGAGTTGCTCGAAAGGCACGGCGGCACAGAGGATCGGGTCGCCTTGATCAGCCACGGCGGGTTCTACAACCACTTACTGGGGACACTCTTGAAGATGCCAGAGTCGAAGAGGTTCTGGTTCTCCATGAACAACACGGCCATTACGCGCATCGAATTCCGCGACGAGAGCGACGATTTCGCCGAGCGCGTCAACGTGGTCTATATGAACCGGGTGGATTTTCTGCCGGGCGAGTTGATCACGTAGTCCCCCCGTCTTTGCAGGAGGTTGACGTGAAACACAGAGACCTGGACTACCTTGTCATCGCCGCCTTGCTCCTGTGTGGCTTGTACGTGACGATCACGGGGTTCATCGCCGACGTGTTCGGGCTGCACCAGTTCGCGCTGCATAGTACCACGGGCTACGTCTGCGCCGGGCTGGGCGTGGTGCACCTGGCGCTCAACTGGGGGCGGGTCGTGGCCTACCTCCGGCGGCGACTGGGGCGGCGGGAGCGGCCGACGGTCACACCGCCCCAGCGCGCACCGCGATTGAGCCGGCGGGGCTTTTTGGCCTCGGGCCTGGCGGCCGCCGGGGGCTTTGCGCTGGGGCGGCTGCTGCCCGGGCGGCGGTTGGGAGGACTGACCCAGCTTGAGGAGGCTGCAGACCTTGGCGCGCTGTACCACCAGTGGAGCAAGGTGGGGGGATCGCGCGCACCGGGGACGGCGCCCGATTGGGGCGGGCGGCCGGCGCGCTTCAAGACCTACACCGACGCGGAACGGTTCGCACTGCCCGACCCCCGCGGCTACCGCGGGCTGAGCCTGGAGGAAGCGGTCGAGGCGCGCCGCTCGGTTCGGGATTACGCCGCCGAACCGCTGTCGTTGGAGGATCTTTCACGCCTGCTGCACGCCGCCCAGGGCATCACCGAGTCCCGTTTGGGCTTCCGCGCCGCCCCCTCGGCCGGGGCGCTGTATCCCATCGAGCTGTATCCGATCGTCCACGACGTGGCAGGGTTGGAGCCTGGGATCTACCACTACGCCGTGCAGGAGCACGAGCTGGAGCAGGTGGAGGCGGGGGACTTCCGCGGGGCCACTACGCGGGCCGGGCTGGGGCAGAGCTTCCTGGGGCAGGCCGGCGCCTGTCTCGTCCTCTCGGCGGTCTTCCAGCGCACGCGCTGGCGGTACCGCGAGCGGACCTACCGCTACGTGATGCTGGAGGCGGGGCACGTGGCCCAGAACGTGTATCTGGCGGCCGCGTCGATGGGCCTGGGGGCGTGCGCGGTCGGTGCGTTTCTGGACGACGCGCTCAACGAGCTGCTGGGGCTGGACGGGGCGGAGGAGGCGGCGCTGTACGTGGTGAGCGTGGGGTAGGCGCCGCGTTGCTTCCCGTCATCGTGATAAGGCGCCGCTTCGGGCCAAGCCGAAGCGCCTTCGCTTCCTTTCGTATTGAAAGGTGTGAATGCATGCGGATTGCGTTGGCTGCCGTCGGTTTCACCTCGACGATTGCACAGGTGCTGTTGATGCGCGAGTTGGTGGCCACGTTCTACGGCAACGAGCTGCTCTTCGGGCTGGTGCTGGCGGCGTGGCTGGCGTGGGTGGCGGTGGGATCATGGGGGCTGGGCCGGCCGGCCGAGCGGCGCCGGTGGGGGACGCTGCGGGCGTTCGCGGCGGGGCTGGCGCTGGCCGCGGCGCTGCTCCCGGCGCAGATGGGGCTGGTGCGCGGCGCGCGGACGCTGCTGGGGGTCATGCCGGGGGCCTTCGTCGAGTTCGGGCCGATGGTGCTCACGGTCGTGCTCGTCCCAGCCCCGTTGTGCGTGCTGTGCGGCGCGCTGTTCACGCTAGGCGCGCGGCTGACCATCGAGCGGGGCCGCACCGCGGGCCGGGCCTACGTCTGGGAGAGCGCGGGCGCGGTTGCTGGCGGGGCGCTGTTCAGCTTTGTCTTCGTCCGCTGGCTCGACCCTTTTCAGACTGCGCTCCTCGTCGGGGGCGTCGATCTGACGGTGGCAGTCCAACTCCTGAAGGGTGAGGCCCCTCGACAGGCCCCTCCACAAGTTCGGGGCGACGCTCAGGGCAGCGCGGGCAACCTGAAACTACCTCTGGCGTGTTTCTTGCTCCTGACCCTCGCCGCTCTTTTCATAGGTCCCACCCTCCACACCGCCACCCTCCACTGGCAGTGGACGGACCAGGTTTTCGCTGCCGACTCGGTCTACGGCCGCCTGACGGTGCAGGCCCGCGACGGGCAGCGCGCGTTCTTCGAAAACGGCCTGCTGACCTTTGAGACGCAAGGAGTGTTCCCCGAGGAGGTGACCCACTTCCCGCTTCTGGCGCACTCCGACCCACGCGAGGTGCTGCTCGTCGGCGGAGGCGTGGCCGGGGACGTGCGCGAGATCCTCAAGCACCCCGTCGACCGCGTGATCTACGTCGAGCTCGACCCGCTGTTGATTGAAGCGGCGCAGGTCCACCTGCCGCCGGAGGACGCGGCTGTGCTGGACGATCCGCGGGTCCGGCTTGTTCTGACCGACGGGCGGCTGTACGTCCGGCGGTGTGCCGAGGCCGCTCGCTTCCCTTCGCTTCCCTTCATATCGAAAGGGGCCGCTGATGATGCAGAGGACGCCATGTGCCCTGCGTTTGACGTGGTCGTGCTCGACCTGCCTGAGCCGGCCACCGGCGCGCTCAACCGGTTCTACACCCACGAGTTCTTCGAGGACGTGCGCACGGTGCTGGCCCCCGGCGGGGTATTTTCTCTGGGACTGCCCTCGGCTGAAAACTACTGGAGCCCAGAGCTGGCGCGGCGCAACGGCAGTGTCTACCACACGCTGCGCGCGGTCTTTCCACAGGTGGTCGTGCTCCCCGGCGAGCACAACTTCTTCCTCGCTTCGGACTCCTCCCTGGAGACGGACCCGGCCGTGCTGGCGGGCAGGTTGACCGATCGCGGCGTCGACACCCGCTGGGTGACGCCGGACTACGTGGAGTACACGTTCACCACCGATCGCTTCGCCGGGGTGCAGGCGGAGCTGGCGGCGACGGCGGGCGTGCGGCTCAACCGGGATCTGGCGCCCATCTGCTACTACTACGACCTGGTGCTGTGGCTGTCGCGCTTCTATCCCAACCTGCGGGGGCTCTTCGAAGGCGCCGACCTGGCCAGTTTGTGGTGGGTGGCCGTGCCGCTGGCGCTGGTCGTGCTGCTGGCGCGCCATCCAGGCTTCAAAGGCGCCATTCCGATGGCGCGTTGGCGGTCTAACTGGGGTGTACTATTGGTCATCGCCGGCATCGGTCTGGCGGAGATGACGCTGGAGGTCGTAATCCTGTTCGCCTTCCAGGTGCTGTACGGCACGATCTACGCCCGGGTCAGCTTGATCGTGACGGCCTTTATGGCCGGGCTGGCGCTGGGCGGCGCGGCGGGCGATTGGCTGCTGGGGCGCTGGTTAGCGGTCGGCGGGCAGGAGTCAGCGGTCACTGGTCGGGCCAGACGGGCGTTGATCGCTGTACAGGCCGCCGTCGCGCTCTACAGCGCTGTCTTCCCTCTGATCCTCTCGCTGCCGGCCTCCGTGCCGGTGGCCGTTTTTCCACTGCTGGCACTGATGGCGGGCGCGCTGACGGGAGCTGCGTTCCCTCTGGCAGTGGCGCTGATGCGGGGGAGCGCCGGACGCGCGGCCGGGCTGCTGTACGGGGCCGACTTGGTGGGCGGCTGCCTGGGGGCGCTGGCAGGAGCCGTGTTCCTCGTGCCGGTGCTCGGCATCCCGCAGACCTGCATCGCTGTAGCGCTGGTCGGCCTGGCAGGCCTCCTGGCGCTCCTGTGATAGCGTGCTCCGAGAACTCTCTGACTACCATCTGCCCTCCCAACTCCCGAAACCTGAAACTCCCACTATCGGTGGTGACGCTGGTCGGTCTGGCGTCGCTCCAGAAGTATAGTATAATATCATCCCTCGCAGTCCGATTGAACATGTCACTGCGGGACAATCCGGGGCGGGCGCGGCCGAGCTGGGCGCGCGGATTTTCACAAATCGCATGGGGGCGCGCAGCCCACGGATATTTCCCCCTTTTCTCGCAGATCTCCTGATCTGAGTTTCCCGAGGCCTGAGCGGTTCGTCCGTTGCTGCCACCCCTAGGTGCGTGAATTGCCGGGCGCAGAGGCTGCAGAGTTAGCCACCTGTCGCTTGGCGAACGCGATCGAACGGTTGAAGGTACCGCTGCCGATGCCGCCCCCGACCGCGGACGGTCGGGGGCGGTCGGGCTTCCCTTTATATGGGAAGGGGCTGCGGCCTGCCCTCCTGCCATAGGTTTCAACGGGGCGGCTGGAGGTAAATCGCTCGACGACGTCATACCGCGCTTCCAGCGGTTCTGCGACCCACGGATGAGGGAGGGAAGTCAGAAACGAGAGACTCTCAGAGTCTTATCACACTGATGCCCATAGAAGTGGGCCATATCGAGGAGCACATGGAAACCAAGATGACACTTTCAAAGGTACTCCCAAGGACGTTTTTGTGGATGCTGGTGCTGACCGTTGCGCTGGGCGGGATCTGGGCGCTGCGGGCACATGCCTCTCGACCGAAACAGGAGGTCGACGTCGTCGAGTTGGCGGATCGCATCAATCGGTGGCACCTGGGCGCGTTCAGCGGCTATCGCTTCAACCGCTGGATCTCGTTGGGCGACATCGTCCGTTTCAACGAGCGTATCGCCGACGGTGACGTGCAGGTCTTCATCGACCCGGCATTTCTCGACAGCATCGGGGCCAACGCGGCCTACGTCGACTGCGAGGGGATCGCGTGTGCCACGTACTTCAACGACCTGGTGCTGGCCGCGCCGCCGGGCGAGGTGCCTCCGCAGACGTTGTGGCACGAGAGCATGCACGCCATCTTCGACGAGCACGACTCGGAGCTGCTGGTGAGCACCGACGAGATCTATACCTGGTACATGGAGGGCGTGATCAACATCCCGCTCCAGCAGGTGTTGACCAAGTACGAGGACGAGCTGAACAAGGGGGAGACGTGCGACCAGGAGCGGCTGGACCAACTGTGGAGCATGTTCGAGCGGCGCATGGAGGAGGCCCGGAACACATCCTACGGCCCCATCACCAGCGACGCCCAGATTCAGCAATTGCGCGAGCTGACGGGCTTCAACGTGGACGTGGATTACATTCGCGCGCAGTACGTCGCCGCTGGGCTCGACAAGTGCCCAGCGGCCACGACTCCGGAGGCGACCGCGGCCGCGCTGGACCTGATCTTTTGCATTGACGTCACGGGGAGCATGGACGACGACATCGCCAGCGTGAAGGCCGCGGCGTCCAACATCGTCAACACCGTGGCCGCCAGGAGCAGCGACTATCGGGTGGCGATCGTCGCCTATCGGGACTGGGACGACTCAGCGGGCTACGCCATGTTCGAGGATTATGCCTTCTCCTCGGACGTGGGCGCGATCATCGCCAACATCAACAGCCTGAGCGTGGGCGGGGGCGACGACGAGCCTGAGGCGGTGCTCGAGGCGCTGATGCGGGCGATCGATTCGCGCTCGGTGGGCAGTTGGCGCAATAACGTGAACAAGCAGGTGATCGTGATGGGGGACGCCCCGCCCCACGACCCCAGCCGGGAGGGGTTCACGGCGGCGTCCGTGGCCCAGGCGGCCGAGGACGCCGACCCGGTGGTCATCCAGGCTATCGTCGTGGGCAACGAGGGCATCTACAGCCCGGAGGCGGTGGAGGCCTTCCGTGAGCTGGCCACGCTGACAGGGGGCAACTTCTTCGAGGCGGCCGACGCGTCGCAGGTGGCCGAGGTGCTGCAGCAGACGATTGAGGACATCCAGCCCCTTGGTGGAGACGAATCGCTGTTGTTTGGGGCAAGTGTGCTGGTGATCGGGGCGGCCTGCCTGGGCGGGGTGGTCATTCTCGGGGGACTCGCGCTTCTGCTGATCGTCCGGCGGCGGCGGCGCCGGCAGCCCGCGCCACCGGCCTACACCCCACAACCCGCCTATCCCGTGCAGCCATCGCCGCCGCCACAGCCGGTGGCCGGCCAGGTCCGTTACTGTGCGTACTGCGGCACGGCGGTCCAGCCCGGCGCACGCTTCTGCAGCAACTGCGGGAGCAGGGTCTAGCGAGCGGAACGGAAACCAGGTTTCTTATATGAGCAGCACCACGCCGGTGACGACCAGAATGAGAGCCACAATCTTGCGGAACAGCGCCTGGTCGATATATTTCTGTAGCCAGGAGCCGACGAAGGTGCCGGTCAGCAGAAACGGCGCCATCAGCAGCGCAAAACGGAGGACCGTGCCTGTGAGAAGCCGATTGGCGGTGAAGAGCACCATCTTGTAGCAGGCGTCGGCGAAGAAGATGCCGTAGAGCGTGGCCCGGAAGGTCTGCTTTTCCTTGAGCACGTGGGCCAGGTAGATGATGATCGGCGGGCCGTTAACGCTGAACATGGCGCCCAGCGCGCCGCCGAGGAACCCGCTGAGCGGCGCCAGGTGGAAGGCTCCCCGCTCGTGCGTCGCTGGGGCAGTAGAGCGATCCCCGCGCAGCAGCGCGTACAGCGCCCAGCCGGTCACGAGCAGGCCCAGGACGCGCTTCAGAAGCTCGTGGCCGAAGGAGAGCAGGACCCACGTGCCGATCGCCGTGCCCACCAGCAGCCCGCATAGCAGCAGGAACAGCAGCCGACGGTGGATGGAGCGCCAGTTGGACGCGACCAGAACCGCGCCCGATAAAAGATCGAAGATCAGGAAGACGGGCGTGATGAACTTGACGTCGAGGATGAGCATCAGCAGCGGCACGGAGAACAGGGCGCTGCCGAAGCCGGAGACGCCCTTGACGAAGTGCCCGCTGAAGATGATCAGACCGGCCAATAGGATGATGCTGATTTCGGTGGGTGCCATGATTTTTCGTCTTTCACGACGTCCCCGAGAGGCGGCCCTACGGGCCGCTGGGGGGCTGGGAGCTTTGAACGACTGAAGTCGCTACGGGGCCTCCGCAAGTCTCAAATATCGAGAGCGGCACGGGCTTTGTCGAGTTCCGCTTCTACCCCCAACGCCTCGAATATCTGGATTGCATGTTGCAGCCGTTCCCGCCCTTCTAACATAAAGGGATGCGAAGGCGCTTCGGCTTGACGCGAAGCAGCACCTTCTTGCAGCCCCAGGGATGTGAGGGTGAGCCCCAGCTCGTAGGTGCTCCTCCCCAGCTCCAGTTTGTTCCCCGTCGCCGTCAGGTGTGCGACACTCTCCTGCAAGCAGCGCCGGGCTTCTCGCAGCCTGCCGGCGAAGCGATGGATCTGGCCCAGGACTCGATGAACGATACCCTCGTACTCCTGGTTGCCCATCTCCTGTGCCAGGTCCAGCGCAAGTTGGCAGTACTCGCGGGCCTCGTCCTCGTCGTTCAACTCCAACTCGACCTCGGCGAGCAGCCTGTAGGCGTCCATCAGGGTCATCTTGTCGCCGATCTCCAGGAGCAGCTTGACGGCCTCCTGGAGATAGCGCAACGCCTGTGGGTGGTTCCCCAGGCTGTGATGGACCTCTCCCAGGTTGTTGAAAACGTCGGCGATGCCCTGTACGTCCCCAATCTCTCTCCGGATCTTCAAGCTTTTCTCATACTGTTCTACGGCGCGAGGATACTCGCCCAGCGTGTAGGCGATGACCCCCAGATTATTATAGCACATCGCCGTTCCATGGGTGTGGCCGATTTTGCAACTCATCTCCAGGCTCTTGCGCACGTACTCCACCGCCAGGGCGTAGTTGCTCTGGCTCCAGTACACATGCGCCAGGTTGTTGTAGGATCGGATGGTCCCATACAGGTCCCCGACGCTTCCCCGCATCTCAATGCACGTCTGGAAATACGCGATGGCCTGGTCGTGGTCCCCCATTCGTAGGTAGATCGTGCCCAGCGTGTGGTGCAACTCAGCCTTGACCCGGGGGCTTTCTTCGTCCTGAGGCAGATTTTCTGCGATATTGAGCCCTAACCTGCATAACTGAAGTGCCTCGTCATAGTCCCCCTGTTGCATGGTGATCCAACCCATGTCACCGTAGATGCGGGCGATCTCTGGAGTTGGCTCGCCTGCGTCGAGGGCTGTACAGGTGAGGTGAAGATACCGCAGGGCCTCGTCGTATCGTCCCTGCAGTTCCCACGTCTTGGCGATCTTACGCCGCACCTCAGCCGCCGGGCGGCCTTCAGCCGCCGGGCGGCCTTCGGCCGCCTTGGCAACGGTGGGCGGGTGACAACCGAGTGCATTTCGATAGCTTTCCGATGCTTTCTCGTACTGTCCAATGAGCCGATAGACGTCGCCCAGCGATACGTAGATGCGATATGCATCTCCTCTGTCTCGATCGAGCGACAGGGCCTGGGTATAATGGGCGATGGCCGCTTCGTTCGCGTATCTGTCCCTGGCCTTGTCTCCTGCCTTGACCAGGTAATCCCAGCTTTTTTCCCGATCGCCGCTGTGGCAGTAGTGGTGCGCCAGGAGCTCATAAACCTCCTCCAGGCTTTCGACATACGTTTGTTCCAGGTACTCCCCCACCCGGTGGTGCAATTCCCGCCGGTGGGCGTACAACAGGCTCTCGTAGGCCACCTCGTGTGTGGTGACGTGCTTGAAAACGTACTCCCACTCGGGGGCAGGTCTGTCCAGTGGGGTCAGATCCAGCCGGCTCAGCCGATCCAGGTTTCGTCGCAGTCTCTCCGGGGTAATCTCCACCGGATAGATTCCGTGCAGTGTCCGATATCGGAACGTCCTACCGATGACCGCGGCTACCTTCACCGTCAGCTTGCTGCTCTCATCCAATCGGTCGATGCGGCTCATCACCAGCGCCTGTACGCTGTCGGGAATCTCTACCTGAGACAAATCCCGCACTACGTCGTATCCTGTTCCATTCTGTCGGGGCACCAGGTAGGCGCGATCGATCAGTGAGTGGATCACCTCCTCGACGAAGAAAGGGTTGACCCGGGATTCACCGCGCAGGATGCACTCCCGCAGTGACGATGGCAGTTTCGCCATGCCCAGCTTGAGCTGTGCCAGTCTCAGCGCATCTTCCGCCGGCAGGTCCGCAAGTTCGATCCGATTGTAGTGGGTGTATTGTGTCCATTTCGCCAGGTCGATGGTGGGGCGATGGAGCGCCACCATCAGGATGCGATCGTCGGCCAGGTTGCGGGCGACGTGGTTCAACAGCTCAAGCGAAATTGCGTCGATCCAGTGTACGTCCTCAAACACGATCAGGAAGAGCGGCACCTGTCGCGCCTGGTGTCGCAGGAGGGTGAGGGTAATCTCGAACGTCCGTTGTTTCCGCAGTTGCGCGTTCAGGGAGGCGGTCAATTCGTTATCGGGCACCGGCAAGCCCAGCAGTTGAGCCATCAACGGCACCCAATTCTTGAGCGCCGGGTCGACCTCCACCATTCTCTGCTCGATGCGGCGCACCTTGTCTGCGCGCTGCTCTCCCTCGTCCGCGTTCAAGCCGAAGAAGGATGCGAAAAACTCCGCCCAG
>Ga0180433_10009300_pt1 | contig 12056 bp, 11 predicted proteins | sample SS_ome_8_FD_132980 | JGI IMG/M metagenome (GOLD analysis project Ga0180433, IMG submission 132980) | Hypersaline lake sediment archaeal communities from the Salton Sea, California, USA - SS_1_D_1 metaG | ecosystem: Environmental > Aquatic > Non-marine Saline and Alkaline > Hypersaline >... | reverse complement strand
TTAAACCAATTGCAATAGAACCAGTCCCCTGAGAACCAGCACCAGCAGACGAACCTAATGCAATCGCTTCAGTACCTTGTGCAGTCTCCCCAGCATTATCACCTATTGCAACAGCTGAACCCCCTTGAGATCTTTTACCTGCATCATTACCAATAGCTACCGAACTGGCACCTTGAGTATCTGTTCCAGCGTTTCTACCAATTGCTACACTGTATAATTTTTGTCCCACACGACCAGCATAATAACCTAAACTGACAGCATAAGTTGATTGTGATTGATTACCAGCGAACCAACCTATTGCCACCGCCCCAGTACTTTGGCGACTTTGACCAGCAGCACTACCAATTGCTATCGCGTAAGAATTCTGACTTACTTTTCCTGCGTTACGGCCAATAGCAACAGTTTCTAGTCCTTGATTAGAGCTCGCACAGTTATCACCAATGGCTATAGCATAATTTCCTTGATTTTGATATCCGCAAAAAGGGCCAATTGCTATCGAATTGTTACCTTGACCAGTATTTCCAGAAAAATATCCCACAGCAACTGTATTATCACTTTGTTCATTAGAACCAGAAAAATATCCCACAGCAACTGCATTAGTACCTTGTCCAGTTTGACCTGACAAATTTCCTATAGCAACAGAATTAGCACTCTGGCTTAAACTACCCGCAGTAGTACCAATTGCTATCGAATTGGCACCTTGTGCTGTTATACCCGCTTGAGAACCGATAGCTACAGATTGTAATCCTTGAGTACTAAATCCCGATCTATAACCAATTGCCACTCCTGAAGTACCTTGGTTCCGCCAACCACAAAGATTACCTACTGCAGTACCAAAAACACCTTGTTCAACAACACCACAACTGGGACCTATCGCAGTAGCATTGCTACCTTGACTGTTGGCTCCGCTACTCTGGCCTATCGCTACGGATGCAACACCTTGCGCAGTTTCTCCCGCATTATAACCAATAGCAACAGAACTACTACCCTGTAAATGTCTACCACTTTCTCTACCAATTGCTACCGAATTGGCTCCTTGATCAGTGTATCCGGATTGGCTACCAATTGCTATTGCGGAATCACCTTGATTCCTAAATGCACAGAAATAACCTAAAGCAATTGCATAATTACTTTGTTGACTAGCACCAGCTAGATATCCCACAGCAACTGCACTATTACCTTGATTAGTTCTACCCGCATTATTACCTATAGCAACTGCACCTAAAGTCTGACTTAAATTACCAGCGAGATTACCAATTGCTACCGTTTGATTACCTTGTGATGTTTCTCCCGCATCATAACCAATAGCAACAGCACTATCACCCTGTGAAACTTTACCACTTTCTCTACCAATTGCTATCGAATTGGTTCCTTGATTACTGGAACCACTTGTATTACCAATTGCTATAGAATAGTCTCCTTGACTTGAAAAACCAGCCTGTTGTCCCAAAGCCACTGCTGAATCACCTTGATTATTAAATGCAGAAAAATATCCTATAGCAACGGCATTATCACTTTGTTCATTAGAACCAGAAAAATATCCCACAGCAACTGCACTATTACCTTGTCCAGTTTGACCTGACAAATGTCCTACAGCAACTGCATTAGTACCTTGTCCACTTTGACCTGACAAATTTCCTATAGCAACTGCACTAGTACCCTGACTTAAACTACCAGCGAAATTACCAATTGCTATCGCTTGAGCACCTTGCACTGTTTGTGCTGTATTATTACCAATAGCAACTGCATTAGTACCTTGTCCAGTTTGACCTGCCAAAGATCCTACAGCAACTGCACGCGTACCCTGACTTAAACTACCAGCGGAATTACCAATTGCTATCGCTTGAGCACCTTGCACTGTTTGTCCTGCATTATTACCAATAGCAACACACTCATTACCCTGTGATTGTCTACCCGCATCTGTACCCATTGCTACAGAATCGTCTCCTTGAGCTTGTTGTCCAGAGTTTCTACCTATTGCTACAGATTGGAAACCTTGTATTTCCCTACCAGCACTATCTCCTACCGCCACAGCACTATTACTCTGTGACTGTCTTCCCGCTCGAAAACCTAAGGCAACAGATGAAGAACCTTGTTCTGTTCTGCCCGCGCTAGAACCCACTGCTACAGAATCACCACTTTGATTAAACTGCCCCGAATTTTCACCAATGGCTACAGAATAAGGACCTTGAGATTGGGCACCAGCAGAAAATCCCATAGCAACAGCAAAATTACCCTGTGAAGTTTGTCCTGCCACTGAACCTAGGGCTACAGAAGAAGCACCTTGCGATTGGGCACCAGCTAAATTACCAACAGCCACCGCATCACCATCTTGAAGTGTATTACCTGCACGATTACCTATGGCTACCGATTGAGCACCTTGCGATTGGGCACCAGCAGAAAATCCCACGGCAACTGCAAAATTACCCTGTGAAGTTCTACCAGCAGTATCTCCCAAAGCTACAGAACTATCACCCTGCGACTGTCTTCCCGCTCCAAAACCTACGGCCACCGCATATTGCCCTTGTTCTGTTCTACCCGCGCTAGAACCTACTGCTACGCAATCATTACTTTGATTAAAGCGACCCGACGAATTACCTACTGCTATAGAACGAGCACCTTGCGACTGTATTCCAGCCTCATTACCCACCGCCACAGCAGCACTACCTTGAGATGTTTGTCCAGCATTAACACCAATGTGTATATTTGCACCGTCTTCTGTATTCCAAGCAGCACCATCCCAATAAGCATAATTACTATAAGCAGTACCATCTGGTAAAGTTGTTCCACTACTTGCTGTAGTATAAGTTAATTCTTTTGTAGTAGTATTGTAAAAAACACTATTAGCACTCGAAGTACCATCTGAACGAACAGGATCCACGTAAAATCCAGCATTACTAGCATTTCTAGCTACTCCAGAAGCATTTAAAACTATGGAACCAGCTGTTTGATTAGTTTCTCCAGCTTTATTACCAATAGCAATAGCATTGGCACCTTGTGTACTCCTACCAGCATCAGCGCCGATAGCAACAGCTTTAGTACCTTGACTTGTATTTCCGGCATTGCTACCAATATGAATTTGTTCACCATCAGGTACCCAATCCACACCATTCCAATAAAGATAGTCACTTTTATTGCTACCATCAGCTAATACTTGATCATTCAATAAACCGGCTTTAACCATATCGGCAGCCACATCATAAGGATTTTGATCATGATTCGAAGGTTGTAAATTTACAAATGTTGCATTACCTCTTCCTGACATTTTATTTATTTTATTTATTGCTAACATTATTAAATAAAATAACATTTTTACTTTATAAAACATAATTTATGATTAAAGCTAAATCTCCAGCTGTATTGTTAGCAACATTTACCAATACACCAATATTTTCATTACCCTCCGTTACAACAGCCGTACCATTCTGTACCGCTCCCGCACTACCCAATGGAAGAATAGCGTTATTAGCTTTATTTAAAACACCACCCAATGCATTCACACTAGTCATTGTAGCTCCATTGAAAATACTAGCACCAACTGGTACAGCAGACCAAGCTTGTACAGCAACAGAATATGTAGGTACACCCGCGCTAGTAATTAAAGTACCATTATTTGTTAATCTAGCATCTAATATTACAGCACCTACAGGTAAAGTAGCTAAAGATACTTTATAATTAGGTACTGCTGTATTACCCTCAGCATCTATTGCTGCTGGTTGATTAGGAAATTTATTTAAAAATACACCACTTGTTGCAGCCGTTGTAGCAAAAGATGTGGGAGCATAAGCAACATACTGATAGAGTGTTTTACCTGGAACTGTAACAGAACTATTTAGTAGTTCTACATTTATAGTATTAAAGCTAGAATTAACTGCTTCAATTTCATCAGCATTCATTACTGCAAATTGTGTTGCAACATGTGCTACATCAAGTGGACCATTACCTGGGATGGGTGTTGGAGGAATTCTATACGACATTTATTCTAACATAATATTTTATATTTTTATAGTCATCTTTTGTAATTTAATAATATCACCATATTATAAAATTGTATTTTCATAATGTATAATAGATCATTACCCAATGAAATTATAGAGTATATTCTTATTTTCACCCACCGCCATTGTCATACTTGTAAACAAAAATTCAACCCTAATTTTTATACTACTTTTCAAAACTTAGATTTTTGCTCGCAAGATTGTTACGATTTTATATGATTTATTTCATATAAAATTGATTTTTATCTTTACAAATCTATACCTAAATAGACAAATGTATTTTTCCAAATCAAAACTAAATGAAAGTATTAAATGGGCTATAAATAAACCTAATATTACAGGTCCACTCAAACTTAAAAAAAATATGGAACTTAAAGAAAGGAATTGGGGTAATCATATTCTAGGTAAAAATAATTCTGGACAATGGAGTAATTTATTAGGAGAAAAACTTATACATGATGTACTTAAAAATAACGGTGAAAATCCTGTAAGACCTAAAAGAAAATCTGGTTTCCAACCAGATTGGGAAACAGATACACATATCTATGAAGTTAAAACTTCAAACTGGTGTGTGAATGGTACAGCTGGAGAAAAAGTTTTGGGTACATGGATTAAGTATCAAGATATACCCAAAATTTACGGAAAACCCTTGCGTATAATATGTATTGCAAATCAAGAATACGAACTAGAATACGGTAAAATTAATTATTTTGGAGATAATATTAGTGATAAAAACAAACAAATTTTACAATTAGCCAAATCTTGGGGAATAGAATATATCAAGTTTAGTGACCTTATAAAAACTATTAATTGTAAATAATAACTTCTGTTGTAGTAGAAGCTGGTTTTTTAGAATTAATTGCTCTTCTTGCCATAACATCTTCACAATTATAATCTTTAAAAGTATTCATTACTAAATCTACTTTTGCATTACTCATTACAAATTTAATTCCATTTAATTTTTTAATCTCATTAAACAACAGTTTATGTTTTTCTAAATCAAAGCCACCAGCATTATATCCCACAAAAGATTTATTATTCAAAGGAACATAAGGTGGGTCTAAATACACAAAATCACATTCTTTAATATTCCTAATAGAATCAATAAAATTAAGATTTTTAAATTCAACTTCTTTAACTAATTCACTAATATAATTTAATTCTGATTCACTTATTATTTTTGGAGTCGTCTTATAATGTCCATATGGTACATTATAACCATTGGGACCTTCACGATACATGCCACGAAAACAAGTCTTGTTAAGAAACATAAATAAAGCCGACTTATCAACACTACTATCATTAATATTATTATACTTATTTCGTAACCAATAATAATAACTTTCTTTAGATGTTTTGGCTTCTTCAATACATTTTGGGTTTCTATTTATTATACTACCTTTTATACAATCATATTCTTTCATATACAAACTTATATAATTATACAATTCATCCTTAGCCATTTGAATATGCTTAAAAAGATTTATTAATGTACTGTTCAAATCATAAGCATAAATCTTATTTTTTATTACAATTTTTCCTTGTTTTTGTAAAGATAATACAGCCAACAAAACACTACCACCACCTAAAAATAATTCATGATAATTATCCATTTCTCTAGGTATTTTTGTAAGAAGATTATCAATAATTTGTGTCTTACCACCAACCCATTTTAGAAATGGTTTTTGTATTTGTTCTTTCGACATTTCTATATTTTTGTAATCAATATCTTTAAAATCAATTTTATAATTATAAAATTGATTTTTATCTCTACAAATATATACCTAAATATAAAATGTCTAACACACTCTGGGAAAAATCTACTTCGTTTAGATTCTCTAAACCATTAGATGATTCCATATACACAGATATTAATATTATGGTACAAAAAAAACAATATGATACACAAAAAATAATATTTGATATATCATACCAATACACTTACTCCCCCAATAACACAACTAAATGTGGAATTCCTTTTGAAAAAGAATATCAAGGTGATATTATACTAGCAAATCCAATGACATCGATTATGGTTGAGTATCTTCTAATGCCTTTAGAAGACACAAAAAAAATATGCGGTGATGATTGCCCTCTTCGTTACAAAAGTAATATTATGTTAGCTCTCACTAATTTTTGGGACTAATTCTTAAACTCAAAAGCACCAAAATAAAAATCTTCACCATAATAATTTTAGTATTTATTATAATATAGAATTTTTATTATTATGGAATAATAAAAATTATTTAAGGACGATCACCAGGAACCTCGGTGTCCGCTAAATACCAAAGCTTAACAGCAAGATCACCCTGATCAATATTCTCTGTATTTAAGAAAACACTTACTTCAGTAGCGGGAGCTGTCACAACAACACCATGGGGACCAGAATTCATATCAATACCTTTAGTACCAAGGGTCATATTGTCAATAGTAGCTGTTGCCGTGCCAATCACATTCGCTGTCTCTGGGATAGGACCATTAATAGTAACTTGTAAAGCGCTAGTATCTACCGTTATTTTGGGCTCACCAGCAAAAAACTTAACACCAGCCTTGGAATTAACACCTGTATCGCTACCACCAAATGGAGTGGCACCAGTTGGTGTTGCATTAGCTAAATTGTTATTACCTACTGCCGCCGCAGCCCATGCTTCAGTACCAATATTAATAGTAGAACCAGCTAGACCTAGCAGAGGTACATTATTGTTAGTGATACGCATACCAACAATAACCGCACCGGCAGGAAGGTGAAGTAATTGAGGATCAGTTACAGCAGTAGCTGCTGGTTGTTTGGGCTGACGATTAAGGAAAAGGCCATTACCAAGAGTCAATGTACCAAATTCATTAACATTAACTGCATTAGGTGCGTAACCAGTAACGGTATAAATAGTACCGATACCAACAACTTCTTTAGCTAAATTCTCGTCATATACGGTCATACGCTGAACTTTCATTTCGTCAGCTTCCTCAAAAGCGACTTGCATATTTTGGAATTGATTTGCTGCATTTTCAACTAAGGTAAAATTTTCATTACCAGCAATAGGACTAGGAGTTGCCATTTTATTTTATTATACATTAACATTATTTTATTTTATTTTATTTTTTTACATTTTTAGAATTATACTTTTACATACAACACTTTTTCCATTTCTTACCACTCTCACACGGACACAACTCATTTCTACCAATTTTTATACCATTATTCTTCTTCTTTGGTTCTCTGGGACCATTCAAATCTATGCCAAATATATTTGTTATCTCCGAAACCACATCAGGAGTTATTTGGTTGGGATCATTTATTTTAGACGATAATTTCATTAATTTCTCTAATTTCTCTGGTCCCAACTTACCAGGATCTATTCCCATTTGCTGTAAAAGCGGTAATACACTACGTACATCCAAATTATCCATTTATATTTTATTTGTTTTGTTTTAAATAAAGTTATTATATATATATAAATGACTACGAACAAAAAGAATAAAAAATTGTTCTTCTTTTTATTTATAATTCTTCTACTTATATTAGTTCTAGTGCTTTTTTGGTTCATCTTCCACAAAAAAGAAAATCTTTCTTTACCTAAAAACTTACCTAAAAACTTACCTAAAAACTTACCTAAACATTTAATTCCAGTTCCTTTCAATCGTGAAACTACTGATACAACACTTAAAAAAATCGCTACCCAAATAATTGGTACCCAAAATACTCCCATCTATATTATAGATAACTTCTTATCTCCACAAGAATGTCAAGCTGTAATAGAAAGCGCAAAAGGAAAATTGGTACCCTCCCCCCTCACTCGTCAAGACCCTACAGATCCAGAATTTAGAACTAGTGAAACTTGTTATTTTGATGGTACAGGCATACAAAACGCCATAGAACAAAAAATAATCAATCAAATTAATTTACCCAAAAGTAATACTGAAGATTCTCAAATACAACATTATAAAAAAGGTAATGAATTCAAAGCTCATTTTGACTACTTTGACCCAGATGTTGATGGAGAATTCTTAAAACAAGGTCAACGTACTTTTACCTTTATGGTATATTTAAATGATGTAGAAAAAGGTGGACAAACAGATTTTGTTAAACTTAATCAAACTGTGTATCCCAAACAAGGAACAGCAGTAGTATGGTGTAATATTAAAGAAGATGGTACACCAGATGATATGACCATGCATCAAGGTTCTCCTGTAGAAAATGGTGAGAAATGGATTATCACAAAATGGTTTCTACAAGACAATCCATATAAATAATTTTATACTGAATCATAATTTTACAATAATTATATTTATTATTATAAAATAACGTAATGTTTAAAACACTAGGAAGCCCTCAACCAAAACCCACACCAAAACCCTCACCAAAACCCTCACCAAGACCAGGACCCAAACCCTCACCAAGACCCACACCAAGACCCATTCCACCAGGACCAAAACCCACACCAAAACCCTCACCTACAATGTGGTGTAATATTGATGAAAAACAATATTGTGATCCTGGTTATTATTGTAAACCATTAGATAGGAATACATCGGCATGTGCTCCTTGTAAATGTGATGTACCAGGCTATACTGCGAATCCTTGCCGACCATATTATGCGGGTCCTAATGAAATAGTTCCTTATCCGCGGTGGTGTAATTTAGATGAAAAAGATAAGCTACCAATAGAACAAATTTGCGATGGTAAAGGTACTACAAATCCTTTAGCTGGTACAAGATGCGATGAAAACGGACTTTGTCCAGATGGAACCAAATGCCCACAACCAGGTGATGGAGAAACACAAGGTATGTGCCCATCTACATTATGTGTACCCGAATGTATGAACGATTATCAAGCAATAGTAAGAGGTAACGGAAATAACTCTGGATATTGGTGGGATCCCACTCCTAAAAATCTTTGTTTAGAAAATAATTGGTCTCCAGATGGACAACATTGTGAAGGAACTTGTAGTCCTTGTCGTTGCGAAAATGAGTGGCAAAAACCAAATACAGGAATAGCCGGCTATATGGATCCTCTCCATGACGTTTGTAAAGGCTCGGAAAGCTCTCATCCGGATTGTGTAAATATATGCCCCCCAGGTAAATTTTTTGTTAGGGGTGAATATGGGGGGTCTGATTATTGTGAAGATTGCCGAATCGCTGATACATTTCGTTTAGACAAAAATGGTAATCCCATAGATGGTCTAGTACCAATGCAACTAGCTAACTATGCTGTAAATCCACACACACAAAAAACAATGGATCAATATCAAATTAAACAACAATTTTGTAATGGTTTACCCGATTACGCTCCAGATTTTGATCCTATGGCAGCTTATCCTTATTGGGCGATAACAGGATGTCCCGAAGGTTTTTATATAGATAAACTCAAAAATCAAAATGATGAAAACCTATACGCTTGTTATTCTTGTGAATGTGCAGACGGAACAGTTGCTCCGCAAAATTATAAAGGTTGTGCTGCAAAAGATAATGTTTGTAGAGCAAAAATATGGTATCCCAAATACATAGCTTGTGGTGAACCATCTGGAGATCCAGATTCGAAATGGGGTGCAGGTTGCCAGGAGATATCTGATAATGATACAGTAAATAGACATAGAGATGGTGTTGATTGTTCAATGACATTATCAGATTTGGGTACACCTAATAGCAGTTGGTATGCACCTTATAAATGTACACCATATAGAACCATTACTTGTACAGATGGTGTGTGTAAAGGTAATACGCCTTGTCATCACCATGATTGGTGGTGTTGCTACAATTTATGTGAAAAACAAGAAGTTTAATTTATAATTTAATTTTATGTATCACAACATTCCTCTGGCGTACAAGGTGAAGTCATATAAATTATTATAAATTATAATAATTTATTTATTTCTTAAGCATACTACAACCCATATATAAAACTAGGAATGCAACTACGAAAAATACAACTGAATGAACTAAAGCTGACTCATAAGAAGTAGAACATCCACCACCCTTATGTAACTGCATAACAACATCACAGTTCTTATTAGGAGGTAAAGTTAATAAGACACCAGGACTTAGTACAAAAAAGAAAACGGATAAAACTAAAGCGCAAATTAATGATGTGGTTAACATTTTATTTTTGTACAATATTTTTATAAAATTTTTAATTTATTCACAGAAACTTCCAATGTAGAACCATTTGGAAACTTTCGTATTATTTTAATAGGTAAAACTCGTTCTTGTAGTTCTTTTTCAGCAATATCCATTGCATTCGTCAAATTTTTTATATCTACATTAGCAGGCGCTCCCATAGATAGTTGTATTGCTCTAGTACTTAAAACTCTAACTTTTTCATACTTTGTTAATGGTGTATACTCCATTTTATATTTTATTTTAAATTTATTTCACTAAATTCAAAATTATATTTAATTATCTTTTTGTGCCAAAACATAATCATATCTACGTGGTAATGCATACATATTTTTTTCATGCGAAGATGGCACATAATTTATAGCATCTAATTTTAACAATGGAACTCTTACTTCCGCTGGACGTAATCTACTTTTGCCTGGCGGTAAACTATAACGACAACTTATCTTACAACTACAATTTGTACACAAAACTGGATTTTCAAAAATTTTAGCATCATTTAACAATATCGAGGGAATATTACACACAGGTTTCGGTGGTTCTCGTAATAAATAAGAATAATAAATTGCTAAACCATTAATTATACCAGTATTAATACGCATTTTATTCTATAATACCCTTAATTTTAAATTAATTTTGGTTAGCTAAATAATTAGCTATATCAGGACTAAAAACACCCGCATTTGGGGCATTACTAAATTGATAGGTGTTATGTGTAGAACACGTACTATCCGATCTTTTACAAGCACTACTTGGCGCACACCCATCAGATTCTCCTGGTGGTTTTAACCAATAATACGCATCAATTTTTTCCATTGCCGTATTATTAGTTGGTGGCAATCCTATTTTACCTTTAATATTACACCAATTCCTACACGCTTCTGCGCCTTGACGAATATTAGGATTACCATTTCTACCAGTATCCGTTATATAATAAAATTCTTGATTTCCACACGACGCATTTTGTTTTATTGTGCTGTCTAATAATTGAATATAATTAATCTCATTTGGACCGAAATTAGACTGAGTTATTAATTGACAAGGATCCGGACCACCACAACTTAGAGTGTCATTAGTTTGCTTACAAGGTTCAATGTTTACTTTTCCTACCTTATCAACTCCTAATGGTTGATAATTTGAAGTGTTTGTAGCAAATCCTCTAATTTTTGTTTTTATGTTAGGTTCTAAGTTCGTAAATAAATTATTACATATTTGTTCCACATAACCAATTGCATTATCTGGCCAACCTAACCATCCACCATGCGCTGCATCAAGATAAAAAGTTATATTATTTAATTTACCTAATGTATTCAAAGCATAAGTAATACCTGACATATAAAAATTATTCCCACACTTTGTATTGCTCTTATTTGTAACTAAATTCGGTATAGAATCTGGTTCTATTATAGCAACCAAATTTAAGTTTTTATACTTAGTATCAGCCAATGTGTTATATAATTTATCTATATAATATTTTTTATAAGTTGCAAGTCCAGCATCATCAGCAGTTATTTCTCCATTAGATGAATTTGCTGCACAATCTCTACCTGGTAAATTATAAACTATAAAAACAACTGTTACTGGTTTTCCAGATTTTGTTACTACGCTATCAAGAAATGTAACTAAATTATTACCTGTTTCTCGTTGAACTACCATTCCTGAAATTATACCCTTTGTTCCAGCTGGTGCATTTTTACCATCAATAGCACTTATACTATCAACCCAAAAAGCAGTAGGTTGGGATAATAGGTTAGAACGGGTAGAATCCGTTACTTTCTCACTGTTAAGTTCACTTGTATATTGTGGATTAATTCCATATTGATATTTTTGCAGATTAAAAGGATTCTCTAGGGGTGTGGGTTTACCTCCTGGTGGTGGTGTAGGTGTAGGTGGTGTAGGTGTAGGTGGTGTAGGTGTAGGTGGTGTAGGTGTAGGTGGTGTAGG
>Ga0180433_10009299_pt1 | contig 12056 bp, 8 predicted proteins | sample SS_ome_8_FD_132980 | JGI IMG/M metagenome (GOLD analysis project Ga0180433, IMG submission 132980) | Hypersaline lake sediment archaeal communities from the Salton Sea, California, USA - SS_1_D_1 metaG | ecosystem: Environmental > Aquatic > Non-marine Saline and Alkaline > Hypersaline > Sediment... | reverse complement strand
GCTCGGTGTTCGTGATGACCATCAGGAAGATGGCCAGCCCGACTGCCGCCGCCCCGAAGAGGACTGCCCCGTGGATCGGCCACTGCTCCCACGCGCCCGCGCCGAGGCTCCGGCCCACAAACTCGCCGAAGGCCTGCATCGCCACCCCGGAGGCCATCCCGCACACGTATCCCCCCACCAGGTACCGCGACCGGGCGGCGTTCGTGTGTGGCATCGCGAAGGCGATGAAGGCGCTGGAGCCTAGCGAGGCGGCGATGACCGCCTGCTGAATCTCGCTCAGGATGAGCAGGATGAGAGCCACCGCCAGCGTCGCCAAGGCGCACTGGAGCAGGTAGCGGGCCACGTGCTTGTGGAACCTGCGGTCGAGGATGCGCATGCGGGCCGCCCTCCCCTGTTAGACATCCAGAATAAACCGCGCGCGCCACGACCCGTCCGGCGCCTCGGCGACTTCCAGGCCGTGGTACGTCACGGCCTTGACCTCCAGCCGCGTGCCGTGCCGCACGGGGTCGAACCGCCCGAAGCCGACGCGGGCCCGGACGCCCTCGGCCGTCGCCTCTTCCACGCGGACCTCCATCGGCACGAGACCGTCCGTCTCGAAGCGGACGAGCAGTTCCTGGAGCCAGACCACCAGCACCTCGGCGGCGTCCGGCGCAAGGGCCGCGTCGCAACGGACCTGGAGCGTCTCGGTCGCGGCGACCGACTCGGGCCGATCCTGGAGCATCTGGTCGAAGACGGCGTGTGCGGCGGTGGCCAGCAGGTCCGCCAGGTCCTCGCCGCGGACCGCCAGGCCCACGTCGGCCGTGTGGTCGAACGCGCTGTAGGTGCCCATGACGTGTTCCGTCCCCATCGGTCTCACGCGTCGGCCGGGGCGTCCGCGTCGGCCTCGTCCTGGCGTTTGCGGCTGGAGAGGAGGACGACGTCGCGCAGGCCCTGCTCGTTGCGGGCGGCGAGCCAGCGCTGCTCGAAGTCTTTTTCCTGGACGATCTGGGCGATGGCGGCCAGGGCCCGCAGATGGAAGTTGCGCTGGTCGCGGGTGCCAGCCAGGAGGAAGATCGTCTTGACCTCGGGCGCCTCCTCGGACCAGCGGACGCCCCGCCGGGCCCGCGCCATCAGCAGGTCGAACCGTTCTTCGCCAGGTACGACGACGTGCGGCACGGCCAGCGACGTGCTGAGCAGGGTGCTGCTCTCAACCTCACGCCGGCGGAGCATGCGCGCCAACTCGGCCGGGGGCAGGTCCAGCCGGAGCCCGAGCCGCTCGGCCGCCAAGTCGAAAAACGCATCGAGATCCACTGGATCTTCGATGTCCAGCACGACGCCCTGCTCGACCAGGCGGTCGAACCGGTCGAGAACGATTCGGTCGCGCTCCCGCACGATGACCTTCAGTTCGTCCTCCAGTGACCCGGTCACCAGTTGCCGGTCTGTCAGGCGTTGCACCAGGTGCAGCAGGGCCGATTCGCCCCGCACCCGCGTCCGCCCGTAGAACCAGAACGTCAGGAACCCCACCAGGATGAGCCCGGCCGCAATCAGGTACGCCTCCACCCCCATCTCGAAGAGGACGAACCCGAGGCCTGCGATGCCGCCGATCTGCAGCCACGGGTACACCGGCGCCCGGAACGCCGGCCGATAGTTTTGGAGCCCGCTCTCCCGCAGCACGATGACCGACAGGCACGCCAGCATGTACCCGAGGATGAGGACCGTGGAGGCGGCCTCGACCAGCACGTCCAGTTTCAGCAGCAGGCTGACGGCGATCACCCCCCCGGTAATCAGGATGGCGACGTGCGGCGTCTGGAACCGCCGGTTCACCTTCGCCAGCGGCGCGGGGAGCAGGCGGTCGCGCGCGAGGGCCAGCAGGTACCGCGAGGCGGCCATGATGCCCGCGTTGGCCGTCGTGATGAACGCCAGCGCCGCCCCGACACTCATCGCCACGTAACCCGCCTGGCCCAGGATGGCCCGGCCGCCATCGGAGAGCGGCGTGAGCGACCCGTCGAGCGCCTCGGTCTGGACTACCCCGCTCGTCACGACCACCGCCAAGGTATAAATAAGTGTGACCGAGACGAGCGCGAGCACAAGACCCAGGGGGATGGTCCGGCCCGGCCGGCGGACTTCCTCCGCCACGCTCGCAACCTTCAACAGCCCGCCGTAGGAGACGAACACGAATCCGGCCGTCGAGAAGATGCGGGCCAGGCCGTGCGGCGCGAACGGGATCAGCAACTCCGACCGCACCTGCCCCGCCCCCACCACGATGTAGGCGGCTAACAGGGCAAAGAGGACGGCCACCAGCGCCACCTGGACGCGGGCGGCCTCGCGGACGCCCACCAGGTTCAGCAGCACGAACAGCATGCACAGCACCGCCCCCGCCGCCAGGCCGTGCAGGTTCACAATGAGAGCCGCAAACGTCGCCATCCCCACGATGGCGAACGCGCTCTTCAGCGACAGCGAGAACCAACTCAGGAGGCCCGCCGCCGTCCCCACGCCCGGGCCGAATCCGCGCATGATGAAGAAATAGTCTCCGCCCGCCTTCGGCATGGCAGTCGTCAGTTCTGCAATGCTGAGGGCCCCGGCCGTTGCCAAAATCCCCGCCAGCACGTACGACCAGATGACGCCCGGGCCGGCCATGGCGTGGGCCAAGCCCGGCAGGATAAAGAGGCCGCTCGAAATCATCGCCCCGGAGGCGATCGCAAAGACGTGCACCAGGCCGAGGCCCTTTTTCAGTTTCGTGGCCATGGTCCGGTCCTCAGTACTCGATGCCCTCGACCGGCCCCTCGCCCTTCTCTAGCGGGTGCTTGACGCACCGCATCTCGGTCACTAGGTCCGCCTGCTCGACCAGAGCCGGCCAGGCGCCCCGGCCGGTCAGGACGAGGTGGACGCCGGGCGGCCGCGCCGGGAGCAGCGCCTCCACGTCCTCGCGCGTCACGAGGCCCAGGCCCACAGCCGTCAGGATCTCGTCGGCGACGACCATCTTCGCGTCGGGGTCCGCGAGGCGCCGGCGGACCTCGGCCAAGGCGTGGCGGGCGGCCTCGAGGTCCGACTCGGCCGGTTCGCCCCTGACCCATCCGGCGCCCATGAGGCGGAGGTCCAGGTCGGGCGCCAGCCTAGCCGCCGCCGCGTGTTCGCCGCACGCCTTCGCCTTGACGAACTGGACGACTGCGGCCCCCATGCCGTGCCCCACCGCCCGCAGGGCTGTGCCGAGGGCGGCGCACGTTTTGCCCTTTCCGTCGCCGGTGTAGATGATGACGCGCCCGCGCGGCACGGCGGTGGACATGGCGGCCCTCGTTGCCTGACGTGACGTACCGTTTCCCGCCTGATTGTACGACGGGGCGTGGCGTCCCTGCAAGCGTTCGCCCGCGGAGCGAGCCGTTCGAGCCGGCTGCTCCGCGCGGAAAAGACTTTTCCCCCGCTCCCGATAGCCTTATACTCGTTTGTCCGTCACCTGGGCGCGGCCGCCACTGCTTGCTGCATCGTGGGAGAGGTGACCGGCGCGGTCGCGACCCACGGAAGGAAGGTCGTACCGCCGATGCCCGTCGACTTTGCTGAAGCGCTTGCCCGCCGGTTCAAGATTTCCCGTGAGCGCGTCACAAGCGCCCTGGACCTGCTGGAGGCGGGCCTGAGCCCGGCCTTCATTGCCCACTACCGCCGGCCCGCCACCGGGGGCCTGGACGAGAAGATCCTTCTGCGCCTGCGCGACGGGCGGGCGGACCTGGCCCGCCTGGCCGACCTTCGCCGGCAGGTTCGCGCCTTGGCCGAGCAGCAGGGCGCCCTCACGGACGACCTGGCCGAGGCCATCGCCGCCGCCGACCCCGACGTGCTGGACGACCTGATCCGCCCCTTCCGGCCGATGCGTCGGACGGCCGGCCAGGTGGCGGCGGAGCGTGGCCTGGGTCCTCTGGCCGAATACGTCCGTCACGGCCCGGCGGACGGGCCGGACCTGCGGGCGAAGGCGGCCGAGTTCGTGGACCCGGCCCGGGAGGTCCGGTCGGCAGACGAGGCCATGGCCGGTGCCGCCCACATCCTGGCCGAACGCGTCGCGGACGCCCCCGCCGTCCGCCGGGCCGTCCGGGCGTTCGTGTGGAAGTGCGGCAAGTTGGTCTCGCACCAAGCCGGGCCGCACGCGCGGCGGAACCCGGAGTACCGCGCCTACTTCGACTACGCCGAGCCGCTGGCCCGCATCCCGCCGCACCGGGTCCTGGCGCTCAACCGCGGCCAGCGGTCGAAGATCCTGCGCGTGACCGTCAGCGTGCCGTTCGAGGACCTGCTCGAGCAGGTGCTGGCCCTGGCGAGTGGCAAGGAGCACCGGTTCGCCGACTTCCTTCGTCGCGTGGTGGCGGACGCCCTCCGGCGGCTGGTGCTGCCGGCCATCGACCGCCAGATTCGCCGGTGCCTGACTGAACGGGCCGAAAGCCACGCCATCGAGGTCTTCGTCGAGAACTTGCGGAGCCTGCTGATGGCCCGGCCGGTCCGCGGGCGGTGCGTCCTGGCCCTTCAGCCCGGCTACCGGACCGGATGCAAGGTGGCTGTCCTCGATGCCGACGGCCGGCTGCTTGCCGAGACCATCCTCTATCCCCTCCAGCCGGAGCGCAAATGGGACGAGGCCCGCCAGGCCCTGGCCCGCCTCGTGGCCGAGCATGGCGTCGAGACTGTCGCCATCGGCAACGGCACCGGCTGCCGCGAGGTCGAGGCCCTCGTCTCCGAGACGATCGAGCAGCACGGCCTTGGTGTGCTGTACGCGGTCGTCTCCGAGGCCGGCGCCGCCGCCTACGCCGACAGCGCGGCGGCGCGGGAGGAATTCGGCCGGCTGGAGCCGGCCATCCGGTCGGCGATCAGCATCGGGCGTCGGCTCCAGGACCCCCTGGCGGAGTTCGTCAAGATTGAGCCCCGGGCCATCGGCGTCGGCCTGTACCAGCACGACGTAGACCAGCAGCGCCTGGAGCGGGCCCTGGCGGATACCCTCGCCTCGTGCGTGGCGGCCGTCGGGGCCGACGCGAACACCGCCTCGCCTCTCATGCTCCGATGGGTGCCGGGCCTCGGTCTGGAGCAGGTCGAGGCGCTCCTGGCCCGTCGGGCCGAGACGCCCATCATGCGCCGATCAGAACTGGCGGACCTGCCCGGCTGGGACGAGCGGACGTTCCTGGAGGCGGCCGGTTTCCTTCGGGTGCACGGCCCGAATCCGCTCGACGCCACCCGCATCCATCCGGACCAGTACGGCGACGCCGAGCGCCTGCTCGCGCACCTGGGCTATCGGCCGGCGGACCTGACCTCGGAGGAGACGGCGCCGGCGGTCCGGGAGTCGCTGGCCGGCCTGGCCCTGGAACCGGCGGCTCGCGGGCTCGACGTGCCCCTGCCGGTCCTCCAGGACATCGTGGCCGCCCTGCACCACCCCAACCGCGACCCCCGCGAGGACCACCACGGGCCCATCCTCCGCCGGCGCATGCGACGCATCGAGGACCTGGCGCCCGGCCAGTGGGTCAAGGGCACCGTGCGGAACGTCGTCGACTTCGGCGCCTTCGTCGACATCGGCCTGAAGGAAGAGGGCCTCATCCACGTCAGCGAGTTCTCGCGCCGCTACGTCCGCAATCCGCTCAAGTTTCTGCACGTCGGCGATGTGGTCCGGGCCCGCGTCGTCAAGATCGATCCGAAGAAGCACCGCATCTCGCTCAGCATGGTGCGCGAGAAGCCGGGAAAGGGCCGACGGGCACCTGACAGGAAGCAGCCGGCCCCGAAGCAGCAGCCATCACTCCAGGTCGCCGACAAGGGAAGGCCGGCCCGGGACCGTCGGCCGGGCGAGGAGGGCCCGCGCGCCCCAGGCCGGCCTGAACGCCGAGCCGCCGAGACCCCAGGGCACACCGACCGCCGCGGCCGGGGACCCTGCCGGCGCAGCGGCGGCCCGGATCGCAGCCCCTCCGGTACCGGACCGCCACGCCGACGCGGACCGCCGCGCCGGGGCCCTCGCCCCGACCGTCGCCGGTCCGGGCCGTCGCGCATCGTCGTCTCCCACTCGGACGGCCCGCCGCCCGACCGCCGGCCCGACGCCATGGGCCGGCCCAAGATCCGCTGGGCCTACTACGAGTCCGACTCGCCCGACGACCATCCCGGCACCGACTACGTGGAGGAGTTCGAGGAGTACGAGGAAATCGAATCCGGGCAGGAACCTCGGGACACGGAACAGGGACCCGAGGAGCTGGAGAAACCGCCGCCCAAGGCGCCGCCCAAACTGCCGGACGAGCCGCGAACGTAAGTTCGCCCGCCGCGCACGATGCTGCGAAAGGCCAGACCATGACTGAGACGCCGATACCCGATCACCCCACGCCGCCGCCCACGGACCTGCTGGCCGGCAAGACCGCCGTCGTCACGGGCGCCGGCAGCGGCCTGGGTCGCGGCATCGCCGAGGGACTGGCCCGCGCGGGGGCGCGGGTCGGCCTCCTGGACGTCGACCTGGAGGCGGCCGAGGGCGCCCACGCCCACATCAGCGGGGCGGTCGGCCCGCACCACAGCCTGGCCGTCGCCTGCGACGTGACGGACGAGGCGCAGGTGGCCGGCGCCTTCGCCCGCGTGGCCGAGGCCTTCGATGGCCTCGATATCTGCGTGCCGGCGGCGGGCATTGCGCCGGCCCATCCGCTGGTGGACTTCCCGGTGGATGCCTGGCGGAAGGCCCTGGAGGTGAACCTGACGGGGTACTTCCTGGCGGCCCGCGAGGCCGCCCGCATCATGGTCCGCCAGGGCCGGGGCGGGGCCATCGTCCTGGTCTCCTCGAAGAGCGGCCTGGCGGCATCGAAGGCCAACTCCGCCTACAACGCCACCAAGGCCGGCGAGATTCACCTCGCGCGCGGCTGGGCGCAGGAACTCGGCCCCGAGGGCATCCGCGTCAACGCCGTCGCGCCCGGCAACGTCTTCAAGGGCTCCAAGATATGGAATGAGGACTATATCAAGGCGTGTGCGGCGAAGCGCGGCATCCGCCCCGAGGAGGTCATCCCGTACTACGTGGGGCTGACGGCCCTGGGCACCGAGATTCAGCCCGAGGACGTCGCCGGCGTCGTCTGCTGGCTCGCCTCCGACGCCGCCCGCGTCGTCACCGGCCAGGTGCTCGTCTGCGACGCCGGGCAGGTGTTCGTGCGGTAGGGGCGCGGCGCGAACGTAAGTTGGCGCTCGGTTGTCATTTCGACCGAGCCGTCGCGCAGCGACGGCGAGCGGAGAAATCTCGTTTATTCGTTTCAAGACAGGCGGTAACGACGAGATTTCTCGACTCGGCTCTTGCGGGCCTCGCTCGAAATGACAGCGCTGGTTAGCCGACCCGCAAACGACAAACGAAAGGCTCTCCATGACCACGCTCGACGATTACCGCAACGTCACGGGCACGTATCACATCCCGGAAACCTCCCGGGCCTGGAACCTCTACGCCGCGGGGCTGGAGAACCTGCGCCTGGAGGAGGCCACCGTCCCGGAGCCCGCCGCCGACGGGCTCCTGGTCCGCATCGACGCGGTCGGCATCTGCGCCAGTGACTGGAAAATGATCTCGCAGGGCGAGCGGCACGCCCGGATGCAGGGCCGCGACCTTGCCGCCGAGCCCACCGTGCCGGGCCACGAGGTCTCCATGACCGTCGTCCGGGTGGGCGAGGCGCTGGCGGACCGGTACCACGTCGGCGAGCGGTACGCCGTCCAGGCCGAGATCTACATCGACGGCGAGAACATCGCCTACGGCTACAAGCTGCGGGGCGCGGACCAGCAGTACCAGACCATCGGCCCGGAAATCTACGAAGGAGGGTATCTTCTTCCCGTGGACCCGAACCTCGGGTACAGCCAAGCCGCCCTCGCCGAACCGTGGGCGTGCGTGTACCACGCCTACAGCCATCACCGCGAGAGCCGGAGCGTCCTGCCCGGCGGGACGGCGTGGTACGTCGGGGCCGGGCCGCTGGGGCTGATGCACATCGAGAAGGGCATCCAGGATGGCGCGGGGCGCATCATCGTGACCGAGATGAAGCCCGACCGCATCCAGAAGGTCCGCTCGAGCTTTGAGCCGCTGGCCCGCGAGAAGGGCGTGGACCTCGTGGTCGTGGACCTCGCGAGCGACGCCATCGAGAACCACCTGGACCCGCGCGGTGCCGACGACGTCGTTATCCTGGCGCCGGTGGCCAAGGCCGTCGAGGCCGCGCTGCCGTACCTCGCCAAGAATGGATATCTGAATATGTTCGCCGGCTTCCCGGACCGCGACAAGGCCTGGGTGCAGATCAATCTGAACGACATGCACTACGGCCAATGGACGCTGGTGGCGACGAGCGGGTCGCCCATCGAGGCGCTCCGCCAGGCCCTGGATGACGCCGCCGCCGGCCGCATCAACCCCAACAACTCCGTGGCGTGCGTGGGCGGTATCGAGACCGTGCAGGAGGCCATCCGCCAAAACCACGAGGGGACGTACCCCGGGCGGATCGTCGTCTACCCGCAAACCGAGATGCCCCTGACGCCCGTCGAGGACCTGACCGGCGACGGCCGGTGGACCCGCGAGGCCGAGCAGCGCCTCCTGGCCGAACGACTGGATGGGTAGAAAATGGGTTTCGGATTGGCGGCAACAACAGCGGCCCCGCGCGCATCGGCCGGGTGCCGATCGGGCGTGCCAGCCCACGTTCGCTGACCCGCCCGCCACCGGTGGGTAGCGTGGCACATCCGCCGCACCCGTGCGCGCACATCCGTTAAAGAATCCCAGGGCTGCGGGGCAACCCCGGGAAGTTGATACCCCTGGAGTGGCCGGGCCACCCCAGGGTCTTCATTCCACTGATATCGTGGCCCGTTCGAGCCGCACATCAAGTTTGCGGATTATCTTCCGACGGGGTTTCGCCGGATTGCCTGGCGGATGGCTCGGCGGGTTGGGCCTCTTGTTTTTCCCCCGTGTCCTGGTTGCCTCCGCCTGCCTCCTGGTCGGTCTCCGGGGTCTGGGGCTCGACCGGGACGGCGATGCGCTCGATGTCCAAGGCCCGTCCGGTCTCGGCGTCGGCGGTCACGAGGGCCCCGTGGAGGCGGAGGTCGCCCTTGGCCACGTCGAAGTGCTGCGGCATGCCCGTGATGAGGACCGGGATGACCCGGTCGCGCCGGCGGCCGAGCACGCCGTCGTGCGGCCCGGTCATCCCCAAGTCCGAGATGTAGGCAGTGCCCTGGGGCAGGATCCGCTCGTCCGCCGTCTGCACGTGCGTGTGCGTGCCGAAGACGCACGTGACCCGGCCGTCCAGGTACCAGCCCATGGCAATGCGGTCGCTGGTAGCCTCGGCGTGGACCTCGACGAAGACGAGCCGGGCCGCGTCGCCCGCCTGCTCCAGCACCGCGTCGACGGCGTGGAACGGGCAGGAGGCGGGCTTCATGAACGTCCGCCCCAGGACGATGGTCACCGCGAACGGGAACCCGGACCGGCTCCGGTGGACGGCCCAGGTGCGGCCGGCGGCCTCGGCGGGCAGGTTTGCCGGACGCAGGATGCGGTCGGAGACCTCCAGGGTCGGAACGATCTCTTTCCGCCGGTACACATGGTCGCCCAAGGTGACCACGTCGACGCCCAGGTCGCGCAGTTCCTGGAAGATGGGCGGTGTGATGCCGGAGCCGCCGGCGGCGTTCTCGGCGTTGACGAGGACCACGTCCACGCTGCGGGCCGAGACGAGGTCCGGCAGGGCGGCCCGGACGGCCTTTCGGCCGGGCTTGCCCACTACGTCGCCGATGAGCAGGGCGCGGAATGGCATGACTTCGCTCCCGAGCCGCGAACGTCAGTTCGCGGGTACCCGGCGGCGCCGACGATCACGGCGCGCCGAGCGCTCGTTGTCCTTTGCACGTGCCCCCGACCTCACGCTCGGGGCTCGCGGCCCGCGGCTTCTTTAGCGTGCGTACTCGATGACGCGGCGTTCGCGGATAAGCGTGACCTTCACCTCGCCGGGATAGGTCAGTTCGTCCTCGACGGCCTTGGCGATGTCGCGGCAAAGTTTGACGGCCGTATCGTCATTGACCTTGTCGGCGTCGACGACGACGCGGACCTCGCGCCCGGCCTGGATGGCGTAGGCGCCCGAGACGCCCTCGAAGCGGGCGGCGAGGTTCTCAAGTTTCTGCAGCCGCTGGACGTACTTCTCGAGCATCTCCCGCCGCGCGCCGGGTCGGCTGGCGCTGACGGCGTCGGCCGCCGCCACGATCGTGGTGTAGAGCATGTCCGGCACGTTGGGCTCGTGGTGGCCGCCGATGGCGTGGACGACCTCCGGCTTCTCGTTGTAGCGTCGGGCGAGGTCGGCGCCGATCTCCGGGTGGCCGCCCTCCACCTCGTGGTCGACGGCCTTACCGATGTCGTGCAGGAGGCCGGCCCGGCGTGCCAGCCGACCGTCCAGACCGAGTTCCTCGGCCAACATGCCCGACAGGGCCGACACCTCGATCGAGTGCTTCAGCACGCTCTGGCCGTACGAGGTCCGGAACTTCAGCCGGCCGAGCAGCTGGACCTCTTTCGGGTGCAGGCCGCGAACGCCCGTGTCCAGGGCCACCTGTTTTCCGGTCTCGACGATTTCCCGGTCGACCTCTTTTTGGCACTCGGAGACGGCCTTCTCGATGCGTGGGGGCTGGATGCGGCCGTCGGCGACGAGTTTGGCCATGGCGCGTCGGCCCACCTCCCGGCGGACCGAGTCGAACGAGGAGAGGACAACCACCCCCGGCGTGTCGTCCACGATGACGTCCACGCCGGTGGCCCGCTCGAAGGCGCGGATGTTGCGTCCCTCCCGTCCGATGATGCGGCCCTTCATGTCGTCGTTCGGGATGTCGACCGTGGCAACGGTGGCCTCGGAGGTGTAGTCGCTGGCCAGCCGCTGGATGGCCGAGGCCAGGACCTCGCGGGCCCTGGCGTCGGCGGTCTCCTGGGCGCGTTCGGTGGTCTGCTGGATCAACGCCGCCGCCTCGTGTTCGACCTCGGCCTCCATGCGCTCCAGCAGCACCGAGCGGGCCTCGTCCGCCCCCAGGCCGCTGATCTTCAGCAACTGCTCCTTCTGCTCGGCGATGGTGCGGTCGAGGTCGGCGTGCTCGCTTTTGAGAGTTTCCTCCAGGTGGGAGACACGTTTCTGCTCGGCCTCGACGGCCTTTTCCTTGCGGTTGAGGGTTTCGAGTTTGGCGTCGAGGCCCTCTTCGCGTTTGACGACTTGGCGTTCGCGTCCGCGGAGTTCCTCGCGGGTTTCGGCGACCTCCTTGTCGAAGGCCTCGCGGGCCTTCATGGCCTCCTCGCGGGCCTCGACCTTGGCCTCCTTGCGAAGGCTGTCGGCGTCGCGGCGGGCCTGGGCGAGGAGTTCTTCGGCCTGGGCCTTGGCTTGGCCGCCGCGCTTCTTCAGCAACACCGCCGCTATCGCGATGCCCACGCCCGCCACGATCACCAGCGCGATGGCGGCAATGGTCTCGGCCGCCATCGCCATCGGGATATAGAGATTCATCGGGATCTCGCTTTCCAGGGAGGCGGCACGCCCGCGCACCATCGGCCGCGAAAGAGACCGCTAAGGGGAGAGACGCTTCCGACGTGGATGGAGATCCAGGCCCGGGATCGGCCAAGAGGACGAACCGGGAAACCGCGTCACAATGCCGGCAGATTCAGTCGGCGCAGCCCGCTCCTGCTTCAGGCCCTGCTGCGAAACGTCCTCGAACTGCGCCGTCCACGAATGACCTGCCTTTCCCGCCATTCGGCGGTAACGCGGTCGCTCCCCGGAGGGGCGAACCGTGGATTCCTGGTACCGTCCTTAACCGCACCAATCAGGCCGCCGCGGCCCGCCGCTACCTCGGGGCGGGAAACCGGTCACCGGCCTTGGACTCAACCACGTGCGGAGCACCTCGGCGCCCCGCGCTCCCACTGATGAGGGCTCGTGTTTTCTCCTGTCCGTTCGGCGGCCGACAACGACCGCCGGTTATGTATCGGCTAAAAATTCGCTTACCATAAACCATGATTGTCTGAAAGGAGGCGGATGTCAAGAAGAAATAGGGGTAGGGCCATTTGCGTGGGGGGGGTTGGGGGGGGGGGGAGGGGGCGGTGCGTGTGTCGGACGTAAGGGATCCGCGGGGTCGAGAGGCGGCCCAGG
>Ga0180433_10009297_pt1 | contig 12057 bp, 10 predicted proteins | sample SS_ome_8_FD_132980 | JGI IMG/M metagenome (GOLD analysis project Ga0180433, IMG submission 132980) | Hypersaline lake sediment archaeal communities from the Salton Sea, California, USA - SS_1_D_1 metaG | ecosystem: Environmental > Aquatic > Non-marine Saline and Alkaline > Hypersaline >... | reverse complement strand
CGTGATGAACAGGTGGTGGTGGCTTACAATAGGTTTTGTGTGCTGGATGGCGATTGGATTCGCTGCGTTTGGCGGGCGAGAGAGTCGAGTCGACAGTGAATCCGCCCAAACGGCGGGCCGAGCCGGGAGAATTGTCTCATTGGCTCCGAGCCTGACGGAAATCCTCTTTGCTCTCGGGCTGGACGAAGAAATCGTCGGTGTTACTCTGTTCTCCGATTACCCCCCCGCCGCCGCAAAGAAACCGAAAGTCGGCTCGTTCTGGAAGCCGAATATCGAGGCCGTCGTAGCCGCCAGGCCCGATCTGGTAATAACGCTGGGATTCGCCCAGCATAGGAGTCTTGCCGATCGCCTCGAACGGATCGGCTACAACTGCCTGACGGTAGACGTTGAAAAAGTCAGCGATTTGTTCAGAGTAATCGTCGAAATAGGAGCTGCATCGGGCACACAAGGCCGGGCGGAGGATTTGGCCGGCGGCATTAAGAATAAACTCCAGGCTCTGTCCGATTTGATCGGCACAGAGGAAAAGGTCAGAGTGCTCTGGATCGTGCAAAGGCAACCTCTGCGGGTGGCCGGCAGAGATACGTTCGTCAATGAGATGATCGAGCTGGCCGGCGGCGAGAATGCGATCGGACCGACAATCCACAAATACCCACCTATTGGGGCCGAACAGATCATTGCCTCCCGTGCCGAGGTTATTATTGAACCGGCGATGGGACAAGAGGATCTAAATTTACAACGACGGCAGGCGTTTAAGTACTGGAGCAAGTTCGGAAATCTCCCCGCCGTGGGAAACGATAGAATCTATGTTATAAGTGGCGATACAGTATCACGCCTGGGCCCGAGACTGTACGACGGGACCGAGACAATCGCAAGGTGCCTGAGACCGCATCTTTTTGAAGACTGAACCTATGCAGGGATTATTAACACCGAAGAAACTGATCATCAGGACCGGATTGGGACTGACGGTGCTCATTATGGTCATGATGGCATGCGCTGCGGTCGGCACCGCAAGTATTTCCTTTCGAGCCGCACTTGAAGGCCCCGGTGAGCAGGCAACGGTGAATCCCGATTACGAAATCCTCGTCAATGTCAGGCTGCCCCGAATTCTGCTTGCCTGCCTCGTTGGTGCTGCGCTGGCGTGTGCCGGCGTGGTCTTTCAGGCGCTTTTGCGCAACCCGCTCGCGGATCCATACATACTCGGCATATCCAGCGGCGCCGGTTTGGGTGCGATGATCGCTGTCGTTGCCGGATTTAGCTGGACGCTTTGGGGACGGTCGCCGATAGCAGTATTTGCTTTTATAGGTGCATCAGGAACGGTCTGGCTCGTCTGGTTTGTTGGCCGACTGACCGGCAGGTTTCACGTCACCGGCCTGCTGCTTGCCGGAGTAGTCGTAAATGCCTTTTTCTCGGCAGTTATTATGTTCATCACGTCCATCGCCCGGGCGGACAAGGTCTACGACACTATTTTCTGGCTGATGGGTTATATGACGGCCGAAGATTTTCTTACACTCTGGATCGGCGCCGGATTTGTGCTGTCCGGGATATTGGCGCTGTTCTTTATAGCTCCACAGTTAAACGCTCTGAGTCTCGGGCCCGACAACGCCGTGAGTATGGGGGTAAACGTTAAAAAGACTCGACTAATTGCATTTTTGGTTGCATCGGCTATAACCGCCATCGCGGTGAGTCTCAGCGGTCTGATCGGATTCGTGGGCCTCGTCGTTCCGCATGCGGTCAGGCTGGTGTTCGGGCCGGATCATCGCCAGTTGCTCCCGCTGAGCGCAATCGTCGGCGCGATCTTCCTGATCGCCACCGACACTCTGGCGCGTGTGGTAATCGCACCGACTGAATTGCCGGTCGGCGTTGTGACGGCCATTGTCGGCGGGCCGGTTTTCCTGGTTCTGCTGGTCAAATACAGCAGACAAGTCGGTTGGATGAAATGAGCGGCATAATCGAAGTCGACAATCTGAGTTTTGCCTATACTGCCGACAGGGAGATTCTGAAAAATATCAGTTTTCGCGTTGATGCCGGGACATTTCTGGCGATTGCCGGCCCAAATGGCGCCGGCAAGAGCACTCTGCTGAATCTGCTCTGCGGGCTTCTTGCACCTGATTCCGGCACGATTAAGGTTGATTCCATGCCGGTCGGCTCGTACAGCAACGAGGCACTGGCGGAAAAATTCGCGGTTGTAAGACAGGAACCGGTGCCGGCATTTGGCTTTTCAGTAATCGAAATGGTCCTGATGGCGAGGACGCGATACTTCGGCTCTATGGGCTTCGAGAGCCGGCAGGACAGGCAGGCTGTAAACGAAGCGCTCGAGGCCACGGATACGGCCCAATTCGCCGCACGCCCATTGTCGAGCCTCAGCGGAGGCGAGCGACAAAGGGTCTTCATCGCTCGCGCGCTCGCTCAAAGCAGCTCTATCCTATTGCTGGACGAGCCGACAAGTTTTCTTGACTTCAAACACCAGGTTGCTATATACGATCTGCTCAAGGCCGCTCAGCTTGAAAAAAACAAGACAATCGTGACGGTTACGCACGATATCAACCTGGCAAGCCAATATTGTGATCAAATATTGCTCCTTGGCGCCGACGGGAGCTATTACACAGGCAACACTCGGACCGTGCTTTCAGCAGATCGGATAAGAAAAGTCTTCGACGTAGAGATTTTTGAAGGAAAAATCGGGCAGGAGAGATTCTTTATTCCCCTGGGCAAATCCACCAGAGAAAGAGGCCAAAGCGACAACAAAAAATCTCAATCCCCGCATCTTTAACTACTTGCAACACAAATATTTACATCCATTGCCGGCATTTTATCTTGAATAATTCGGATACTTCGACTATACTTATGTGTTTAGGTTTATATACCCGATAAGGTATATGTCGTACACTATGTACTCTGCAGAGATGCCATCGCGTTTCACGTTGATGCATCATAGTTGGTTTTGCGGCAGAAAGGTAAACGAATAAGTGGTAAAACGTAAGAAAAAGACATCCAGAAAACAAGTGAGTTCCACTCGCAGGAAAAAGAACGGCCTAACAGCGGCCGATATGAAGTATTTTAAAGAGTTATTGCTGGAAAAACGCAGGGAAATCCTCGCGAACGTAACAGAATTCGAGGACGAGGCTCTCAAGAGGTCCCGGCTGGATGCGGCGGGCGATCTTTCGTGTATGCCGATACACATGGCGGATATCGGTACAGACAATTACGAGCAGGAATTTGCTTTGGGCCTGATGGATAGCGAAAGAAAGCTCCTCAGAGATATCGACGAGGCACTTGGCAGGATCGAGAAGAAGACTTACGGCACCTGCGAAGGCACCGGTAAGCCGATAGGCAAGGCCCGACTCGAAGCAAGGCCCTGGGCGAGGTACTGTGTGGAATACGCGAGAATGCTCGAACAAGGCCTCTTAACCGAAAAGGAAGAATAAGCATCAAAATGGAACACAGATGTCCGGTCTGTAACAAGACACTGGCAAAGTGCCTTGCAGAACCGTCCCGCCACGAGGATTTTTTGCCATTCTGCTCCGAGCGGTGTAAGCTCATTGATCTGGGAGCATGGTTGAATGCCGATTACAGGATTACCTCCGAGCAGAATTCGGATGATCCCACAGAACCGCCGGATGCCGACGTCCCCTCCTTAAACACGCAGTAGACAATCCCATCGGCCAACAAAATCTTGCAGAAGTAGTTGAAATCGACCGATATTACGGTATATACTTACATTCGCTTTTAGTCAAACTGTCGGCAATTTTGACCTTTTTGAAAGGACGTAAAATGGCCAGTGGTATGGATTCTACCCATCTGTTTGACGGTCTTCTCTTTCCGAAGATTTTCCGGACCTTCCGCATGGCCATCCAGCCAACGAAACTGATTATCGCTTTTCTGGCCGTCGCGGCCATCTGCCTGGCCGGATGGATTATGGACTTCAGCCAAACAGTCGTTGCGGATAAGGACGGCCAGGTAACAGAACTGAACCAATATATGAATCCGAACGAGACAGTTGAGTCACATATCGCTAAATTCAGAGACACAGGGATGCGTAAAGGAGTATTTTCGACTCTCTGGCATTTCGGCTCCGACAAGTTCCACAGGGCGCTGCGAGAATTGTTCGATCTCAACTTTTCGAGTGTCTGGGATAATATTCGCGATTGCTTCAAGGCGCTAACCTGGGCATTCAGGTACCATTACATTTACTGTCTGATCTTTGTCACCATAGTTCTTGCAGTAATGTCGGTCAGCGGCGGCGCCTTGTGCCGGATCGCCGCGCTGCAATTTGCTCAGGGCGAGAAACCCGGTCTTACCGAATCGTTACGCTTTAGCATAAGCAGATTCACGAGTTTTTTCCCGGCACCCCTGACGCCTCTGGGTATTATCGCTTTCATGGGGCTGTTCATATTCTTGCTGGGCCTCGCCGGCAACATTCCGCGGGCCGGTGAGTTGATCGTCGGACTGGGTATGCCCTGGGCGCTGCTGTTGGGTTCTCTGACGGCGGTCATAGCCGTCGGCGCCGTGGTGGGATTCGGCCTTATGTTTCCGGCGGTAGCCTATGACGGCTCGGATTGCTTCGACTCGATAAGCCGCTCATTCAGCTACGTATACGCTCAGCCGGCGCGCATGGCTATCTACACCGTGATAGCCGCGGTATACGGAGCGATCTGTTACATAGTGATTCGATTCTTCGTGTTCCTGATGCTCTGGATCACGCACTTATTTCTTCGGCTCGGCATCTGGACCGAAAGCGGCAGTGAGGGCTTGAACAAGCTTAAGGCTATCTGGCCCGGGCCGGAAATGATGAACCTGCTTGGCTCTACGGATCCGGTGACGGCCAACTGGACCGAGATCGTGGCGAGCCATTTGGTGTATTTTTTCGTTTTGGTTGTCATCGGATTGATGGTCTCATTCATCATCAGCTTCTACTTCTGTGCCAACACGGTCATCTATTCACTCATGCGTAAAAGAGTCGACAACACCGCTTTGGACGATATTTGTACGCATTTCGACGAAGCGGAGGCTGATTTGCCGAGCGATAATGTCTGAAACAAGCACCGACATCAAGCGAGACGATCGGCATATGGATCCGCCGGATTTCTCAAATGCTCCACCCGACGTCTTGCTTCGAGATCGACGACCTCTGATCGTGCTGGCCCACATAATCGCTTTCGCCGCTTCTCTGATGCTGTCTTTTCTCGTCGTGCAGAATATGCAGCTACGCCGCGAATGGCTCGATATTTATCCTGCGTTGCTGCTGTTTTTTCTGATCATTAAGATTCCCGTGTTCGGGCTTTTCAGGCAGTACAGCGGGTGGTGGCGCTACGTGGGCATCTCGGATCTGCGTGCGATATTGCTGGCGTCTCTCACGAGTACTGCTATTATCGTAGCCACCTGGTTTGCAGTCGGCTGGGATGACTCTATTCGCGCAAGCCTTCCGGACGGCCTTGAAAAACCCGCCGAAGGTGTATGCATTGCCGACGTCTTTGCCACGGTATTCATACTTGGCGCAATGAGGGTAGTGATTCGGCTGCACTTCGAGGGAACCGCCGAAGCCGGCCGTCTGAAGCGATTTCTCATAGTAGGCGCCGGCGACGCGGGCGAATCCCTGCTGAGAGATATTCATCGCATGACCGTGGCGCAGTACGACGTCGCCGGCTTCATTGACGATGATCCGGTGAAACAGGGTACCTATATTCACAGCATACCCGTGCTGGGCACGGTTGAGCAGTTGCCGGAGATTTGCGAAAAGCACAATATTGAAGAGATCGCCATCGCAATGCCTTCGGCGAACCACCGCCAACGAATGCGCGTTATTCAGACGTGCGAGGGGATAAAAATCAATTTCAGCACCGTACCTTCGATAACGGATATCGTTTCCGGCAAGCTCCGTGTCTCTCAGACGCGAAAGGTCGATATTAATGATTTGTTGGGCCGGGAAGCGGTGCGGCTTGATCTGCATCTTATAGAAGCATTTGCCCGGGAAAAGGTGATACTGGTTACCGGCGCCGGGGGCTCGATAGGCTCGGAAATATGCAGGCAGTTGTGCAATTTCAATCCCAGACAGCTCTTGTTGGTTGAGCAGGCCGAGAATCCCCTTTTTCGCATAGAACGAGAATTGCACAGTAGTTTTGCCGCAGTTCCTCTACAGGCAATCATCTGTGACGTAGGAGACCGCGCTCGCGTAGAAGATATTTTCAGGAATCACAAGCCCCAGATTGTTGTTCATGCCGCTGCACATAAGCACGTGCCCTTAATGGAAGCCAATGCCTGCGAGGCCGTAAAGAATAACGTCGTCGGCACTCAAATAGTAGCCGACGCCGCCGACAAGTACGGCACGGCCAAATTCGTATTTATCAGCACCGACAAGGCCGTCAATCCCACAAGCATTATGGGCTCATCAAAGCGAATCGCGGAGATGTACATTCAGGATCTGAGCAGCACCAGCGGGACGCATTTTGTAACCGTTCGATTCGGCAACGTTCTTGGTTCCGAAGGATCGGTTGTTCCCATTTTCAAGAGACAAATAGACCGGGGCGGTCCGGTGACAATTACTCATCCGGAAATGAAACGGTATTTTATGACTATACCGGAGGCAAGCCAGCTCATTTTGCAGGCCGCCGCGATGGGAGAAGGCGGGGAAATCTTCGTCCTGGACATGGGAGAGCCCGTAAAGATCGTGGATTTGGCCAAGGCGCTGATTTCACTCAGCGGCTTCGTTCCGGGAAAGGATATCGAGATGGAATTCACCGGCCCCAGGCCCGGCGAGAAGCTTTTCGAGGAACTGTCCATAGCGGGCGAGGACATGCAAAGGACCCGGCATCCGAAAATCGGTATATGGAAGAATATACCGATGGATCGCAGCAGGCTCCGCGCCGGTATCGACGAATTGGTGAATATCGCCGGAGAGAATACAAACAGTGACATCGTCGAAAAGATACGAGAGCTTGTCCCTGAGTATACCGGAAATAACCACAACAGCTAAATTTGCCTAAATCTTTTCCAAATAATGACTTCCTGTCATCTCAGGATTGCGGCAAAGGCAGCGCCGGATATGCATTTCCTATGAGATTTACACTTGACAAACAGGTGTTGGATTTGGTATAGATAATAGTGGTAAAGACTTTCAGCATAGTCCCTTTAGCCGGCGAAATCAGCCATGTCTTTTAGGACAACAAGCTTCGCTGGAGGGAAGTGTGGCGCATTGCCGGTGAGTTTCTACCAACAGGCCGGCAAGGCAAGCAACTTAGTCTTTTTGCGCCATCTGACCTCTTGCAGAAAGGAGGTAACGGTGCGTAACGAATTAGCATCCAAAGAGTATGTGCGCGCATTGTCATGATGAGCGGAATATCACCTATTGATGAGATTTGAAGGAGGTTAGACATGTGTAACAAGCTGTTCTATTCATTTTCTATCATTCTTGCCCTTTGCCTGTTCAGTAACGTCTTTGCCCAGGAGCCCGAGAGGGATTTCGATATCCCTTACGCTTTTGACCCCCCCGTCCTCGACGGCGAGGTCGATGAGGTGTGGGGGGCCGCATCAAAGCAGGAGATCACCGTGATAATCCAGGGCGATCCACCCAGTTCCAATCTCGACTGTTCAGGCACATGGCAGGTCATGTGGGACGTAGACTACCTCTATGTGATCGTTGAGCTTTTCGACGATTCCATGCAAAATGACTCGATCAACATATGGCTCGATGACAGTTTGGAATTCTACTTCGACGGAGGTAACAGCAAGGATGTGTATCCCGGAACGGGGAATTTGACAGTGTATGACAATAACCGCCAGACTACGTTCGGCTGGACCACAGAAGAGGTCCAGGGGAACAACTCCAATCCGGAAGGCGTGGAGCACGCACAGGTCACCACGCCCACGGGTTGGCGCATTGAAATGAAGCTTCCGTGGCTGTCGCTCCAGGGCAAAGAGCCCGAAGTGGGCGATCTGATCGGCATCGAGTGCGGCATCAATGACGACGACGACGGCGACGATACACGCGAGACCCAAATGGCTACATATTCGGTTGACGGCGACTTTTGGCGTGATCCCTCACAATGGGGCACGGCCTTGCTGACACTGGGCGATTTGAACATTGCGTACGGACCGGATCCAAGTAATGGTGGCGTCGTAGAAAGCACGTGGAAGCAGCTCGCGTGGCGGGCAAATCCCGCCGCTGTTTCGCACAACATATACATTGGTGAAGATTTCGACGAAGTCAGCGCTGGAACGGGCGACACGTTCTGGGCCAACCAGACCGTAACGACCCTGATTGCTGGTTTCCCCACATACCCAATTCCGGGCGGTCTCGTTCCCGGCACAACATACTATTGGCGAGTCGATGAGGTCAACGACGCAGATCCGACCAGCCCGTGGAAAGGGCATATCTGGAGCTTCTCGATTCCACCAAGTACGGCACATTCACCCGATCCCGCCGACGGAACGGAGTTTGTCGATCCGGACGCGGCCTTTACGTGGGAACCGGGTATGAACGTCAAGTTGCACACTTTCCTTATCGGCGAGAGTTTTGAGGACGTCAATAGCGCAGCCGCAGGCACAGGCTTTCCCGTGGGAACGGCAAGCCACAATCCCTCTCTTGAACCTGAAAAGGTCCTGTATTGGCGAGTAGATCAGTTCGACGGATCCAATACCTACACAGGCGACGTCTGGAGCTTTACGACCACCGGCGCAGCGGGTAATCCCCAGCCGGCCGATGGTCTCGGCACTGCACCATTGAACGCGACTCTCACGTGGACACCGGCGGATACCGCCGTTTCACATGATTTGTACCTCGGCGCCGATGCCGATGCCGTTAGAAACGCCACCAAGGCGTCACCGGAGTACGTGGGCAACAAGGTCAAGGGTTCCGAAAGCCATAATCCCGGTAAGCTTGCCTGGGACACCGAGTACTTCTGGCGAGTGGACGCGGTCTACGCTGCCGGCGATACCGTCAAGGGTCTCATCTGGAGCTTCAAGACAGCCGATTTTATCAGCGTGGAAGATTTCGAGCCTTACAATAACATTGATCCGCCCGATCCTGCGAGCAACACGATTTACTCCAGTTGGGCCGACGGCTATCAGATTCCTACTAATGGTGCGCTGACAGCCAATGATTTCGCTCCCTACGCCGAGCAGATCGTCGTTCACAGCGGCGGTCAGTCGATGAAATACCAATACGACACGAACTTAAAGATTTGTGAGTCGACTCTGACTCTGACCTATTCGCGCGACTGGACGGACGAGGGCGTGACAGATCTGTCGCTGTGGTTCGTCGGCAAGTCGAGCAACGCTCTGGAAAAGATGTTTATCGCGCTCAACGGAAATGCGGTGGTCTATCACGACGATGTCACTGCAACGCAGATTACCGACTGGACCGAGTGGATTATCCCCCTGCAGGCGTTTGCCGATCAGGAAGTTAACCTTATCAATGTCAATACGATAACCATCGGTTTCGGCACCAAGGGCACTCCCGGCGCCGGCGGTACCGGTACAGTGTACTTTGACGATATTCAGTTGAGGCGACCCGTGGAGGAAACTCCATAACGGTTCTTTATTTGTGTAGTTGACACTGAGTTTTCATTGGGGGGCCATACTGAGTCATCAGCTATGGCCCCCTTTCTTGTTCATTGCCTTCCATTCAATCGAATGCATCTAATCGGCGTCAAATCAACGGCATAGTCGAAATTCAATTGACCGCAAAGACACCTTATGCGATTATGTCTGCCTGTTTGGCCTCGTTATTACCTGTTTTCTACAGGAACTTTTCGGGGTCGTATTGGTCTAAACGTGGAGAAACGCTGTGACTGAAGCGGCAAATACGGATGTCAGGTCTCCGCAGGCCCCGGAAAAGCACATCAGCCTGGGCGATGCGGCGCTTGTCGAGCAGTGCAAGAAAGGCGATTCTATGGCTATGGAGCGTCTCATAGTCAAGTACCAGAATCGCATCTACAACGTTGTGCTGAAAATCTGTGCCGATCCGGAAGATGCCGCGGAACTTACACAGGAAACGTTTGTCAAAGTATTACAGAATCTGCGCAAATTTGAAGGACGAAGCGGATTTTATACATGGGCCTTCAGAATTGCGGTTAATTTGACGCTGAATCACTGCCAGCGCGGCAGCAGGCTTTCGGTAAGATCGCTGGATGCCGAGCAAGCGCAATGCGACAGCAGCGAAAGGAAGGTTCTGAAGGACTATCTGAGCGACGATAGCTCGCCCGATGCGGCTGACGTTGCGCAGAGGAAGGAGTTGTACGAAATCGCCGCCAGGGCATTGTTGAAATTGGATGAGTCACAAAGAGCAGTGGTCACATTGCGGGACATTGAAGGTATGAGCTACGCCCGGATCGCTGAGGTTTTGGATATTGAGATAGGAACGGTAAGGAGTCGACTTAGTAGAGCCAGGAGCAAGCTGAGAGATATTTTGGAGGCTATGTCGAGATGAAAAAGGATCCGAATATGAATGCATGCTCGGGTGAGGAGAGGATGGATGAATTGCTCAACGGCTATATTGACGATGAGCTGGGAGCCAGACAGCACACCGAAGTGGAGCGTCTGATCGCCAATGACGCTCAAATCAGGCAACGGCTCAGGCACTTGCAGAAGTGCAAAGCATTGCTTGGTTCCATGCCGTGCGACGATGCGCCGCCCCGGGTGCTCCAGGGGTTACAGGCCTCGATAGCCTCCACTGCGCGCCTTCACGACCAATCGAGCTACAACCAGCGCGCCGGGAGAATCCACCTTCTCGCTCGAAAGGCCTTGTCCGCCGCTGCCATGCTGGCGCTGGCCGCTTTGTTAGGCGCAGTGATTTACACAATACTGGCTCCGGAGACCGTCACAGATGCACCCCGGGATTTCGTCAAAATAGACAAACCCGCTAACCCTGTATTGCCGGTTTTGGCGTTCAGCGGGAAGCTGGAGCTAAAGACTGGCTATCCGGCCGAAGTCGGCGCTATCATCGGCGCAACGATAGAAGAAAACGGGATTTCTGACTCAGGCGAAGGCATCCGCGAATCCAACAAGCGGATTCACTATCTCAGGTGCGACAGAGAAGATTTGAATTCCGTGCTTGCCAGTCTCGATGCCGTCTGGACGAGGCTCGACTCGGCACAAATGGTGCTTAATACCGAGGTATTCGGCGACGAAGTTGCGGTTGATGCGGTCACTACCGAACAGATCGCGGAGATTATAGATCGAGACAACAATGAAGAACGCGTTGAACTGGCAAAGGATTTCCACCTGCTCAATACGATAAAGCAGAACATGCCCGGCAACACGACTCTTGCCGCGATCCAGGGCGAGCCGGCAAATGCGATTATACCAAAGCCTATCATCACCGGAGGTCAGAATACCGCGACTAAACCGGCGAAGCCCGATGCCGAAAGAACCATACGTTTGACTATTATACTCAGCAGGTAGGGATGCTTGATATAGAGAATTGTTGCCTGGCCGTTGTCGATGTTCAGGGCAAGCTGGCACAGTTGATGCATGACAAGGAAGCGCTGTTCAAAAACATTCGAATCCTCATCCAGGCCGCCCGGATTCTGGAGATACCAATTCTGTGGTGCCAGCAGGTTCCCGAGGCTTTAGGGCCGACGACCCCCGAGATAGCCGAGCTTCTGACCGATATTGAGCCAGTCAATAAGGCGACTTTCAGTTGTTGCGGCGCCGAGCAGTTCAAGAGTAAGCTGGCCAAATTATCCCGAAATCAGATTCTGGTCTGTGGGATAGAAACTCACATCTGTGTTTATCAAACGGCGGTTGATCTGCTCGGCGAAGGTGTCAATGTCACCGTGCTCGCGGACGCAGTCTCTTCAAGAACCCCGGAAAACAAGCAGATCGCACTGAACAGGATAGCCGCTGAGGGTGGAAATATCAGTTCCGTAGAGATGGCCTTATTCGAGCTGCTAAGAACCGCCAAACACCCCAAATTCAGGCAAATCGCAAAATTAGTAAAGTAATGGGCATTAGGTAATATTCAGGTCAAAATCGGATCAGATTCTTCATCGTTGTCTGCCAATATAAGCAGTTACAACAGAACTTACCGTCACTTGCCGCCGGTCGATCAGATGCAGTGTT
>Ga0180433_10009294_pt1 | contig 12059 bp, 11 predicted proteins | sample SS_ome_8_FD_132980 | JGI IMG/M metagenome (GOLD analysis project Ga0180433, IMG submission 132980) | Hypersaline lake sediment archaeal communities from the Salton Sea, California, USA - SS_1_D_1 metaG | ecosystem: Environmental > Aquatic > Non-marine Saline and Alkaline > Hypersaline >... | reverse complement strand
TTATACACTCCCGATCCCGAATGGAGGGGCTTCAGGTGATTCCCATCAAGGAGGCGCTGAAGGAGGATTGGGTTCAGGACTACTATTGGAAGCTTGTCGATGTCGATACGGACAAGTACACCGCCCGGGCATATCTCGATCTCCATGATGGCTATGTGATCAGGGCGCTCCCCGGAAGCAAAGTGGTCAACCCGGTGCAGGCCTGCCTCTATCTTGAGAAGGAGGGTATCAGCCAGAATGTGCATAATATCATCATCGCCGAGGAGGATTCAGAGCTGCACGTTATAACCGGCTGTGCAACCGCCGCACATATGAAGACCGGCCTTCACGTGGGTATTTCGGAATTTTACGTCAAGAAGAACGCCAAGCTCAGCTTCACCATGATTCATCACTGGGCAGAGGAGATGATGGTGCGCCCGCGCTCGGTGGGGGTTGTCGAGGAGGGGGGGCTCTTTCTCAACAACTACATCTGCATGAAACCGGTCAAGTCCCTGCAGATGTATCCCACGACGTACCTTGCAGGCAAGGGGGCTGTCGCCCGCTTCTCCAGCCTTCTGGTGGGAAGCCCCGGATCGGAGATGGATGTCGGCGGCCGCATTTTTCTACAGGCTGAGGAGACCCGGGCGGAGATAATTGCCCGTACCATCAGCAACGGGGGGCATATTATTGCGCGCGGCGATCTCATCGGCGAGGTGCCCGGCGTCAAGGCGCACCTTGAATGCCGGGGGCTCATTCTCAACGGCGGTATTATTCACGCCATCCCCGAGCTTCGGGGAACGGTCGATGGTGTCGAGATGTCCCACGAGGCGGCGGTGGGCAAGATAGCGCAGGAGGAGATCTTCTATCTCATGTCACGCGGGCTCAGTGAGGACGAGGCAACCTCAACCATTGTGCGCGGATTTCTGAGCGTCGATATCCCCGGCCTCCCGCCGCAGCTCAAGGCTGAGATTGACCGTGCCGTGGAGGAGAGTGATAAGGATATGATGTAGGTGCCCTGTGAGCTGGCTTTTTAATCGCTCCGGCTATTGCCGCGTCGCTTCCTCCCCGAAACTTTTTCAATTTTGCAACCGGTTGCAGAATTTAATCTATACTTACATTTTTATGAACACGCTGCAATTGGCCAGCCGGTTGGCCAATTGTAAAATATAAAAATTTTGATACTTTATTGTATAGTATGATAAGATGGCGATAGTAGGGGGGCATTTCAATATCCTCGCTCACTCCGCCGCAAATACCACGTCTGCTGTACAGGATGTACGAATGCCGCGGAGTACAAGGATGTATGAGAGCGGCCGGTGCTTGGCGGCTCCGGCGGCCTTCATGGCAGCCTGCTTGCTGCTCTAGCGAAGCTAGCCTACCGGATGTTGAAATGCCCTGCTCTGTTTGTAAAAGTCATCGGAGTAAAAAAGCTAAGCACGCATCTCCTGTTGCGCTTCTCGAACACCGGGAGTGGCTTAGTCGCTCACGCGCCGCGACCGGCCAGGCTCTCGACTTCCGTGTCTTCGCCTGCACTCTGACGAACAAGGAAGTTCTAATGCCGAGGATACACATGGATGTGCGTATATCCGAGGCCAACATCGTGTTGGTCGCTTCTGTGTTAATATGCAAGTCTATATCTTTAGCACGGGCTGCGGAAAAACCATCCTGGTTTATTCTCGCCGCTCGGACATCGTGTACGAGCTCCTTTTTGTAATAATATATCCAATAACAATACTTGAAATAAATGCATTAAATCATCCTTTTATTTTTCTCAATTGCAAATCGTATTATATACATACTCTTTTGAAAAGGAGAATATTATGCTTATCGAAACTACCCTGCACGTGCACAGAAACATCCTCGATAAATTGAATCAAAGCACCAAAACCACGGGTAAAAACAGAACTTTAATCATTAAGCTTATCATTCAAATGATTATGAAAGATAACCACAAGTTGGTTAAAACAAATTCAAGAGTACGATATCAGGACAGAGACCAAAAGGAAAACTGGAAAAGGATTAATATCGTTTTTAACGAATATGAATATGAGTACTGTCAGGACCTAAGGAAGTTCTACAAAATGTCTGTTTCGCTTATTCTAGCTTTTGCGGTATTGAGATATCTTGATGAAATGATAAAAAGTAACATCAGTACCGATAAGTATTTCTTTTGTAACTACACTTTTATGCGGAAAATTATTGATAATGTGATTTGCTGGCAGATATACTGGGGAATACCACCAACGATGAATACTTAAAAACCCCGATAGAATTCTTCCTCTGAAGGCCAATACCCCCAACTCAGGCTGCGGAAAACGCCGGCTCTGCGCATCCGTACGCCCGCCGGCATTGATACATCCATGTATGGCACATCCTATGCCGTCTGACCGACAGGATGGTCTTACTGCAAAAATAAGTTTTTTGAAAAATGAAAGATTTTCGAGTTCAATATTTTGATATAATTGCTTCTAATCGTCTATAAACGATATCAAATTTTTAACGACTTCAGAAAACAGCCGATTTTCAGTAAGACCAGGATGTTGAGAATGTCGATTTTGACACAGATGTCAAAAAATCAACCTCGCCAGCGCCACATCCTGTGGCGCTTCCTTTTCGTAATAAGTGAAACTGCTGAATAAACTTATAAATAGCAATAGTTATCGGTTTGAATGTACTTTTTCAAAAAATCTTTTAATACTTAAAACACCCGCACAAATACCATCAGTCGAGAATCTCCTGGTTGAGGGATAAACCCTTCCCTGACAACCGATAACTATCGGTCTCTTCTATTGGTACTTCAATGATAAGGATTCTGCGTATTTGCTCTAATCCAATTGGCCAACCGGTTGGCCAATTTTAAAAAGTACAAAATAATATATAAATTTTTATTTATTCAGAATATATTTATTTTAGTCTCATTCTGCATTTTCCGGACGGTTGAAAATAACAAGTAGTGTAAATCCAATCACGGCCTATAAGTTTTATTATTGGTTCCCGTTAGTACAAAAAAAATTATAGACAATTCATACGTCCATCGTATAAAATATTTATATATTCTCTCACAGCTATATATACAAAAAATCGATTTTGATGGTATATTGTCATGAAGAAAAAAATTAAGTCGTGGCAACATATTCATACTATCACAATAGCAGCAGTTGTTTTCGCCCTCTCCCTTTTCCCTTCAAAAAAACTCTCCGCGCTTGAGCCGGTACTGCTGAACGATAAATACAATGAGTATAATATCGGAATGTATCTTGAATACATAGAAGATAAGAATTCGACACTTTCAATAAATGATGTTCGTTCTCAATCATTTATTCAGGAATGGAAACGTTCCAAATGGGAATATCCGAATTTTGGATATACTGATTCTGCATATTGGATCAGATTTAAAATTGTTAACAATTCAAATACAAATGATAGATATATATTGATTTTAAAACAGTTTCTTACTGAATTCGTTAATCTGTATACTGTTGATAGTAAAAATAATATCAGGGAGTATAAATCTGGAGGATTCGTTCCTTTTGATGAACGTGACATCAATTATCATATGTTTGCTTTTAATATTGATATTCAAAACAGAGAATCAAAAACCATTTATTTACGCGTAAAATCATTATTTGGAATAGAACTTCCATTAGTTATTTTTAATCAAATGAAATTTACCGAACATGTTAAGACTGAATATTTAATATGGGGAATATATATTGGATTAATAATACTGTCCATGATGTTTAATTTATTTGTTTTTATTTATTTAAAACAATTAGAAAACTTTTATCTCACCATGACTATATTAGCATTTGGATTATACCGGTTTTCTGTTATAAATATTTTATATGAGTTGTTATTACCAAGTTTCACTGAATTTAATAGGATTGGATTTGAAATTTTTGGTTATTCATTAATCATTTTTTTCTTATTATATTCGCAAAAATTTCTAAAACTAAAGACCTTATTCCCCAAAATCAATAAAGTATTTAATATATTCATTTATATAATAATAATAGTATTTGGTATCATTTTTATTGATTTCAGAATTGCTGAAGCGGCATTTCAAATTATCACAGCTTTGGGATTATTGCTCGCTTTACTGTTAAGTATTATTAGTGCGAAAAAGGGGAATATACAAGCAAAGTGGTATTTAATATCTTGGTTTCCAATAGTAATATCTGCTCTTCTTTTTTTAGGGAAATTATATGGCATGATAATCGAAAAAGATATTATTGTAGGGTACCTGGATATAGGAATTTTTCTTTTCGTTCTCATCCATACCCTTTTTCTCGCATATTCTTATAATCTATCATTTAAAGAAAAGTTGACAGCACAACAAAATGCACTTGAAATACAGAGAGCTGCAACAGAAACCTTGGAACAAAAAGTTGAGGACCGCACTACCGAACTTGTGGAAATTAACCGTAAGCTCTCTTCCATCGGTGATGCCCTGAAACGATACCTTCCCGCGCAGCTTGTCAATTCAATCATAAAGGGAGAGCGGCAGGCGACAGTCGAGACCGAGCGGAAGAAGCTCAGCATATTCTTTTCCGACATCAAGGGCTTCACCAGTACTACTGAGTCAATGGAGGCCGAGGAGCTCTCCGCCCTCCTGAACGAGTACCTCACAGAGATGACGGTCATAGCCCACAAGTGGGGAGGGACGGTCGACAAGTTCGTCGGAGATGCCATCATGGTGTTCTTCGGCGCCCCGGAGGAGACAGACGATAAGGATCACGCGCTGAGATGCGTTAAGATGGCCGTTGAGATGCAGGAGAAGATGACTGAGCTGCAGGTGAAGTGGTTTTCCGAGGGGATAGAAAATCCCCTGAAAATACGCATCGGCATCAACACCGGTGTGGCCACTGTGGGCAACTTCGGCGCCGAGGACAGGCTTTCATATACCGCCATCGGGGGGCAGGTGAACCTGGCGTCGCGCCTTGAGGATATCTGCGAGCCCGGCTGCATACTGATAAGCCATCCCACCTGGGCGCTCGTCAGGGATGAGATTCAGTGCAGGCAGCGTGATGAGAAGATTCGGGTGAAGGGTATCGGGAGGGAGATCCTGGTATACGAGGTGGTGATGGGGTAGGGGAATATGAGCTGATGTTAAATAAGCTTTTTAAGCTTTTCCAGTAATGCCGGCAAATCCTCTTGAATTGTTTTCCAGACAATATCCTGTTTAATATTAAAATATCCGTGGGCTATTATATTTCTCATACCAATTATGCCGCGCCAGTCTATATCAGGATGCTTGTTTTGCAGTTCTTCCGGTATTTTATTGGCAGCTTCACCGATAATAAACAGGTTGTGGAGGACAGCTTCGTAGGTCTTGGTATCGTCTTTAAAAAGGGTGAAATCGATATTCTTTGTGTACTTTTTTATCTTAATAATAGCTTCTTCAATGTCTGAGATATGGAGCCTATAGTCCCTCAACCCATTCCACCTCGGTCATTATTTGATTTTTAATCAGAGGCTTTATTCCGTCTACTGTAACGATATCGACTTTTTGGTTAAGGAAGCTCGTTATTGAATCGGAGAGGTGTACGAACTGAAAAAGTGAAATGGTATCTGAAAAGTCAACAAGCAAGTCCACATCGCTCTCTTCTGTGGCGTTTCCATTAATAAAAGAACCAAAAATGCCAATGCGGCTTACATGGAATTCTTTTAATATCGTGGAATTTTCCTTTAATTTCTTTTTTATGTCATCTTTACTTAGCATAATATTAACATATAAGGTATATTCGTTTTAGTCAATACTAGAAAAACAAAAACTCCTCGGCCCCCGTCAATAAAAATTCACCTGCTGCGACTTCTCCCGCTCCTGAATTATCTGCGTGACTTCTTTCTGCACCGCTTCATCTTCTATCGGCTCAATCAGGGAAACAGGGCTGCTGTTCTCGTCCTGCCGGTAATGCCATTGCACGATAAATCCGGGCACGTAGGAGAAGGTGCACCCCATAACGCCGCAGCAGGATGAGTCGGTGACCCCGTACCCGGTCAGGTAGAGTATCTCCCTGCCGTCATAAGTGAGCCTGTTCTCTTCCTTGAATGTAAAGTGGCCCGATATCGTTCTTATTTCCTCGTCGAGTGAGAGGTGCACGAAGTCCTTCTTTCCCATGATAGCATCTCCGGTGAAATGATGGTAAGGATTCTTAGGGGAAAGATACGGAAAGGCTGTTCGGCTGTCAACAGCTTTGTTTGTTTGCGGTGCGCTGTCATTGCCGACAAGATGCGATCTCCTGCCGGCGGTTACGGTAAATAACGAATAAATGGCATTGACATCTTTAAATGGTTAATTTATATTTGAACTGCCAGGAACGCCGTTTCCTGTTTTGAGAGCCCATATGGTAGTAAAGGAAGCATATAAGGCAAAGCTGATTTCTGATGATGAGCTGCTTGATCTGATCAGGCCGGGAGATAGGATTTTTCTCAGCAGCGGTCCTGCCATGCCGGCGCACTCGGTGAGCGTAATGAGCGCTTCCGAGGGGAGGAATCTCCTCGATCTCGAGTTCGTGCAGCTCATTACGCTCGGCGACTACCTCTCCGGAGGCGACGGCCGCGGGATGAAGTTCCGGTTGAAGACTTTCAACACCGGCGAGAGCATCAGCGAGCAGATAAGCGATGGAGAGGTCGATTTCATCCCGGCGAACATGATTGAGATCCCCTATATTCTCTCGTCGGGTGCCGTCGGTATCGATACGGCTATCGTGCTTACCGCTCCTCCCGACAAGCGTGGTTTTCTCAGCCTCGGTATCGCGGTCGATGTGGCGAATATTGTCGTCAATAATGCATCCACTGTCATTGCCGAGGTGAATCCCAACATGCCGGTCACCCACGGTGAGACCTTATTGCATCTTGATCAGGTCGATCACGTTATCGAGAGCTCCATACCGCTCATTGAGCGGGAGCGGAAACCCTTTGATGAGGTATACAATCGAATCGGATGGCATGTGGCAAACCTCATCGAGGATGATTCAACGGTGGTGCTTCATGTCGGGAGAATATTCGACGCCATCGCCCACCATCTCAGAACGAAACGGGATCTCGGCATCTACACCAATGTTATTTCCGACTGGGTGATGGACCTTGTCGAAGCGGGGGCAATCTCCTATCGAAAGAGCCGGTATAAGGGGGGACAGATTACCACGAGCTACTGTTACGGGACGCGGGAGCTGTACGATTACGTTGATGATAATCCGATATTTGAATTCTATCCTTTCGATCGCCTGGCGAATCCCTATAACATTAGGAGAATATCGAATCTGATCAGCATCATGAACGTCAAGAAGATCGATATCTCCGGTGAGTCGGTCATCTTCTACTCGGGCGACAATCTCCTCTCGGGATATGAGAGCAAATTGAATTTTGCCATCGGTGCCGCTTTCTCGAAGAGGGGGAAGGCCATTGTCGCCCTCCCGTCGGTGGATCAGGATGGTTCGAGCAATATCGTCATCTCGCATGATCAGGAGCGGGAGCACGTGCGGGCAACGCTCGGGGTGACCCGCTATGTGGTGACGGAGTACGGGGTTGCGAATCTCTTCGGGAAGTCGATTCGCGAGCGGGTGCTGGCAATGATAGACATCGCGCACCCTGATCACCGCGAGAAGCTCCTCGAACTGGCGAAGGAGAGCGGGTATGCCTATAGGGATCAGATATATACCATGCTGGATGCGGTGAATTACCCGGTGGAGCTTGAAACCGTAAAAACCTTCAAGGACGGGCTGGAGGTGCAGTTCAGGCCGATTAAGCCGTCCGACGAGGATATGATGCGGCGGCTCTTCTATCACTTTTCGGATGAATCGAAGTACCTCCGCTATTTCGTCAGGATACGGGTCATGCCCCATAAGGAGATGCAGAAATACGTTAATATCGATTATCAGAAGACCCTCTCTATCGTCGGGGTGATTGTGAAGAACAGAACCGAGAAGATCATCGCCGAGGCCCGGTATGCCTATTACAAAGAGGAGGACAGCTACGAGATGGCCTTCATCGTGGACGAGGAGTTTCAGGGGAAGGGGATCGCCACCTTTCTTCTGAACTATCTGTTGAAGATCGCGCGAGAGCGCGGATTGCACGAGATATATGCCAGCGTCCTTCCCGAGAATAAGGCCATGCTCAGCGTCTTCAACAAGGCCGAGGTCGAGCCGCAGACCCGATTCAGAGACGGTGTTGTCGAGGTCAAGTACTACCTCTGATTGCGGAATCCACTCTTAAATCTTCATACCAGAAAATCCGAGAAAAGCGATTGCGAGAAGCCCCGCTGTGATAAAGGAGATGGGCATCCCCTTGAGGTTCCCGGGGATGTCGGCAAGCTCCAGCCGCTCGCGAATTCCTGCCATGAGCAGCAGCGCAATCGTAAACCCTATCCCCGCCCCGAAACCCTGAACGACGGTCATAACCATTCCGAGATCTTTGGTGGCGAATCCCGTTTCGATGTTGAGAACGGCGACACCGAGAACGGCACAGTTGGTGGTTATGAGCGGGAGAAAGATGCCGAGTGCCTGATAGAGGGTCGGGGAAATCTTCTCGATAGTCATCTCAACGAGTTGTACCAGTGAAGCGATAACCAGAATGAAGGCAATGGTTCGGAGATAGGTAACCTGCCAGGGGATGAGCAGATATTTGTAGATGAGAAAGGTAAAGAATGAAGCCATCGTCATGACAAAGATGACCGCGAGCCCCATACCCAGCGCGGAATCCATCTTTTTCGAGACGCCGAGAAAGGGACAGAGGCCCAGCATCTGCGAGAGGACATAGTTGTTGATCAGAATGGTGCTGATCAGTATGACGAAGAGTACCTTTATTTCCATGGTTATCCTCGCTTCCGTGATTTGAGAGCGTTCATTGCCCAGAGCATCAGCCCCAGCGTGAAAAAGGCGCCGGGAGCAATTATCATGATGGTCGCCGGCTTCATTCCCGGAATGAGGGTGTACCCGAAGAGCTTATTTGCCCCCAGCGTCTCCCTGAAAAAGGCCAGGATGAAAAGGGTGCCGCCGAATCCCAATCCCATGCCGAGTCCGTCGAGAATTGATCTGAAGATAGAATTCCGCGAGGCGAATTCCTCGGCGCGCCCCAGGATAATGCAGTTCACCACGATGAGGGGGATGAATATTCCCAGCGCCTGATACACATCGGGCTGAAAAGCCTTGAGCGTGAGCTCCACGATAATAACAAATGAAGCGATAATGGTGATAAAGATGGGTATGCGTATATGTGAGGGGACGATGTTACGTATTACGGAGACGAGCACATTCGAGCAGATCAGAACGAAGGTGGTCGCGAGGGCCATCCAGAGCGCATTGGATACCGAGGTGGTGACGGCGAGAGTTGGACAGAGCCCGATGCCGAGCACCAGGATGGGATTCCGCTCCCACAGTCCCTTGATGACTTCTTTAAGATAGTCCATCTACTCTCCCTCCTCCTCTTCGGTCTTGATGAGCGTTACCAGCGCGGTGAGTTTTTCCATTCCCGTGGCGATGCTGTCCCGGACGGTTCGCGAGGTGATGGTCGCACCGGTAATCGCCGATATGGCATTCTTCTCAATGAGCTCATCCCGAAGGCCCGGTGTCCAGTCGCCCCGCTTGAGTATTGTGATCTTCTTCGTTGCATCGAGCCCCGTGAATTGCGACTGAAACCAGGGCGGCTGCGGTGCGACCCTGGTTGTTCTGCCGAGGATATAATCGAGAAATGTCTCCATGCTGGCGCGCTCGATACATCGTGCACCGAGACCGGGTGTTTCGGTTTGCTGGAGGATAACGATGCCCAGAACGGTTCCCTGCTCGTCAATGCCCACCATTGATCTGACCGGTCCGCTGTAACCGGATTTTTCCGTGATGAAGGCGTACCCGCGCGCCACTGTCTCCTCGCGCTGCTTTTCCCCTATCCAGTAGGTAAAGGGGCCGTCAGGCGTGTCGGCGGTTTTCTTTTCGGTGATGGTGTAGCCTGGAAGCACCGTTTTCAGGGCGCTCTCCTGCTTCTCACGCTCCTGCCGCTGTATATCGGGGAGAGTAATCCTGTTGATGTGTGAGAGCGCCATTGATGCGACAAAGGTTATCAGTGCCATGATGAGTGTTGATTTGACAATATTGCTCATTATCATGCTCTCCTGTTGCTGGTCACTCTCCGCTGCACGGGCTTATCCGGACGTTCCAAAGAGTCGTGGTCTGACATACCGGTCTATCAGTGGAACGGTTGCATTCATCAGGAGGATTGAATACGACACCCCCTCGGGATACCCGCCCCATATTCGTATTACCGAGGTGATAATGCCGCAGCCGATTCCGAAGATGATCATTCCCCGGGTGGTAATCGGCGAGGTGACCATGTCGGTCGCCATGAAAAAGGCGCCCAGGAACAATCCTCCGGAAATAAGATGAAAGAGCGTTACCTTGAAGGGATGGGGAAAGCCGGTGATGAGATAATAGGCGAGCATAAAGCCCGCAACCGTCCCGATATAGGAAACGGGAATGTGCCAGGTGATAATACGCCTGATGAGAAGAAAGAGCCCGCCGATGAGCAGGAGCAGCGCCGACGTTTCTCCAATACAGCCGCCGATGTTGCCGATGAAGAGTGACTTCAGGGTTGTTGAAGAAAACATGAAATCATAGAAGCAGTTGAGGGGCGCGTTCATCTCGCTGAGGAGTGCCGGTGCTTCCTTCAGAGCTGCAAGGGGGGTCGCCTGTGTTATCGTATCGAATGCATGCTGCGGGAGACATCCGGGGCGAAGGGCCGCATCGGAGAACACATTGGTTGTGCCGAACTGATGCCACCTGGTCGTCATTTCCACCGGCCAGGAGGCGAGGAGAAACGCCCGTGCGGCGAGCGCCGGATTGAATATGTTGAAACCGATACCCCCGAAAAGCTGCTTGGGAATAATGATTGCAAAGACGGCGCCAATTGCCACCATCCAGACGGGAGCGTCGGGAGGCACGTTCATGGCAAGGAGCAGGCCGGTGATGACCGCTGATCCGTCGGTAATGGTGAGGGGCTTTTTCATGAGGAGCTGAAAGACCGCTTCCGCTGCAACTGCCGCACCGATCGATGCGCTCATTACGAAGAGTATCCCGATACCGTAGAGGGAGAGCGCATAGATCGTCGATGGCATCAGTGCAATTACCACCGACCACATTATCACCCGCAGAGATTGATCGCTTCTCAGATGGGGTGGATTCGAAAGGACAAGTTCTGTACCGCTGTTCTGTTCTTCTGCCATTGACCTGATTATGTTGTACTATTTTTTCTTCCGCAGACGCGCCTGGGCGAGCTTGATGAAATGACTGAGCGGGCGCCGTGAGGGACAGACATAGGAACAGGCGCCGCACATGATACAGTCGAAGGGATGCAACTGCTCGACAATATCGAACCGGTTCCTTTCGACTGCAATCCCAAGCTCGCTGGGTATCAGATTGACCGGGCATGCCTCCACGCATTTGCCGCATCGAATACAGGGAGCATACTCCTCGACCGTGACCTCATCTGCGCCCAGGAAGAGGAGGCCGGAGGTTCCCTTGACCACCGGGATATCCATGCTGTCGAGGGCGATTCCGCACATGGGGCCACCCATGATGATTTTAACCGGGTTCTCCTTTAATCCGCCGCATTCATTGATGATGTCTTCTATTCGTGTGCCGATTCTCACTTTATAGTTGCCCGGCTGGTTGACAATTGTACCTGAAATGGTTATGTATCGTTCGAAGAGCGGCTTGTTGTAAACGAGCGCCTGCTGTATCGCATACACGGTTCCCACATTCTGGACAACAGCGCCCGCGTCCATGGGCAGGCCGCCCGAGGGGACTTCTCGTTTGAGAATGCTGTAGATGAGCTGTTTTTCAGCGCCCTGAGGATACTTTGTTCTGACCTCTTTAATGGCGATTTTTTCTCGTGTCGATATTCGGGAAAGTCCCTCTCTGATCGATTCGATTGCCTTCGGCTTGTTGCTCTCAATGCCGATGAAAGCGGTATCGACGCCGAGAGCCTTTACGGTTATCTGTATCCCTTCGAGTATCTCTTCGGGGAAGGTTTGCATCATCATATCATCAACGGTGAGGTAGGGTTCGCACTCGGAACCGTTTATAATC
>Ga0180433_10009292_pt1 | contig 12059 bp, 11 predicted proteins | sample SS_ome_8_FD_132980 | JGI IMG/M metagenome (GOLD analysis project Ga0180433, IMG submission 132980) | Hypersaline lake sediment archaeal communities from the Salton Sea, California, USA - SS_1_D_1 metaG | ecosystem: Environmental > Aquatic > Non-marine Saline and Alkaline > Hypersaline >... | reverse complement strand
TTCTTTGCGGTTACCAAGACTTGAACTTGGGACCTCAACATTATCAGTGTTGCGCTCTAACCAACTGAGCTATAACCGCGAAATCTTTGGAGGCTAGGAGATTCGAACTCCTGACCTTCTGAATGCAAATCAGACGCTCTACCAACTAAGCTAAGCCCCCAAATAATAGGTAATTAAAAAAATACAAAAAAAACTCCTTTAATTCAAGTTGTTTGAAAAAATTTTCTCTGAAACTTAGAGACTTATCTGATCTTCCTTCTTCTAAATTAGATATATATTTCAAAATACTTTTATTAAGTTTCTTTAAAGATTTTACATCAAAAACAACAATAAATATATATAAATAGTAAAAAATATTAAAAAAAATCGTGCAATTGTTTTAATAATTTGTTATAGAAAGTTTTAGACGCAACAAATGAGGGGTTTTGTTATGCAACTCACTGTTTTTCTTGGTCAAATCATTGGTATTTTTTGGATAGTTATGGGATTAGCTGTAATTGTTCATAAACAACGATTCAAAAAAATCTTCACTGATATTTTAGACAAACCAGCTCTTTTAGCTATGAGCGGATTTGTTACTTTAGTGATTGGTTCTATCCTTGTGGTAACACACAATATTTGGGGATGGAGTTTCCAAGGTTTAATTACCTTAATTGGATGGATCATCTTGATCCAAGCGATCCTTCGCTTACTCTTCCCAATGTGGTTAGTTAAAAAAGGCAAGCGTATGCTTCAAAAGAATGCATTGCTTGTTTTAGGATGGATCATATTGATCGTTGGCTTATTCATTGGATATATGTCTTTTTACCATATCCCAATGCTTAGCTACTAATTAAGACTGATTAATTCTTATTTAGGCCGGTTAAACTAAAATAGTTTGATCGGTCTTTTTCTTTATCAGAGTCTTTGCTCTATCCATAATATAAAAAGAACCGCAAACCAAAAGAACTCCATTTCTTTCTGATCTAATATAGGCTTGATCAATCGCTTTTTCCAAAGAAGAAAAAAGCAAGATATTTTCAAAACTTAGATCTTGTAAGATTTTTTGCAAAACATTTGCATCTATCAATCGATCACAATTCTCATCAAATAAATAGAAAAAGCTTCTTTCTTTTTCAATAGCAGATAGTGAATGAGTAAGATCTTTGTCTTTACACATAGAAAAAAGAATATGAATGTCTTCTTCTCTATAATCGTTTTTGATTTGTTCAAAAAGACGCTTAAATCCTTGGGGATTATGCGCTACATCAAAGATGACTTTATGATTAGATGATAAAGCTTCATAACGGCATTCAGGTCTTTCATCTAAACTAGCAAAAGATACTTCCTTTAGAGAAAACTTATCTTGTATTTTTGTAAGAGCAAGTTTGGCCATTTGTCTATTCTCAAAATCAAAAAAGCCAGCTATAGATGATAAGCTCTCAATAGGACTTTTATTTTGCTTAGCATAATCCAAGATAACCTTTCTATTAGCTGTAGGACCAAGTATCACAGGAATATCAGGTTTGATGATCTGAGCTTTCTCATTAGCTATAAGATCTAAACTGTTACCTAATATATCCATATGATCATAGCCAATAGAAGTAATAATGCTAAGGATAGGTGTAATGATATTAGTAGCATCATATCTTCCCCCAAGACCTGTTTCTATGACAGCTATATCTACGTTATTTTTTTCGAAATATTCAAATGCTAAAAGAGTGGTTATTTCAAAAAAGGTCAGATGAAGATCATGCTTTTTATTCAGCTCAAAGATTCTACATATCCCATCCACAACTTCTTCTTTTGAGATCATCAAGTTATTTACTTTTATACGCTCACAAAAAGTATGTATATGAGGTGATGTATAAAGCCCTACTTTATACCCAGAAAGAGAAAGCGCTGTCGCTATTTTTGTAGCTACAGATCCTTTGCCATTTGTTCCTGCTATATGAATCGTTGGATATTTGTTTTGATGAGATCCCATAATCTTTGAGACCTTAAGCATCCTATGAAGGCCGACTTTTCGAGTCGATCCTCTCATAGAGAAAAGAATTTGAATGAGCTTTTGATATTTTTCTTTTTGCATTATGAGATGAGTTTTTTCAGATTCTCAGCATCTATCCAAGAAGCTCCAATTTTCGCATAAGGTTTCTCTTCACCATGAAAGTCCGATCCCCCAGTAATTAGCCAATTTCTTTCTTTGGCCATTCGAAGAAACTTCTCTTCTTCTTTTAATGGCTTCACGCCATAATAAACTTCTACCCCGTCGAAAGGAAGTTTCTCAAGCTCTTTTAATATACGAGAAGAACGAAGAAGATGAGGATGAGCAAGTATTGCCTTGCCTTTAGCTTTTTTAATGATCTCAATGACCTCAGTAGTTGTGAATTTCTCCCCCTTTACATAACAAGGACCTTTATCTTTCAAATAATTATCAAAAGCCTCTTTTACAGTTTTAACATAACCCTTTTGCTTCATGACCTTAGCTATATGCATCCTACCAATAGATGCAATAGGAAAAGAAGATTTTATTTCCTGTTTGGTAATATCAATTCCTTTGTCTTGAAGCTTTTCGAGTATCCTTTCATTTCTTTCTCTTCTTCTCTTTCTTACTTCTTGCAGAAATTCATGAAAAGAACTGTTAGCTAAATCAAATCCATAACCTAAAACATGTACATTCTCATCTAAATGAATAGATGAAATTTCTACTCCTATTATAAGTTCCACTTCTAATTTTCTGGCTTCTTCAAATACTTTTTCACCATAAGCTTCTACGCTGTCGTGATCAGTAATAGAAACACCTTTCAGCTGTTTTTCCTTTGCAATCTGAAGTATCTGAATAGGAGATAAATCCCCATCAGAATAATTACTGTGTATATGAAGGTCGTAGCGATCTTTTTTTTCATTCATAAGATAATATTCTTATTTCCTCTTGTAATTTTACATGTTTTTTTTCTTCGACTACTTTTTTAATATAGTCGATTAATTCTTTTACATCTTTTGATGTGGCATTTGACTCGTTAAGTATAAAATTTGCATGCATCGAAGATACTACAGCATTCCCTTTTTTCGTATTTTTCAATCCACTCTCTTCTATCAATTGACCAGCAGATAAATTTTTAGGATTTCTAAAAATACATCCCAAACTTTTACTATCTAATGGTTGCGACTCTTTTCTTCTTTGATACCACTTCTGCAAATTGTTATACGCTTTTTCATCTTTTTCAAATTTAAATCTAGCTGCAACAATAGCTCCTTTCACGTTTTGAAAAGAAGAATATCTATAATCAAAAGACATCTTTTCCTTCTCAATTTCTTCGACTTTTCCATTTTCATACATGAAAATGACCGACTCTAAATTATTCGATATCGATATATCTTTCGCAGAAGCATTCATAAAAATAGCTCCGCCAATTGTCGCAGGAATCCCAAAAGCAAATTCCAGCCCCCTCAATTGCAAATTAGCACACGTTTTAGCAAAATGAGTGAGAGATGCTCCTCCTCCAACAACAAAAGATTGTCTATCTTGCGTAACAAAATCGATGTTGTTTTTAATCACAACACCTTTAAATCCTTTGTCATCAAAAAGAACATTGGATCCTTTGCCTAATACAAAAAATGGCAAATTTTTCTCTCTAGCAAAAGCAAAGGCTTTTTTCATTTCAAGAAAATCAAAAACTTCGATAAAAAAAAAGGCTTTTCCACCAATAGCAAAAGTAGAGAAAAGGCTAAGATCTTTATTTCGAGATAGTTTCAAGCTTCGTACCAACCTCTTTTTTATAAATGGCATCTAAAATAGCATTTATAAAATTTGCGCTTTCTTTTGTTGCAAACTTTTTTGCAAGCCTTACAGCTTCCGAAATAGAAGCTTTACACGGCACTTCGCTATCAAATAATATCTCATAAATGCCTAAAAGAAGAGTCGTATATTCAACCTTAGCAATACGATCTAAAGCATATTCTTTAGATACTAAAGAAATTTTTTCATCTAAATGCTCTTTTTTCAAAAGAATCTTTTTACAATAAGCTAAAGCGTCTTTAGCTGACTTTTTAGTTATCTTTAGTTGCTTCATCATTAGATGCATCAGCTGCTCTTCATCAGATATATTATATGATAAAGAGAAAAGCATTTGGAAAATAAGTTCTCTGTATTTTTGCCTTGTTAGTGCCATTATTTATTTCTCATATGTTTAGAAAATATCATACCACAGAAGAGGCTTTCTTTCTATATGTAAAAAATTTCTTGAATTCTGTTTTTTTTAAAGATATCTTTAAAATTTTTAATACGCAGCCTTAGGACTGAAAATGTTAGGGATTTTTTTAGACACTGAGACAAATGGTCTTAATGTCCAGATCCATCGTGTCATTGAAGTAGCTTTTAAAATATTAGATATTTACAGTGGCCATCTAATAGATCAATATCAATCTATTGTTTTCCAACCAATTGAAGTTTGGGATAAAAGTGATCCTATTTCACTGCAAGTGAATGGGTTTCATTGGGAAGATATCAAAGGTGGAAAAAAAGAGACGGAAACGGCAGAAGAAATTGTTCATTATTTTACAAAAAATAAAATAAATAGAAAAAGCGCTGTTTTTATTTGCCAAAATCCTTCTTTTGATAGAGCTTTTCTCTCTCAAATGATTTCGCCTGATACGCAAGAAGCTTTAAATTGGCCTTACCATTGGCTGGATTTAGCTTCTATGTTTTGGGCTATTGCAATGAAAGAAGCAAAAGAGGTGAAAAAGGAAAATATGTTTCCATGGGAAACTGGCCTTTCAAAAGACCAAATTGCGGCTCGCTGTAATATTCCATTTGAAGAAAAACCTCATAAAGCTATGAATGGTGTCAATCATCTAATTGAATGTTATAAAGCTGTTGTAGGTTTTCCATATTTGGAAAAAAATAAGGAATAAATTCTTACGTTGCGATTATTTAATTTTTCGGGCATTTTATATACAGTGTTGAGCGAATTTTTTTAGATTTAAATATAAAATAAGATATTTACCTTTTTTTTATCGAGAAATTGCGATAAAAACAAAATTAGGAAAAGAAAGGTATAGTAGAGAGGTAGAATGAGTTTTTTGCAAGCTTTAGTCCCTTTTGTTGAGGTATTGATTTTTGCGTTTATCCTCAACTATCTTCTTTCTTTTTTTTGGAATACCAAATCCATGGATCTTTTGTGGGGAGCTTTAGCCTTCCTACTTTTTTTCGCAGCCGCTTATTGGTTTAACTTCCCTGTCCTTTTAAAGATCATGCAGGTTTTAGGTGGCGCTGCTATAATCGCTGTTCTGATTATTTTTCAGCCTGAGCTAAGAGTCGCTTTAGCTAAACTTAGCTGGAAAGGTAGACGTTATCGGGAAATCACGGAATTTGATAAATTTTTAGATCAATTAGCCAACTCCACCTACAGATTAGCTGAAAAGAAAATCGGAGCTCTTATCGTACTGGAAAATGAAGATTCATTAGATGAATACGTTCAACGCTCTGTCATTTTAAATGCTGACTTTTCCTCTGAGCTTTTAGAAACAATTTTTGCTCTTTCAACGCCGCTTCATGATGGAGCTGTAATTGTTCGGGATCAAACAGTCTTAGCTGCTGCCTCGATTCTCCCATTAGCAGAAGAAAGCTCGCAGCTTACAAAATCCATGGGAACACGTCATCGTGCTGGATTAGGACTCAGTAATATATCAGATGCTCTAATCGTTGTTGTTTCAGAAGAAACAGGAAAAGTAGCGATTGTTAGAGAAGGTATTATGACAAGAGGTATTAAAATAGACAGATTTAAAGGAATTATTAGAAGTATCTTTAATCCTCCTACAAAAATTGCATTTAAAAGTAAGTTTAACCTTCGTGAATGGCTGAAACAATGAAAAGTATATTTCGCAAAATATTTATAGAAAATTGGCAACGCAAAGTCATGGCTTTGATTTTAGCTATCATTGCTTGGCTTGTTGTTAACCACTCTCTAACTACAAACAAAACTTTTTCCAATATTTCTGTAAAAGTAATCAACATTCCACCTGGCAAAACTGTAGAAGGAATTCAATCAAATAACATTTTATCTAAAAAGATAAAGCTAAGAATTATTGGAAACAAAAGAATATTAGATGAACTTACAGATGGAGATCTTCAAGTTGTCTTAGATGCTGAAGAAAAAAAAGATGAATGGATCGCTTCTATTTCGAAGAAAAATTTAGTCACTTTCAATCCTGATATCAATATCATGGGCGGAGTTAGCAAGGTCTCTCATGAAGATTTCATTGTTAAGCTTACAAATATTGTAACCGAAAAAATACCTGTTATCGTCACTAATCCTATTGGTGAAGCTCCCAGAGGATATCAGTTTTTAGATATTTGGCCCTATCAACTATATGTAAATGTGACAGGACCTGAAAAAATAGTGAAACAGCTAAAAAGCAAGGGATTAAAACTTACTTTTAATCTGAATAATATTTCAAAAAGAGAACTCGATAGTATTCATGATATGAAGAAAACCGATGAAGTAAGTTTCGTCGTACCCACCGAATGGAAAAAAATTAGTTTTCCTCTTCTTTCAGAAATACCTCTTCAAATCGATGATCCTAGAGCCAAACTATTAAGGATAGATTTTTCTTTAACACAAAACATTCCTATTAATGCTCCGATACCAGTAACTGTTTTTTATCCTCTAAAAAATGTAACCCAACTGAATCCTGCAAATACTCAAATCAAATCCAACGAATTTGTAAAAACATTAGACGGGATCAAAGTAATAACAGAAGAGCTATATGCTCGCAAAACGTCACGTCTTTTTGTTGATATAGTAAGAGATATGATCCAGGTCCTTGTGATAGCCGCTCCCAAAGCAGAAAGAGATGATCTACTTTGGAATATACAATTTATTTATCCTCATGAGCTTGAAGATCGTTACGTTGCAAAAATTTTATCTGATCCAGCGGAAGAACAGGTAAGAGAGTTGCAACCGCACCTTAGAGAAGAATATCTTCGTAATCGTTTCCGCAGTTATATGAACCGTTTTAGATTATTTCTTCCTAATAATCAAAAACTTTCCTTGCAAATAAAGCTAGAAGAAAACGAAATTAATATCGTTCCGAATACAAGCGAAAAAATGTAATTAATGTCGAAAGAAAATCTATTTATACTTAAGAGAAATATTCACAAAAAAGGTGGACTTGAAAAATACACCCTTCGTAGTGCTCGTGCTTTAAGCGAGAAAGGCTACAAGGTAACTATTCTTTCAACGAACCGCTCATCTAGTATTTCTTTCCCAAATATCGAGCTCAAATATTTTAAGACCAGTAAATGGCCAGGCTATCGCCGCATGAAAGAGTTTGATAATTTCTGCCAATCTTATATCGAAAAGCAAAAACCAAAGATAATACTCGGTATGGATCGCAATCGTCATCAGACACATATAAGGGCAGGTAATGGCGTTCATATTTGCTATTTGCAATCACGTCATTTAACCGATAACCTTTTAAAAGTATGGTCCTTTGCCTATAACCCTCTTCACAGATATATTTTAGATCTAGAAAAAAGATCTTTCGAAAATCCCAGATTAAAAAAGATTATTACAAACTCTCATATGATCAAGGATCAAATCCTTAGGTATTTCACGACACCAGAAAAAAAGGTACAGGTAATACATAATGGAGTCGAATGGCATGAGATGCAAAAAAGCTTTGACAGTTGGCAAAGCATACGTAGTGAAATAGCTAAGAAATATAACTTAGATGAAAAGAGAAGATTTTTGCTTTTTGTAGGTAATGGTTATAGAAGAAAAGGGCTTAGACAACTTCTTTATGGTTTGTCGCTTACCAAAGAAAAAGATTTTTACCTTTTTGTTTTAGGCAAAGAAAAAAACACTAGTTATTACTGTAATTTAGCAAAAAAATTACGTCTCGATAAAAAAGTTCTCTTTTTAGGAGCAGAGAAAGACATTAAGTCTTTCTATCAGGCCTGTGATATTCTTTTGCTTCCTACATTTTATGATCCCTTTGCTAATGTAACGCTTGAGGCCTTAGCTATGGGGCTTTATACAGTCACTTCTCATTTTAATGGAGCTAAAGAAATATTATCAGATAAGAGCGGTATGATTTTTGAAGATCTTCTCTCTTTCGATGCTATGGCTGCAACGATAGAAAAAGCTATGCATCACCCTAAGACAAATCTATCAGCTGAGAAAATCAGAAATAGCGTTTCGCATTTAGATTTTTCACACCAAATGAAAAAACTTATAGATTGTATATGCGAAAATTAGGCTTCCTTATCACTTATTTTTTTATACGTTTCTTTACTATTGCTTTTGCATTTTTGCCATATAAACTCATTCATCAAATTGGTAAATTTCTTGGCAATATAGCTTATTATTTAATGCCAAAATACAGGAAAAGAGCTCTGAGTAATTTGTCACTAGCCACAGAGTTAAAACTTTCAAATAAACAAATAAAAAAATATGCAAAAGAATCTTTTCAAAACCTGGCTACTGTTGTCTTAGAATACCCTCGTTTTCATAGAGAAAAGGATTTTGAAAGTGTGATAAGCTGCGATAACCCAGACAAAGCTTATACACTTCACAAAAACTCTCAAGGCATCATCTTTTTTTGTGGCCATCAAGCTAATTGGGAAGTTTTATTTTTACATGGCAATCTCTTTATGAAAGGTATTGCTATTGGTAAGCCTATTAAAAATCCTTATCTTTATCGCTGGATTATTTCGATTAGGGAAAAAACTGGCGGTAGGATGATCAACCCGAAAAATGCCCTAAAAGAAGGTCTTAGAAACCTAAGAAAAGGTAATTTTATTGGAATAGTTGGTGATCAAGGTAAACCCGATAGTCCGTATTGCTTTTCCTCTTTTGGAAGACGCGGTTGGACATCATCGGCTCCTGCTCTTTTAGCTTATAGGACCAATTGTCCTATCATTATAGCGACAACAAAAAGAGAAAAGGGAAAGTATATTATTCATCATTCTGATCCTATTTGGCCCAATTTAAACAAGCCTTTAGAAGAAGAATCAAAAAGGTTAATGGATGAGACTCTTACTTATTTCGAAAAAAGTATAGCAAAACATCCTGGTCAATACCTTTGGCAACATAATCGCTATAAACAACAGACGCCGCATTTAGTATTAAAAAAATACAGACTTGATAGTATTGCTATAATACTGCCTCATGAAAAAGATAAATTTTTACATATACAAAAACATCTTCCGGCTCTGAAAAAAATCTATCCTAATAATTTTCTTTTTCTTTTTGTTCCCAAAAAATATTCCTCTTTTGATTTGATTCAGGCTGATGAAATCCATTTCTATGCAAATCTGAAAGACATTTTAGTAGAAGATTTTCGTTTTAAATTAGTTTTCGATTTCTTTGAAAATGAAACCTTAAAAAAACATTTTTTAAACTTAAGCGCATTTGATGTATTGAAAATCAAAGACCTTCAAAAAAGAGCTTTTAAGAACAACTCAAATGTAGATTCAAATGATTTATCGTCTGTTTTTAGCAGTGCTCTTTGTCGCACTAAAAATATGGAGTAATGTATGCCGCACAATCGTTTTTTCATAGATGCTAATTTCGAGAAAGGAAAAACAGTTACTTTTCCACCTGAAGAAAAACATCATCTCACTGTGATGAGATGCAAAGTTAATGATCAGGTGGAGCTGATAAACGGTAAAAATCAGCTGGCAATGGCTACTATCTTATCCTTAACTACAGACAGTGCAGACCTAAGAATAGATGAAATATCAACAGTCAAAGCTCCCACAGTATCTGTTAATCTATATCAAGCCTTTTGTCATTATAATAGATTAGATTCCATATTAGAAAAAAGCGTTGAACTGGGAGTGACTAGCTTTTATCTTTACCATTCCTCTCTTTCAGATGTAAAGATTCCACCTAATAGAGATAAAAGATTAAAAAAGGTGATCACATCCGCTATGAAACAATGTGGTAGACTAGATCTTCCAAAGCTGCACTTGTTAAAAGAAATGCAAAATATACCTTCTCTTGAAGGAATGAGCTTTTTTGGAGATATAAGAGAAAAAGCAGATTATCTAACGAAGCATTTTTCAAAAGATAATACTTATAATATTTTTATTGGTCCTGAAAAAGGATTTACTGATACTGAGATCGATCTTTTAGAAAATAAATATAAAGCTAAAGGTATTCATCTTCATGAAAATATTCTTCGTACAGACACGGCAGCTATTTGTTTTATATCACAGATACAACTTCTTATTCACAGTTAGACTTTATATACAAGCCCTTGTTCTGGATCCATTTCAATTTTCATGCCATCTTCGAGAAGGCTCATAGCATTATCTGTACGAACAACTAGTGGGACATTATGTGTCTGAGCTAAAGATATTGCATAGTTCTCTGAGGCCACATCAGCAATATTATTTTGCAAGATAACACCTTTAGCTACTTTGAAAAGGGGCCCATAAGAATCATCACAGCGAGGTATGACTATTATGTTTCCTTTGCATATATCTGCGCTATGACCGTTCGAAAGCATAATAACTTTTACTTTACCTTGCACTTTGTTGCCATTTCCAAACATACCTCTTACCAAAATAGCGCCAATACTCTCGATCCTCATTAAGTTAGTAGATCCTTTCTTTCCAAAAGGAATACCTGCTGTAACGATAATGAGATCCCCAAAATGGACATAACCTTTATCTAAAGCAATTTTTGAAAGAGCATCAAATGCTGCATCTGAATCTTTACATTTTGAAACAAAGCAGGGAACTACTCCCCAATTCATCGCTAGTTGATGATAAGTTTTTTCATTTGTTGTGAGAGCTAGGATAATTTTCTCAGGTCTAAAGTGAGAAACAAGCCTTGCTGTAAAACCGCTAGATGAATAAATAAAAATAGCTTTGGCATCCGCACTATAAGCTGTCTTAACAGCGGCAATAGCCACAGCGGAAGAGACATCTGAATAGCCAAATGTAGATTCTTTTTGAAAGAAATGAAAATAATCAAAATCACTTTCGGTCGCAGCAATTATATTTTTCATCACCCTGACTGTTTCTACAGGATATTTACCCATCGCTGTTTCAGCAGAAAGCATCACTAAAGAAGTACTATCATAAATAGCATTTGCTACATCTGAAACCTCAGCACGCGTCGGACGAGGATTATAGATCATTGATTCCAGCATTTGAGTTGCTATCGCTACAGGTTTACCTCTTTGAGTCGTTTTTTCTATCATCATTTTTTGCAGTTGTGGCACTAAACTAAGATCTACCTCAACACCTAAATCCCCTCTTGCAACCATGATGCCATCAGCAATTTCAACGATATGATCAAAATTTTCTATTCCTTCTTTATTTTCGATTTTAGCCATCACAAAAATATTGGTTTTCTTTTGTTTTCCTAAGAAATGCTTTATTTCTAAGACATGCTCGGCAGAACGAATAAAAGAAGCAGCAATAATATCTATATCCTCCTTACAAGCAAACGTAAGGTCTTCTTTATCCTTTTCTGTCATAGCAGGTAAATTAAGGTATGCTTCAGGAATATTTATCTTATTACGAGGGCGGATATGACCAATATTTTGTGTTTCTATAAGAATATGATCTTTAGCTTTTTTGATAACTTTTGACACAATGTATCCATCGTTAATCAAAATAGTCATCCCTTCATTAATTGTTTGTAAAACGTCAAATGGCTCGATAGCTACATCATTTTGCTCTTTAGCTTTAGCAACTAATTTGATTTGCATTTTTTCTTTTACTTCAATCGCATCAGTTAACAAATCCCCTACTCTGATTTCTGGTCCTTTGGTATCAAGTAGAATAGCAACCGGCTTCTCGGTTTGTTTCCTTGCTTTTTTGATATTACTAATTATTTCTTTATGCTGCTCATTAGAACCATGAGACAAATTTAATCTGGCTACATTCATTCCCGCTTCAATAAGTTTTTTTAAAGTATCTAAATCTTTAGAAGCAGGTCCTATGGTACAAATAATTTTTGTACGGCTCACTCGCTGCCTCCCTCTTTTATTGAATCGCATCCCCATATATGCTATTTTCTTACCATAGCATACAAAGTGAAAAAAAAAGTGAATAATCA
>Ga0180433_10009291_pt1 | contig 12059 bp, 13 predicted proteins | sample SS_ome_8_FD_132980 | JGI IMG/M metagenome (GOLD analysis project Ga0180433, IMG submission 132980) | Hypersaline lake sediment archaeal communities from the Salton Sea, California, USA - SS_1_D_1 metaG | ecosystem: Environmental > Aquatic > Non-marine Saline and Alkaline > Hypersaline >... | reverse complement strand
TGGGTAAAACGGAAAATATTATCAATAAATAAAAGTACGTCTTGTCCTTCATCACGAAAAGCTTCCGCCAATGTCAATCCGGTCAAAGCCACTCGTGCACGTGATCCTGGTGGCTCATTCATTTGTCCAAAAACAAGAGAGGTTTTGTCCAAAACGCCTGATTCTTTCATTTCGTGATACAAATCATTTCCTTCGCGAGTACGCTCCCCGACCCCTGCGAAAACAGATTTTCCACCATGTTCCTGTGCAATATTGCGAATTAACTCCATGATCACGACAGTCTTACCAACTCCGGCGCCGCCGAATAAACCTACTTTTCCTCCTTTTACAAACGGACAAATAAGATCGATCACTTTAATTCCTGTTTCAAAAATTTCAATTTTTGTTGTTTGTTCTTTAAAACTTGGCGCTTGTCTGTGAATTGGTAATTTCTTCTCCGCTTTTACAGCGTCTTTTCCATCAATTGGCTGACCCAATACATCAAACATACGACCCAGAGTTGGATCACCAACAGGAACACTAATCGGTGCACCAAGGTCTGATACATCTGCGCCTCGAGTCAGGCCATCTGTTGAGCCCATGGCAATGGTACGCACCATCTTGTCGCCAATATGTTGTTCAACTTCAAGAGTAAGCTTTTGATCGCCAATCATAACTTCCAAAGCACCAAAAAGCGCTGGTAATTCCTTGGTAAATTCAACATCTACCACAGGCCCGATTATTTGTTTTACTTTTCCTTTATTCATATTTTTAAGTAAAGCTAAGCAAGACTAAGCGAGACTGAGTAAATCTAAGCATGCTCTAAAGTCTTACTTGATTATTGATTATTGATTATTGATTACTGATTATTGTAATTTTTATCTTATGCCGCAGTCCGCATATTATGCAATACGCCATGGCTGCGCGAGACTACGGCAGAGCGAATTTTGAATTTATTGTTTGTCTTTCACCTTAGCCAACCCTAATTTCTATTTTCCATTTTCAAATTTCTAACCAAGCGCTGCTGCTCCTGCTGAAATCTCTGCAATTTCCTGAGTAATACTAGCTTGGCGTGCCCTATTGTATGACAATGTCAAATCATCAATCATATCTTTTGCAGCATCAGTAGCATTTTTCATAGCAATCATTCTAGCGCTGTGTTCAGAAGCTTCTGACTCTAGTACCGCTTGATAAATTTGCATTTCAATTAACCTTGGCAACATTTGTTGCAAAACAACTTCAGGACTTGGTTCAAAAACATATTCATATGCAAAATCACCTTTTTTTAAATATTTTTCTTGTTTTTCTTTGATAAACTCCTTTGTGGCACCGATTTTTTCACTTTTGCCAACAACACCAATATGCTCATCTGGTTCTGCTTCAATTGGTAAGATTTGTTTGACGCGAGGCTCTTGATTCATACTGGTAACAAAATCAGTAAACACAATAAAAACTTTATCAAATGTTTTATCAACAAATTTTTCTATAGCAATTTTGGCAATTGCAGAAACATCAGTAGTACTAAGCGTAATATCTTGTTTTTCAAAATCAGCAATAACATTATATCCCATTGATTTAATAATATCTCTTCCCTGCGTGCCAAAAGTTATAATATCTGTATTTTCAACATTTGATTTATGCTTTTTTATTGAACTCATTGCTTTTTGCACTAATTGCATATTAAAAGCACCGCACAAACCTCTATTTGTACTAATCAAAATTAAACCAACCCTGCTTTTACGATTACCATTTCTTTTTTCTAATAATGGATTTTTCTGAGCATCTGTTTTTTCAGCTAAATGCATTATTGTTGCCCAAGCCAAATTTGAATAATCACGAGTTGCCAAAACCGAAGCAACTGCTTTTCTCATTTTAGCAGCAGATACCATTTCCATTGCCTTGGTAATCTTTTTGGTATTTTGTATTGACTTTATTCTGCGACGTAATTCGCGAGTTCCTTTTGCCATAAATAATACTGATATACGAATTTATACTAATAATACGGATACTACTTAAATTATATCAGTATAATCCGTATTCATCCGTATATCCGCATTTTATTTACTCACTTCTTGTTTAACTAATAATTCTTCAACTGTTGCCTTATATTCTCCTACTACTTTCTTTAACTGCTCACCAAGTTCTTCTGTAACTCCATCTTTTTCAACTAATTGAGTTAATAATTCCTTTGCATTTGTATTTAAATACTTGATTAATTTTTGTTCAAATTCCGGAATTTTTTCAACTTCAACATCATCCATCAGCCCGTTTACCACTGAAAACAAAGTTGCAACTTGATGCTTTACATCCACAGGAGCATACTGCCCTTGTTTTAGAATTTCAACTATACGTTTGCCCCGTTCTAACTGTTGCTTGGTGGCATCATCCAAATCAGAACCAAATTGCGCAAAAGCGGCCAATTCACGATACTGCGCAACTTCTAAACGTAATTTTCCAGCAACTTGTTTCATTCCCTTAATTTGAGCAGCTGAACCTACGCGAGAAACAGATAAGCCAACGTTTACCGCAGGACGAATGCCTTGATAAAACAAATCATTTTCCAAAAATATCTGCCCATCCGTAATAGAAATCACATTTGTTGGAATGTATGCGGAAATATCACCAGCCTGAGTTTCAATAATTGGTAAAGCTGTTAATGAACCACCACCATTATCTTTATTTAGCTTGGCTGCGCGTTCTAACAAACGTGAATGCAAGTAGAACACATCACCTGGATAAGCTTCGCGTCCTGGTGGCCGTCTTAAAAGTAATGAAATCTCTCGATAAGCAACAGCATGCTTTGACAAATCATCATAAACAATTAAAACATCTTTGCCTTTATCCATAAAATATTCACCTAGCGCACAACCGGCAAATGGTGCAATATAATTTAATGAGGGTGGCATTGAAGCTCCAGCCATTACTATAATGGTATGTTCCATAGCACCTGTTTCTTCTAGCTTAGCTACCATTTTTGCAACTTTTGATTCTTTTTGGCCAATGGCAACATAAATACAAATCAAATCTTTGCCTTTTTGATTGATTATTGCATCCATTGCAATTGCAGTTTTTCCTGTCTGGCGATCACCAATTATTAATTCACGCTGACCGCGTCCAATTGGAATCATAGAGTCAATTGCTTTGATCCCGGTTTGAACTGGCTGATGAACTGATTTTCGTGTAATAACTCCTGGCGCGATTTTTTCCACTGGATAAAATTCCTTTGCCTTGATTTCATTTTTGCCATCAATTGCTTCACCCAAGGGATTAATTACTCTGCCTATCATTTCCTCACCAACTGGTACTTGCAAAATTCTTCCAGTTGTTTTCACAGTATCTCCTTCTTTGATTTGACTGCTTTCATTAAGAATAATTGCCCCTACTATATCTTCTTCCAAGTTCAATGCAACACCAAATTTACCATCGCCAAAATCAAGCATTTCTGAAGCCATCACATCTGAGAGTCCAGAAACCTTGGCAATACCATCACCAACTTCAATTACATTGCCTGTTTTTTCCATGACAACTTCTGATTCAAAATTTGTAATTTGCTTTTTTAATGATTCAATTATTAAATCTTTTGTTTGTTCACTCATATTATTTGATTATATTTTTTAATCTTTTTAATTTTCCATTAAAACTGGCATCAATCACTTGATCTTTGATTTGAATAATCAAACCAGCTTTAACTGATTTATCTAAAATATTGATTATTTTTACTTGATTTGAAAATTTATCCTGCAAAACACTTTGTAATTCTTGTTTTTGTTTTTCATTCAATTCAATCACAGAATTAACTATTGCTTCTTGAATATTATTTTGTTTTTTGTAAATTTTATCAGCTTCATTAATAATTTTCAAAAGTTGATCAAGCTTATTATTTTTAATTAAAAGTAAAATAAAATTAATTAATGTCTTGGAAAACTGTGTGAAATTTTCTTTAATAAATTGTTTTTTTAAATCAATTGATTGAGTTGCTGAATACAAAAAATTACGCAATTGTACGATTTGCTCTATTTGATCATTTAAAAGCCTTAAATCTGCTATTTCTTTTTCCCAATTTTTAGAATCAACCACTTCTACCAAAGCTTTTGCATAATGTTTTGTTTTTGCCAGTTGCATAATTAAATATTTTTTACTTCTTCAATTGCTTGATCAATTATTTTTTTGTGAGTCTTTGTATCAATTGCTTTATCACTAACTTTATCCAAAGCCATTACAACTAAATTGTTCATTTCTTTTTTTAATTCACTGCTTACCTGTTGCTTTTCTGTGCTGATTTTTTCTTTTGCTTGCGCAACAACCTTGGCTGCTTCTGCTTTTGTTATTTCAATTTTTTCTTGGCGCAAAGATTCACTTTCTTTTTCAGCTTTTTCAATGATCTCACTTGCCTCTTTTCTACCTTTGCTAACTTTTTCTTGTTTTAATTTCTCTGAATGCTGCAAATTTTCCTCTGCTTTTTGTGCATCATCAACTCCTTTTTTAATTGTTGCAGTACGCTCTTTCATTAATTTTAAAAGTGGTTTTACAGCAAATATCCCCAAAACAGCAATAACAATCCCAAAATTTATTATTTGTGCAATTAATAATTTCCAATCAATGTGAAATGTTTTTATTAGTTCATCCATATAAATCAGTAAAAAGTGGAAAGTGGAAAGATGAAACAAACGTATTTCAATTAACTTTCATCTTTATACTTTCATCTTTTCCCTTTTATAATGTAATTATTACTGCCCTTGGTTTCCCAAGAACAGTGTAAGTACACTATTTAATGCTAAATGCAATAACTAATGCATAAATAGCAACAGCTTCTGCAAAAGCAGCAGCCAAAAGCATTGGAACTAAAATTTTTCCGGCTGCTTCCGGATTGCGACCAATTGCCTCCATTGCCTTTGCTCCGATCTTTCCAATAGCCAAGGCTGGTCCAAGACCACCAATAGCAATTGCAATTGCTTTGGCAAGCATTACTAAATCCATATTAATTTTCATATAGCACTTTCTCGACAGGAAAGGGATTTTTAATGTCGGTAGTTACTATAATTATTAAACTCTAAATCCTAAGCACTAAACTCTAAACAATATCAAAATGCAAATTTTATAAATTCAAAATGATTATAAATTTTGGTCATTTGAATTTGTTTAGCCTGCCTGCTCTTCGAGTCCGAGTCTCCCTTCGGGTCTGAGCTCAGGGTCGAAGACAGAGTCGAGGACCGGCAGGCAGGGATTTAGAAATTAGGATTTAGGATTTTTAATGCGATTCTTCTGTCATGGCAATTGTAAAATAAACAATTGTCAGCATGGCAAAGATTAATGCTTGGATCACGCCAACCAAAACTTCCAAAAACATAAACGGAATAGGCAGACCAAAAGCAAAAATCACTGCGATTGAACTAAGCAAAACTTCACCTGCAAAAACATTTCCAAATAAACGAAACGAAAGCGAAGCAACTTTTGCGATTTCACCGATTATTTCAATCACTCCAACAAAAAATTTAATTGGATTTACAATAATAACTGTAGGATCTTTAACAATCTTCTTAGGAATTTCTAGCAATGCTTTTAAATTTACAAACTTGTTTAAATATTTAAACGCACCAACAGAAATTATACCAAAAATATTTGAGCAAATAACCGCGATCAAAGCCAAAGCTAATGTTGTATTTAAATCAGCTGTGCCACCACGAAAATATGGAATAAAAGTGCTATGTCCATGTGCTGTTTCTATAAATCCAATTGAACCTATTCCAGGAAATAAACCTAGCCAGTTATTAATCAAGATAAAAATAAACACTGAAAATACAAGTGGAAAAATTTTTAAACTCTTTTTTCTATCAGCTGTCACAGAATCAACCATGTTTAATGCGCCATCAATAAGTAATTCAAAAAAATTCTGTATTCCTTTTGGTATTTGCTTAATTGATTTTCTTAGTACAATAGAAATTATAATTATAAAAAAAACAACTAACCACGTGTTTAATAGTGAGTTAGTTATATTAAATGCTCCAATATGAGTAATTGGTTCTGCAGCCAAAGAAATCTCATGACCAACATGGCCTGTTTCCTCATGTGTTGTTTCTTGCAAAATGTGTTTTTCCTGATTTTGAACATCTTGATCGTTCAAATGCATCTCCGTGACTGGTTTACTCATACTTATGATTCTTTTTTATCTTTTGTTTGATTAATAATTTTTTTTGATGCTTTTATTACATTAATAAATAAACCAATATTTGTTATGACAAAAGCCACACCCACACTAACTAATAAATAAAATGGCGTGCTGTCAAATTTTTCATCTAGCCAGCTTCCTATAAATAGCGCTGCGATAATGGGAATCGCGATCCAACCAATAATTTGCGCTGCCATTTGCAGTCCAGGCTTCCACCATGGTTCATCTGCTTTTAAATCGTCTGAGTTGTTATTATTTAACATAAAAAAGCAACAAGTAGTCTCTGGACAATATAGTTCTTTTACGAAATTTTGAAATTTGAAGCGAAAATTATGAAAAACGAGGAGACCTACTCGAAGAATAAGTCGACGAGTTTTGAATAATTTGCAGCCCAAATTTCAGGATTGCAGTAAGAAATATATTGTTCAGAAGCTACTAAATTCTAACAGTTATTTAAAAAAGTTTCAAGAGTAATTGTTGATAATTCACAATATTGCTTGACTAATCATTTGTTTGTAGTATAATCAATATGTACTTGTGAGGCGTCAGCCTTATTCGGCTAATACCAAAGCTGAAGGCAAGTACATGAAAAATGTCATATAATTGTATATGATATTTTTTATTCATTAACTAAATCACCCTTAAATTGCTTAATTAACTTAATATTTCGATAATAATTCGTTGACCATGCAGGAATAACACTCCAAAATTGTTTCTTGCCTTTACCTATCTGTCGTATTATTACTTTTACTCTAAAATTGTCAATAATAGCAATAAATCCCCAATATTTTGCTTCACTAGCAACTTTTACCTTCTTTTTCTTCTTTTTTACTACTACGCTAGTTAACATTTCATCATATTCTTGGAATGTTGTCGAAATTGATATTATTGTTTTAGCTTTTGGCAAAAGTTTAAATTTCATTATTTGTACTTTTTTATCTCTCTCCCTTCTTTTCCCTTTATAAATCAGGTGATTAAATCCTTCAGAACTAAAATGAATTAATTCATTATTCAATGCAGGACAACGAATTTGTTTTATGTCTTTATAAAAAATATCTGCTTTTTCTCTTATTTGCAAATATTTTTGTTTTTCTTGATCAAGCATATTAAAGATTAAACAACTTTTTAGCATTTTGCGTGGTGATTTGATCTGCTTTTTCAAAGCTGCAATTACGTAATTGAGCTATTTTTTTAATCACATATTCAACGTAAATTGACTCATTGCGTTTGCCACGATAGGGCTCTGGCGTCAAATATGGACAATCTGTTTCAGACAAAATCAAGTCAGCTGGCGCTTTTTTGACAACTTCTTGAATATGTTCAACCTTATTTTTAAATGTAATTATTCCATTAAATCCTAGATAAAATCCCATTTGCAAAAACATTTCAGCTTCTTGCCAAGTACCAACAAAAGAATGAACCACTGCCCCAGCCTGAATCGGATTATTATCTAAAATATCTTTTATTTCAGCATAAGCATTACGTGAATGAATAATCATTGGCAATTTAAGCTCATTTGCCAAGTCAATCTGCTCATTAAACGCTTTGACCTGAATTTTGCGCTCTTTTTTTATTTCAGATTGATCAATATAATGATAATCAATACCACACTCACCTATTGCCACGACTTTTTTACTAGATTTTGCCAGTTCGCGATACTCATGATAATTAAATTTTTCAGGTTTACTTTTAATTTTAATTGTTTCATTTTTATCAACGCGCTCCTCTATTTCTCGCTCTGCAAGATGAAACGGATGAATTCCAATTGCCGCATAACTATTTTCATATTGTTCTGACAATTTCACTGCGCGCCGGCTGGTTGAAAACTGCGAACCAACATTAATCATGGAAACATTGTTTTTCAATGCTCTTTTCATTACTTCATCATAATCATCTTTAAAATCCTTGAAGTTTACATGACTGTGAGTATCGATCATATTTTATTTACGAGCAAACAAGGCTTCAACCTTTTTTAATTGAATTCCTTTTTCAATTGTCTGCTCAGAAAACTTATTATGATTTAATGTCAGCAAGATTTTTTCAGAAGTTTCCGGCAAAATCGGTTGAACCAGCCAAGCCAAATGACTCAAAACTTCCAAAAGATTATAAATAATTTGTTCAACTTGATCTTGCTTTCCCTCTTTTGCAAGTATCCAAGGTTTTGTTTCGTCAATATAAGAATCGCACCAGCTGATTACTTCTTGAATTTGCTGCAAGTTTTCAAAAATCTTATATTCAGAATAATTCTGTTCAACCTGTTGCCACACTTTTTTCAGATCAATCTCAGCATTAAATTCTTTGTCAGGAACTTTACTTTCAGAATATTTTTCAGCCATTGCCAGAACTCGACTAACCAGATTTCCCAGTCCATTGGCAAGGTCTGCATTATATTTTGTTTTGAATTCATCAGCTTTAACATCGCCGTCGCTGCCAAACTGGAACTGCGAAATAATTAAATAGCGCGCAGCATCTGCTCCGTATTCTGCAACAAGATCGCGCGGATCAATCACATTGCCGCGAGTCTTACTCATCTTCTGTCCATTAATAGTAAAAAATCCATGCACAAAAAATTCTTTTGGTAATTCAATGTCCAAAGCAATTAGCATTGCCGGCCAAATAATGCAGTGGAATTTCAAAATATCTTTTGCCAAAAGCTGAGTATTAGCTGGCCAGAATTTTTTAAATTTTTCATTATCAGGATAACCAAGCGCTGAAACATAATTCATCAGTGCTTCTATCCAAACATAAGCAACTTGATCAGGATCAAATGGCAACGGAATTCCCCATTTTAGGTTTTGCCGACTGATTGCAACATCTTCTAAACCATGTTCAATAAAGCTTAACACTTCCTTTTTTCTGCCAGCAGGAAAAATCTCAAATTCATTTGATTGAATCTTTTCTTTTATAACCTCGCCAAAATCTGACAATCGCAAATACCAATTTTCTTCGCTAAGAAATTGAGGTTCTGTGCCATGATCAGGACATTTGCCGTCGACCAAATCTTCTTCTTTTTTGTACGCCTCGCAACCCACGCAATACAATCCTTCATACTTATCTTTGTACAAAACGTCATTGCCTTTCGGAGTTTTGGCGTTTTTCAGTTTTGTTAATAATTCTTTGGCAATACTCTCGTGTCGCTCTTCTGTTGTGCGAATAAAATCATTATTTTGAATATTAAGCGCTTTCCATGTTTCGCGATATTCATTGGAAACTTCGTCAGCAAAAGCTAGTGGTTGTTTTCCTTCTTTTTCAGCTGCTTGAGCAATCTTGGCACCATGCTCGTCAGTTCCGGTTAAAAAGTAAACATTTTCATTACCAAATTTAAAAGCATAATAGCGCGCTAAAATATCTGCTGCTATTGTTGTATAAGCATGACCAATATGCGGTCTGCTGTTTACATAATAAATTGGGGTTGTGATGTAATACTTATTCATAACATAAAGTTAAAAGTTAAAAGTCAAAATTCTAAAAATCGAATTTAAAAGCAAAAATTTATAATCAACGAACCATAATTGAAAAGCACCGCGGGGTCTGGGGCAGAGCACTGAGCCGTATTAGTAGATCGAAGAAAAAACAGCACTCGCGAATTGCGGAGCCCCAGCATTTTTTGGTTACTTTTTTGCGTAAAAAAGTAACTCGCACGAGAGTGCGAAACTCTAAACGTACAAACGTAATCAATAAAATGAACTATTTTGCATGTACAGATAATATAGTTTCATCTAACTATTCGATGTTCCGCGAATGATAACAACGAACTCACCCTTTTGCTTATCTTTCACTTGCTCAATAACTTCCGAAACCGTGCCGCGATAAATTGACTCGAATTTTTTTGTTAATTCGCGGCAGACAACAATTTGTCTGTCATCTACAAATGATTTTAATTCTTCAAGTGTTTTTAAAATGCGATGTGGTGATTCGTAAAAAGCTGTTGTTATTTTTGAATCTTTGATTTGATTAAATATTTTTGTTTTGCCCTTGTGGGGAATGAATCCTAAAAATAGAAATTTGTCAGTCGGCATACCAGAAACACTAAGACCGGAAATCACTGCGCATGCGCCGGGGATTGGAATAACTTGAACATTCTGCTCACTTACGATTTGAACAACTTTGTTGCCCGGATCGGAAATTCCCGGAGTGCCGGCATCAGTAATATAGCCCATTTTTTTATTTTCATTCAGCAGTTTGATAATCTTTTCATCACTTGAATGCTGATGCAGGCTGATTGTTTTTACTTTGATCTCATAATGATCAAGCAATTTCCGAGTAACGCGCGTATCTTCGCAAAATAAAATGTCAATGCTTTTTAAAACTTCCAAAGCACGTAAACTGATGTCGCCAAGGTTTCCAATCGGCGATGCGATTATGTATAATTCTTTTTGCATGAGTAAATTATATCAAATCCACTGCTCTTGTCCACTGCGCCAAGTTGACAAAAGCTATATTTCTTTTATAATTTTAGCATATTTGACTGGCAAAGGAGGCCAAAATGAGCGCAATCCTGGGGCTGATCTCAATGTTCTTTTATCATCTTGGCTTGTTTAGCGCGGAAAAATTCGTTCAAAGAGCGATTTCAATTATAAACGACCAAATTCCTTAAGCACTGTTAAAAACAGTGCTTTTTTGTTTAATTTTAGCCAACCATTGACATAATTTTAAAATTATGATAAAGTTTTGTGTTGGTTGTTCGCCCCGTCAACAACAAGAAAGGAGTGACACATGGGATTTCGCTGTGCAAAATGTGGTAAGCATATTGAGAATGAAGTTCTTCAACGTGTTACAGTAAAAACTCATGCTGAAACTCATGTTAAGTGCATGAAGGGCCGTAGTCGGCATAATCCTATTCCAATCAATGCGCCTCGCATTGTTACAGCTAAGGGGTATGTGGCTCCCAATGGGGTATGATGTTGTGAATACAATGAAGTTGAATCAAATTACTCGCGAAATCAATTGTTGCGCAGCCTGCGCGGCTGAACTCAAGGCTGAACAACTAATGAAGATGATGACTCCGCTGGAAGTTGCTTCAGCGGTAAATTGATTCTCAATACGGTATAAGAATATAGGTTCGCCCTGTCATACGACAGGGCGCCCGGTTGGATAACCGGGCGATCCCGGCCTGCGCCACCAAATTATAATCCCAACTAAAATACTAGTTGGGATTTTTTATTTTATTAAAATAATTTTTTTATTCCATTATTTTATCAACTGACTCATAAATCTCTTTTCCCTTTTCATAAATCTCTTTTACCTTTTCATATTTTTCCTGAGCCTCTTCAACTTTTTCTTTTGTCTGTTCATACAATTCCTCGCCTTGTTCAAATCCTTGCTCAATCTCTTGATTATTCTCAGGTATCAAATCCTGCACTTGCCTGCTTTTTGTTTTATAATCCTGAATTAACGGGTCTTTGATATTCACAACAAAATAATAAATAACATATCCGCACAAGCCAAGAAGTGCAATTATAAAAATAATGCAGCCGGTCTTTCTGCGTGATAAAAAATTTTCTTTTTCCTTTTCTCCGCTTTCCTCTTTATGCCTGCTTAAACGATTTGAAAATTTCATACTTTATTAATTCTTTACATTTTTTATTTTTGTATTTCATTTCAACCTGACCAAGTTATGTAATTACAATTCGCACTAGAATACGCAGACTGAAGATCTGCTAGGAATATGTGTTTCCCATTTCAACCTACCCCATTTTCTTATTTCAAATTTCTAATTTCCATTCTATTTTTCTCGAATTGATAAATCATACAAAATGCTTTCGCTTTTATTCATGCTTTTCTTAGCTTGATCAAATTTTGTGCGCAGATAACCGCCATAATTACTTTGCATTAATTCATGAATAACTTCATCAATCACTTGGCCGGCTTTTTTGACTTTGTCGATCTTACCTTGGGTTGTCCAGATGATCAT
>Ga0180433_10009290_pt1 | contig 12059 bp, 6 predicted proteins | sample SS_ome_8_FD_132980 | JGI IMG/M metagenome (GOLD analysis project Ga0180433, IMG submission 132980) | Hypersaline lake sediment archaeal communities from the Salton Sea, California, USA - SS_1_D_1 metaG | ecosystem: Environmental > Aquatic > Non-marine Saline and Alkaline > Hypersaline > Sediment... | reverse complement strand
GAATTTATAAATAATTCAAAAGCTGATGAAGAGGCCGGAGTTACAATTATTTCAACACAATGGGATTTTGATACAACTTTTGATTCTGATGGTGATGGTATTTCTACCAATGATATAGATTCTACAGAATTCGCACCAACTCATACTTATGACAGTTATAAAACATATTCAGCAAAGTTAACTGTTGATGATAGTGCAGGAAATACAAAAACTGTTACAAATTCTGTGAATGTAGCTAAACCTGAAGCAGAGGAGCTGGATGCAAGATTAAAAACTGATCCGGAACCAAGCCCGCAGGATGGAAATGTTCATCTGCTTGGTGCAAGTGGTGAAGTTACATTCCATTTTTATGAGTCAAAGGGTGATATAAAATCTTATGAGATTGATAAAAATATCTATTTTGATGGTGATGGAAATGGAGTGAGGGATGACGATATTGACTTTAGAACAGATGCTCCGGGAAGTTGGACAACCGGTTTTGAAAAAGCTTGGGGTAGAATTGTTGTAAAATTAACTATCTTAGATAGATCAGGCAACAAAGACTCCGTTACAAAAGAAATTATATTTGATGATGAAAATAACCTGGGTGCAAATCTTTTTGCAGATATTGATAAAACAACATTATCTTATATTTTAGGAACAATTTTATTTTTTGTTTTTATTGGCTCAGTAATCTATTATAATCAAAGAGTATATTAAAAAAAAACTATGGCAGATAAAGAACAAAAAAATCAATCTTTAAAATCTCCGCCTACTTCTCCAGAACAGCTAGAAAAACCTGCAGTGAAACAAGAAACCGCAAAACCGGAGCCTTTGGTGACACCGAAAACTGAAAATAAACCTCAGCAACCACAAGCACCTCAACCCCCTCAACAAAAGGAAAAAGCTCCTCAGCCAACTCCAGCAAAACCGATTCCTGCAAAAAAAGAGCAAATACCGGAAGAGCCACCTGTGAAATCAACCCAGCCATCTCAGAAACCGCCGCAAACTCAAACTCAAGCACAAGCAGCAGCTCAGAAAGCTAAAGAAAAGAAACCAGAAGATAAGGCAAAAAAGAACAAAAGGATTATAACAGGATGTTTAAGTACATTTGGGTGTGCAATTATTCTGTTTATGGTTGTAGCTTTCATTTTTATAAGCCAGGAAACAACAACAGAAAGTGTGATTGCAAGAATGTTAAATGTGTCTTTTACAACACTAAAAAACACATTAATCCTTATTTTAAATGTTCTTTTCTCAGTACTAGCTTTTGCAAGTTTTATAGTTGCAATTATTGGAATGTTCAAGGTTGCAATGTCTAAAAAAGAGGATAAAGTCGGAAAGAAAAAGGGTGTTATGTATGGAGTAATTGGTACAATTGTGCTCTTTTTGAGTGTATTTGGTCTAATTATCATCATAAAATACTTCCCAGTAACTTCAGGTGAAGATATTCCACCTCAAAAAATAGTCACAGACCCGGAAGAAACTTTAAACTTAACAGCTCCAATTACAATAAAGTTCGATGCATCCAATTTGCGTCCTCAAAGTAATACTCAAATCCTTTCATATAATTGGGATTTTGATGATGGTGAGTCTGATACAGGGCAGATTGTTGTCCATGAATATACCGATAAAGATTCAGATGGAAGATACATAGTTACATTAACAGTTAAGTCAAAAAATACTAAAACCGATGAAGAGTTTGAAGATTCTCTTTCTGTAGATGTTACAATTGCCAATGTAAAACCAACAGCGATCATCGAGGTTGATAATGAATCAGGTGATGCACCATTGGTAGTCAATTTTGATGCATCAAAATCCGAAGATCCAGATGGTGAAATTGTTTCATTTGATTGGGATCTGGATGAAGATGGACTTTTTGACGATGAGAGTGGTGAAAAGTTTGAATATACTTTTGAAGATGTTGGAAAATATGTTGTAGCTTTAAGAGTTACAGACACAAAAGATGAATATACTATTTTGGAACAGGAAATTGAGGTTTTGGAGGAAAATGTTCCAAAAGCTGTAATTAAATATGAACCTGAAGACGAAAGACTTATGGTGAATCAGGGATACTTATTCTCAGGTGAAGATTCAAGTTTTGAAGATAGTACAATAGTTAAATATATGTGGGATTTTGGAGATGGAACTACAGAGGAAACAGAAAGCATTTCTCATACATACACAACTCCGGGATTTTACAAAGTTACATTAAAAGTTGAAGAAGAAGGGGGAAAGATTGGAGAAACATCAGAGAAAATAGAAGTTGTAAGTAGTGAAACTGCACCAAGGGCTGAAATTACTGCAAGTCCAGGAGTTTCAAATGGAAAAATTAAAGGTGAAGCTCCACTAGAAATAAGCTTTGATGGTAGTGCAAGTACAGATCCGGACAACAATATTATTAATTATGAGTGGGATTTTGAAAATGATGGAACAATTGATCAGGTCGCAAAGAACACTTCAAAAGTTTTCGAAAATCCCGGTACTTACGAAGTTGTATTAAAAGTTTCAGATGCAGATGACAATATCTCACAAACATCAATTATTGTTGAGGTTGAAGCACAAGCGTTACAAGTTTCATTAGAAGCTGAACCTGTTCAGGGTGAAGTTCCTCTGGAAGTTAGTTTTGATGCTTCAGGATCAACTTATCCGGAAGGTGAGATTGTGGCTTATGAATGGGATTTTGGAGATGGTACAAGCCCTAGAATCGATAACTCTTCATTAACATATAGATACAATAAAGTAGGAACATATACAGCAAGAGTTACTGCAATTGCTTCTGATAATTCAAGAGCATTTAAAGAAGTTACAGTTACAGTAAGAGAAATTGCATTATCTGCATGTTTTGAAACTAATAAAAAGCAAGGAAAAGCACCATTAACAGTTGCTTTTGACCCGGCATGTTCAAGAGGTACTATAAGCAAGTTCCTTTGGGATTTTGGAGGACTTGAAACATCCAGAACCCGAGAACCAATCTATACATTTGAAGATCCGGGAACATATAAAGTAGTGTTAGAAATCGAAGATAATTCAGGAGTAATAGATACATTTGAAATGGATATAATCGTTAATCAATAAACATGAAAAAGAAAACAAGAAAAAAGCTTTACGCAATATTTATTCTATTTATCGTATTAGGTTTAATTTTCTCTGCAATTTCGCCGATTTTTTTTAATTACAGCTAGATGGCTAAAAAACATGATATTTGTAGGTTAGAAAAGGGTGCAGGTGGGAATGAAAAGGTAAAATGTGGCGAAAGTTTAAAGGATGTTGAAAAGCGCTTAAATGCTATGTCATCAAATTTAAGTAGTATTTCATGTCTTTTACGAAAATATGAAACAAAATTAAGAGAAGAGCAAGGGACAAGAAGAGTTTCTTTTGATGAGTTAGATAAACTTAAAGAAAAGTTCAGAATTCATAAAAAAGATCTTGAAGAAATTCAGAAAGCTCTTTCAGATAGTAATCGGAAAAGAAAACCTGTGATTTATAAGACAATGGAATATTTGTATGAAGCACTAGACAGAAGAATAGGGCAGACCTCAGAAATATTGAAGGGATTAGAGTCGAAATTTCCTGAAGAAAAAAAGAAAATCGCAATAAAAGTAAATATGATTACTGAAAAGATTATTCCAAGAATTTCAGGTAAATCGATCTCTGGATTTGTTATTAATCCGGAATATTCAAAAGAAAATATTGATGGAACTGAATATTTAAATTGGGATATTGAACATGAGGAAGGTAGTGTTAAGTATTCTTTAAAAGTTAATACAAAAGAGCCAGATCAGTTAATCATATTAAATGAAGATAACGAAGTACTTTTCAGAACAACTAAAGCTCAAAAACAGTCATTTCATTATCAAATAACACAATTTTTGAAACAAAATGCAAAAGAGGTTAAAAGAAAATTTGAGCAACAAAAAGAAGAGAAAAATGAAAAACTTCAGGAAAAGCTTGATCCAAAACTTAGCAAATATTTAAGTCAACTGGGAAGAGAAATTAATGAAAATGTTGGAGCAACAAGATATAACCCCCGACTTAAAATTAGAGAAGATGGAAACTATGAAATTGTAGTGAAATTTAAAACAGGAGGAGATTATTGGCCAAAACTTGAAGAAAATTTTAAAAAAGAAAAAGATAATTATCTTTCTAAGATCAAAAAAGCAGTACCAAAAGGGAGTTCATTTATAGATTTAATATTATTAACTGGTACAGGTATTAAGCTAATCTACGGTGAAAAAGTGCCAAGATCCAAAGAAAAAAAATTCTATAAACCAAAAAATCAAAAAGAAAGATTAAAAGCAAAGAATATTGAGAAAAATGAGCAAAAAATTTTAAATCTAATTAATGAATATGCAAAAACAATGGAAAAATTATCAGGTACAGGCTTAACGAGATATAATGCAAAAATGTTAAATGCACGTGTATTTTTAGTTGAATTTAAAGGACCCGGTGAGGAATGGCCAATTTTAAAAGATGTTATTTATGACGTAAAGAAAAAACAACATGTTTATCAAAATCATCCCGCGTATAAAGAGTTAAGAAAAAAATTACAATCATACATAAAAAAAATGAGAGTTGAATTCATTACTGGCATTGGATTGAGGATAGTTTTTGATTTAGTGTAAATTATTGAAAAGTGTTGTTTTATAGTTATATTGAGATATAATTCAATACTATTTCATAATATTTTTTAATATGAAGAAAATTTTATCAATTGGACTATTTTCAATGTTGATTGTTGTAGTCTTAGCAGGATGCGGATCTGCTCCTGTTGTTGAAGAAACTGAAGAAAATGGGGATGTTGTTGAAGAAACTACAGATGAAGCTGATGAATCTGCAGATGAAGAGGAAGATGAAACAGAAAAAGTGGAAAATATTGAAAGCGCAGACAACTATAAGTACGACTCGAAAGCAGGGACATTAACATCAGTTGCTGATGATGAAGTGGTTTATACCAATGAAGATTACAAAACAACTGTACTATATCCTCAAGGAGTTCAAGGAAACAAGTTGATTGTCTGGAAGACAATGGTAGATAACTCTCCAGGTCCATGTTTTAGTATCTGGACTACTGTAAGTGAATACAAAAATCTTTTCTATATAGATCTGGAAGCAGAAGATAAGAATTTAGAAAGATATCTTGTTCCAGATTTTAAAGTAAAAGAAGCTGAAAAATGGGTTGAAGACTGTATAGAAGAAATTCAGCAGTAAAAGAGCTTAAATAAGCCAAAAAACTAAATATTTAAAGCCCTGAAAATTAGTCAGGGCTTTTTTGTAATTTTGAGCCTTTTAACAGTTGAAAAAAATAGAGAAATAAGGTATAATATATAGATTATAAAATAAATTTATAAAAACCAAAACCATGAACGATAACAGTAATCTTTATCCTCAGAATCCACTCAATCCTGAGGAGACGAAGGCAGAGCCGCCTTCAGAGCCACCTGGAAATCCAGGTGTGGAGCCTGCTGCAAAACCAGAACCAGCAGCAAAACCAGAACCAGCAGCATCAGAAACACCTGCTGCACCTGAGCCAGCTCAACCTGCAGAACAACCTGCTGAACCTACAGCAGATGCACCTGCAGAGCCTGCAGATGAAAAGCCAGCAGCACCTGAAGCAGCTCAAACATTTAGTGTTGAACCTCAAGCAGAAACACCTGCACAAGAGGAACCAAAACCGGTAGAACCTGCAGCTGAACAATCAGCTGAACAACCTACAGAAATGCCAACATTACAACCTGACACACCAACAGAACCACCTAGTGGAGGAGTCCCTATGGCTGGATTAACTGGTGGTGAAGAAAAACCTAAAAAGAAAAAAACAGGTTTATTTATTGGTATCGGCGCTGTAGCCGTTGTTGTTATCGGTATCTTGGTTTATTTATATACACAAGGGGGATTATTAACTGGTGCTTTACAAGTATTCGGAGGACCTCAGGCAGATGTTGTCACTCCTCAGGAAAGATTAATGGAATCTGTAGGTGATGAAGGTTTAAAAGAAAGTGCAGCTGCTGATGATGTAAGAATTATTCCGGAAGGAGAAGTTGAAACTATGACTCCAGAAACAGAAACAGGCGAGAAGATTACAGTACAAGACTTTATTTTGGGAGAAAGAGTTGGGGTAGATGGACAAGTTGCATTTGAACAGGAACCTATTCAATGTGCTTCTTTAGTACTAAGAGAAACACATGAAGGAGCACCTAGACCTCAAGCTTTCTTTATTTCAAATAGTGAAAGAGAAGCAGTATTTAGTTCAGAACTTGGAAATTACAATGAATATATTGATTATGTTGTAAATGTTGTTAATTCCAAAGAAGATAATGATGAAAAGTTATCAACTGCAAAAACATTAATTAATGCAGAATTATCTGGATATCTAGATGAAATTTCAGATTCTACAAAAGTTAGTAATCCGGTTGAATTAAGAAATAAAAATGCAATCATTAATGCATTAGCAGGTTATACAAATGCTAATGTAACAAGTGATATTCTTGAAGAGATGTTTAATCTACATATCTGGGTTGTTGAAACTTATGATGATGCAGTAATTAATGATCTTGATAAATCCCAGCTTTGGCTACCAATAAGAGAATTATCAGATCTTCAAGTGTTAACAAATACAAACACAATAATTACTAGTGGAAACACATTAACACTTCCAAATACAAATCAAGTTGCTAGTGTACAGGTTTATGTGCCTATTCTTACAGGTTCAGTAATTCAACCGGAAAAAGCTTTAGCAATGGATATAATGTCAGAATCAGCGATTTCAAAGGAAGCAATGCCTGATCTAGCAATAGATACATGTTCAGCAAAAATGGTTGGAACATGTGCTTATGGAGAATTAACAATTGAAAATGGACAGGTAGTTTGTGCTGAAGCAGCAGATGATGTTCCTTCGGATGATGTTCCTTCAGATGATGGAGGTCCAGCATCTGATGAAAAATATAAAGTTCCTACAGCTTGTGAAGAAAACACTTTAGTTTATACAGAAGGTAATGAAACTGAAGTGCTAAATCAGACAAGTATTGGATATTGTGCTAATAGCCCGGATTATACAGATGAACAACAGCAAGATGTTGTTTACAACTGGGAAGTTTATTATGAAGGAAGCCCACTTATTGGAGATCCAGATGATACTTGTACAGGGTCACTAGCAAATCCTGATGATCCGGAATCAGGTGAAAGATGCGGACCATGTTTCTCTTATAAAGATTTAGATAAAACAGCTACTATAAGGGTAAAAATTGAAGATACAGCATGTGCACATAATTTTAGTTACGAAACACCTGCACCAGAAGTTTCTTGTAAACTTGATGTTAGACATGAGTTCAGAAATGAACTTAATTACGTTCATGTTGACGGACTAACATTAGAACAAGATGGAAAAAGTGTGAATGTTGATAAGGAAAAAATTCAAACAGCTGTTGATAATGCAGATATTGATGTTCAAGGTACTGCAAAATGGACAGCAAAAGTTATTCCTAATGATCTGGGAGAATTTAAATCTGTGATAGGTGATAGAGCACTTGGAAATAAAGTTGAAGAAAATTTAGTTGGAAATCTTGATGGAAAACTTAATCAGATATTTGAAGCTGAAGAAAGTGGATTTATTAATGTTGAACTTTCATTAACAAGCTTTGGTGTAAGTCAAAATCCACCTCCTCCAGGAAGAGGTATCGTGACAGTAGTTAACCCTGCTGATGCAAACCTGTTTAGCTCACCAATAACTTGTGAAGCTAAGATTCCTGTAAAAGCTACTGCTGAGGAAGATGTACTTTGTAGCAATTTGGAAGTTTCATTTGATGAAAATGAAATAGTAGTTACAAAAGATGAAGAAGGTAATGTGATGTTTGCTGATGGTGAGAATGATGATGGAACTGAAAACGAGGATGGTGATGAAAACAATGAAAATGGTGACGATACACCTGAAGATGGTGACGATACACCTGAAGATGGTGAAGAAACACCAGAAATCACTAATTTATCACTAAATCCTGGTGAAATCTTAACTGTAAACTACGATTTTGTTGGAAGTTATGAAGAGAGTTTTAGAATTCAGCTTAACTGGGATGATGAAACAAATCCAGATATGGCAAAGATCTTACTTGCTTCAGCTTATGATGAAGAAGAAGAGAATACAACTATTATGGATACAGATGGTGGGAATATGGTAATTGAAACTGTTGAACAAAGCATTATCTTTAAAGTTTATGAAAATGCAGAAGGAAACAGTACTGGAAATATTACATTTGAAGGTCCTAATGATGAATGTAATGTTGTTATTCCATTTGAAATAGTTGGTGTAGAAGCAGTAGCAGAGCCTGTAGCTTGTGCTATTGAAGCTCTACCGGAAACTATTGATGCAGATGGTGAGCCTCATTCAATTACAATTAACTTAAATCCACCAGACTATCTTGAAGGAAATTTTGCTATCAATGTAAAAAATGTACTTGAAGATAAAACAACTCTTGGTGAAGCAATCTTCACTCATGAAGAAAGAGATGAAGAGGCAGAAGGTTTAATTGAAAATGTCAGACCTGATGATGCAATTGAAGTATCAGCAGATGAAGCTGGATATGTGGTAGTGGAACTATTGTCAGATACAGTTGGACAGGTTGTTGACTGTTTTGATGAAATAGAGCTTGTTGAGGAAGAAGCTGTAGCTTATGTACCTCCAGCAGATCTTCCGTATGAACCACCCGAAACTGAGCTTCCAGCAGAAGAAATAGTAGTGCCAGGTGATACTACTCCAACTTATACCGGTTCTCCAACATATACAGGAACAACTTATGTACCTCCAGCAGAAACAGTAGTCACAACTCCAGGTACAACACTTGAAGCTGCTACTGTTCACCCAGGTGCACCAGAAGAAATTGGTGGAGATACGGGTCCTGAAGCAATATTCTACCTTGGTCTGCTTGGGCTAGGTTACTTCTTGTACATCAGAGTACGAAGAAAAAGATATAGCAATTAAGCAAAATAAAAATAAAAATAAAGTGCTCGTCTGGGAGAAATCCTAGGCGGGCATTTTTGATAATAAATCTTTAGTAGAAACAATATTTTTTTGTAGTCCAAGTTTTTTTGGAGGAATATCAAGTGCAAGGCCAAGAAGTTGAGTAAAATGTAATATAGGTATATTGAGGTTTGGAATCCTTAACTCTTTTTGGATTTTTGATTGATATAAATCAAACTGCATCTGGCAAAAAGGACAAATAGTGACAATTGCATCTACTTTATTATCATGAGCATTTTGAATAAACTTTGCAGCCATTTTAACTGCAGTTTTTTCTCTAATCATCGCAATGTGAAACCCGCAACAGCTAGTTTTACCTTCTAAATCAATAGGTTTAGCTTCTGTTGACTTAATTATTTGTTCAAGATAGGTAGGTTTTTCACTGTCGTCATGGTTACCAATAACCTCTGAAGGTCTAAGCACATGACATCCATAAAAAGCTGCAATTTTAAAGTCTTTTAAAGGCTTTTTTACCTTCTCTTTGAGTTTATCTACACCCAACTCTTCAACTAGCACCCATGAAAGGTGTTTAATATCAGTATTACCTCTATAAATATATCCGGTTTCAGAGATTTTATCATTAGCTTTTATTTTTTCTTTATCATTTTTCAACTTTTTATGATCTTTTAAGAGATTTAATGTACAAGTTGCACAAATCGTTAATATTTCAAGTTTTTGCTTTTCAGCAAGGGCAAAATTCCTTGCATTCAGGTTTGTATTTAACTGGTTATCGCAATCTTTCAAAACACCTGCTCCACAACAGCTAAATTCAGGTATTTTCACCAACTCTATTCCAATTTCCTTACAAACAGCTTTTGTAGCTAAATTATACTCTTTTGAAGTAGCTTTTGATGCACAACCGGGGAAGTAAGCATATTTTAAATTACTCTCTTGATCCATTTTTGAATAGTTTTTTTAAATTATTAATATCTTTAATCTTTTTCATAATTACAGGTGGAAGTTTTCCTTTAAAGAAAAGTTTTATTGCTAAAGGAACCTGTTTTATTACTCTAAATAAGCCAAATGTATAAAGGGGGAGTCTGGCTTCATCCAACTCTCCGGTACGTTTTATAGATTTTTTGAATGCAAGTGCATGTCTGGCTCCATCATTTTTTACAAAACCTTCTTTAACACTCATTTCTCTAAGTAAATTGATTAATTCTTGAGGCATAATCTCTTTTGGACACTGAGCAACACAAGATTCACAATGAGAACAGTACCAGATACCTTCTTTTTGAAGCTCTTTTAAACGTTCTTTCTTTGTTCCTTCTCTGGAATCAGCAGAAAAACGGTAAGATTTTACGCTTGCAGCAGGTCCAAGGAACTTTTTGTCCACTTCATATACAGGACAAGAAGAAAAACAACATCCACACAAGATGCATGTTGCAGATTTATATAACTTGTTAAATCTTTCAGGAGACATCTTTCTTTCTTTATCTCCAGCTTTACTTTCAGGAATGAGCCAGGGTTTAATTCTGTACATTTTTTCAAAAAATCCATCCATTGCAACAACCAGGTCTTTAATAACCGGTAAGCTTTTTAAAGGTTCAATTTTTAATACACCATATTTGTCCCATTCAGTTTTAACCTGAGTTTTGCATGCTAGTTTGGCTCTACCATTTACTGTAACAGCACAAGAACCACAAATAGCAGCCCTACAAGCCCTTCTAAAACTCAAAGATCCATCTTTTTCTTCTTTAATCTTCATTAAACCGTCAAGTACTGTTGCACTTTCTGGTAGTTCAAGCTGAAACTCATCAAAATATGCTTTCTGATCAGGCTTTTCTTTGTTATATCGCTTAATTTTAAAGGTTATATTCATAGTTTAATATTTTCGTTCCATAGGTTTATATTTAGTAATTTCCACTCTTTTGTATCGTACATTTGGAAGACCACTTCTATTAAAATAAGTCATTGAATGATTTAAAAATTTAGAGTCGTTTCTTTCCGGAAAATCTTCTCTTTGATGTGAACCTCTGCTCTCTTCACGTAAAAGTGCACTTTTGGCTGTTGCTTCTGCTAAATCTAGCAAATACCCAATCTCAAAATATTCTGTTAACTCAAAATTATAAACCTTTCCTTTATCTGAAATACCAACATTTAGATATCGCTCTTTTAACTTTTCAATTTCATCGAGTCCTTTTTGAATCTTTTCTTCAGATCTAAAAATCCCAACATTTTCATTCATATTTTTTTGAAGATCATCACGAATAGAGTAAACATTTTCTATTCCATCCTTTTCATGAAGTTTTTTCAAGAAAACATCCACCTCTTCCAGATGTCTGGGATCCACATCATCAACTTTTCCAGTTTCAGAAAAATAATCTACAGCTTTTTTACCGGCCAGCTTGCCAAAAACAATAGTTTCAAGCAGAGAGTTACCACCAAGCCTATTCGCACCATGAACAGATAAACAAGCGCATTCACCACAAGCAAAAAGTCCATTTATTGAAGTCTGTCCATCCACATTAACATCAATTCCTCCCATATAATAGTGAGCACCGGGTTTAACAGGGATAGGCTCATCAATACAGTCCACACCGGCAAAATCCAGAGCCAGTTCACGAATTTGAGGCAAACGTGACAAGATTTTTTCTTTACCTAAGTGACGAAGATCAAGCAGTACACAACCATCAACTCCACGCCCTTCATTTATCTCGGTCTGCTCAGCACGAGCTACCACATCTCTACTTGCCAACTCTTTCGCACTTGGTGCATATTTCTCCATAAACCGCTCCTCATTTTTATTTAAAAGATAACCACCTTCACCTCGTGCAGCTTCAGATATTAAAACCCCGTTGCTAGCCAAAGTAGTAGGATGAAACTGTACAAACTCCATATCTTTGAGAGGAGCACCAGCACGATAAGCAATCGCAATTCCATCACCTGTTGAAACAAGAGCATTAGTACTACCGGAATAAACTCTTCCTGCACCTCCGGTAGCCAAAATTACCGTAGAAGCTTTCATAACCGCCAGTTCACCGGTCGCAATATCAATGGCAATAACACCTTTTATCAAATCTTCCTCTATTATTAAAGAAAGAACAAAAAATTCATTATAAAATTT
>Ga0180433_10009289_pt1 | contig 12059 bp, 10 predicted proteins | sample SS_ome_8_FD_132980 | JGI IMG/M metagenome (GOLD analysis project Ga0180433, IMG submission 132980) | Hypersaline lake sediment archaeal communities from the Salton Sea, California, USA - SS_1_D_1 metaG | ecosystem: Environmental > Aquatic > Non-marine Saline and Alkaline > Hypersaline >... | reverse complement strand
TGATGGTGCCAAGCAGCACCTCGCTGAGCTGCTGCTGGCTCAGCTTCAGATCGCAACCGTCTTTGTTGTAGCCGATGGCGATGGAGCCAGCGACGACAGGGATTTGCACCAGACCGCGACGCACCAAGTTGGCGGTGCGAGGGGCGATCGGACGATCGGTGGCGCCGAAGTCAACTTCCAGCTCAACCAGCTGACGGATGCCTTGAGCGGAATTCACCGGCTCATAGGTGACATTGGGACCGTCTTGGCTGCGCAGGCTGTCGAACCAGGTCGCAAACATCGGTGCGGGGAAGGAAGCCCCGGAGCCGTTGATTTGCTGTTGGGCGATGGCCGGAGCAGCAGCACCAGCAGCTAGAGCTGCGATGGCGCCGAGGGCAACGGTCTTCTTGGACATGAACATGGGCGACCAAAAAAGTATTGGGTCAACAACGGTGATATGGACCGTCTGTTAAGTCGCAGTTAAAGACTGGTTAGCGACACTAAGAACTATTCATCAAAAGGTTTTGATCTCACTTTCCGCCTTTGACGCTGTTCAACTGGCTTGGGTGCTTGGATCAGGGTCGAATGCCCGGTAGCGTGAGCACATTTGCTCGGGAGCATGGGCCGGATCGTCGGCATTGATCTGGGCACCACCAATTCCGTGCTGGCTGTCCTGGAAGGTGGCCGGCCTGTGGTGGTGGCCAATGCAGAAGGTCTGCGCACGACCCCTTCGGTGGTTGGGTTCAGCCGCGACAAAGAATTGTTGGTGGGTCAGGCGGCACGCCGCCAGCTGGTGCTCAATCCTCGCGACAGCTTTTCCAACCTGAAGCGCCTGATTGGGCGGCAGTGGCAAGAGCTCGATGAGGCCTCCCAGGCGGTGGCCTACACCATCCGGGCCAATGACTTGGGTCAGGTGCGGGTGGTGTGCCCGGCTACCGAGCGCGAATACGCCCCTGAGGAATTGGTGGCTTGCCTGCTGCGCAAGTTGGTGGATGACGCTGCCACCTATCTCGGTGAGGAGGTGGAGGCCGCCGTGGTGACGGTTCCCGCCTATTTCGATGATTCCCAGCGCCAGGCCACCCGGGATGCCGGCCGGCTTGCGGGCCTCACGATTGAGCGAATCCTCAATGAGCCAACCGCTGCAGCCTTGGCCTATGGCTTTGATCGCAGCCGCTCCCAGACCGTTTTGGTCTTCGATTTGGGTGGGGGCACCTTTGATGTCTCGCTGCTGCGCATTGCCAATGGCGTCTTTGACGTCAAGGCCACCAGCGGCGACACCCAGCTCGGCGGCAACGACTTTGATCAACGCATCGTTGATTGGTTAGCGGAGGGGTTTCAGCAGGCCAATGGCGTGGACCTGCGGCGCGACCGGCAAGCGCTGCAGAGGCTGTTGGAGGTAGCGGAAAAGGCCAAGCAAGAGCTCTCCGGCACGCTGAAAACCACCATCTCGCTTCCGTTCATCGCCACGGCGGAATCAGGCCCCCTCCATCTCGAAACCAGCCTCGATCGGCGCACCTTTGAATCGCTGTGCCCTGATCTTCTTGATCGTTTGCTGAGGCCAGTGCAAGCCGCTTTGCGGGATGCCCGCTTGGCTCCTGAAGATGTCGATGAGGTGGTGTTGGTGGGTGGTTCCAGCCGCATGCCGATGGTGCAGCAGTTGGTGCGCACCTTGGTGCCGCGCGAACCCAGTCAGAACGTCAACCCCGATGAAGTCGTTGCCGTTGGCGCTGCTGTGCAAGCCGGAATTCTCACTGGTGAGCTGCGCGACTTAATGCTCAATGACGTCACCCCTCTCTCGGTGGGGTTAGAGACCATTGGCGGCTTGATGAAAACCATCATTCCTCGCAACACGCCGATCCCGGTGAGACGTTCTGATGTGTTCAGCACCTCGGAAGCCAATCAATCCTCCGTCGAGGTGCATGTGCTGCAGGGTGAACGGCCCATGGGCGGCGATAACAAATCACTGGGCCGATTTCGTTTGGCAGGGATTCCACCCGCACCGCGCGGGGTCCCGCAAGTGCAGGTGTCCTTTGATGTGGATGCCAACGGGATCCTGGAGGTGTCGGCTACTGATCGCACGACGGGGCGCCGCCAAAGCGTCACGGTGCAGGGCAGTGCCAATCTCACCCAGCAAGAAATTGATCAGTTGATCGCTGAAGCGGCGAGTCAATCCATGGAGGATCGCCGCAAGCGCAGCGCCGTTGACCGGCGCAATCGCGCCGAAACGTTGATTGCCCAGGCCGAACGTCGACTCCGAGATGCAGCCCTTGAACTTGGACCCTATGGGGCTGAACGCCAGCAGCGTGCTGTGGAGATGGCTCTGCGGGACCTTCGCGATGGGCTTGAGCAGGCCGATGAGCGGGAATTGGATCTACTCACCAGTCAGCTCGAAGAAGCTCTCTATGGCCTCAACCGCCGCTTAACGGCTGAACGGCGCGAACTCGATGGCGGTGCTGGCCCGTTGGAAGGGATCAAGAGCACGCTCGGCTCCCTTAAAGATGAGCTCTTCGCCGAAGACGACTGGGATGACTGGGACCGGCCAGGAGGCGGCCGTGGTCGTTACGACCGCTATGACCGCTCCGACGATCCCTGGGGGCGCTATTGAGCCCAACGATGGACCACTGGGCTGTTCTTGGGCTTGAGCCCGGAGCTGACGCCGAGAGCCTTAAGCAGGCCTTTCGCCGGCAGGCTCGCCGTTGGCATCCCGATCTCAATGGCAACGATCCAGCTGCGGAAGAGCGTTTCAAAAAGATCAATGAGGCCTATGAAGTCCTCAGTGATCCCCGCCGCCGTCAGGCTTGGGAAGCCGGGGGCACAAGCCAGGCCGGCCATCGCGATCCTTTCGCAAGTGGGTTTCCCGACTTCCACGACTACGTCGATCAGTTGTTTTCGCGCCGCCGTGAACGGCGGCCGGCCACAACGCCGCCGCCGCCGCCGCCGCCGGTTCAAGCCCACGACGATTTGGAGACCGCCGTTTCCCTCACTCCAGAGCAGGCCCTCGATGGCACGTTTGTGGAGGTGCAACTCAGTGATGGCATCACTGTGGAAGTGCAAACCCCGCCAGAAGCAGGTGATGGTTGGCGCCTACGCCTTGAGGGGGTAGCCCCGGGAGGGCGTGATCATTTTCTGCAGCTGCAGGTGCGCACTGACGAAGGGTTGCGCGTTGATGGCCTGCGGGTGCTCTACCGGCTGGATTTGCCGGCCCCTGATGGCGCCCTGGGTAGCAGCGCCGTCGTTCCCACTCTTGAAGGCCCTGTGCGCTTGCGTATTCCACCGGGCACCTCGAGCGGGCGCCTGTTGCGCTTGCGCGGCAAAGGCTTAGAGCGTGATGGCCGCCGCGGAGATCAGATCGTTGAAGTGAGGTTGGTGGTGCCTGACCCGCTGGCAGAAGACGAGGAAGCTCTCTACAAGCGCCTGCAGGAGCTGCTGAGAGAATGAAGCTTCTCGCCCTGTTCTGATTTGAGTGACCGGGTCTTTGTGCTGCTGTTTGATTCCGGCAGCGAGGTGGAAGGCATCCACACCCTTGAACTCAATGGCCGCACGGTGGTGTTGATGTTTGAGGAGGAAGACGACGCCTTGCGCTACGCCGGCTTGCTGGCGGCCCAGGATTTTCCCGAAGCCACCCCTGAGGCGATCAGCCGCGAAGAGATTGAACTGTTTTGCGGCCAAGCTGGCTACGAAGCCCAATCGGTGCCCTCCGGTTTTATGCCAGGCACCGCTGAAGAGCGTCTGATGCTGGCGCCGCCGGAACAAAATCTCGACACCAATGAGTGGCGTGAGCAGCAGGATCAGCCCCAGCAGGCTCCCGCTGAAACTGCCCAGCCAGCGGTGAATCCAGAACTCGAAGCGTTTCGTCGTTCCTTGGAGGGATTGCTGTGAGCAGCGGAATTGATCGCGGTCATCTGCTCACCGAGCAAGCCAATCCGGCTAGCGCAGACCTTGACCTGCTCAGCACCTCCGAGTTGGTGCAGCTGTTTTGCGAGGAGGACTTGCGCCCCCAACAAGCGGTTGCTGGAGCAGCCGCTGAGCTCAGCGCAGCCATTGATGCCATCGCCTCACGGCTGTTGGCCGGCGGTCGACTCTTCTATCTGGGTGCTGGCACCTCCGGCCGCTTGGGTGTGCTGGATGCGGCGGAATGCCCGCCCACCTTTTGCAGCCCGCCGGAGTTGGTGCAGGGCGTGCTAGCTGGCGGGGCCCCAGCGTTGTTGCGCAGTTCAGAAGGCCTGGAGGATTCCCGCGAGGGCGGCCGCCAGGATTTGTTGGAGCGGGGGTTTACGGGCGCTGATGCTCTGGTCGGCATCGCCGCTGGGGGCACCACGCCTTATGTCCATGGTGGTTTGAACCTGGCTTTGGAGCTGGGCGCTGAAGCGATCGCTATGGCCTGCGTGCCAGCTGATCAAGCGCCAATGCCTTGCAGCATTGATATCCGTTTGTTGAGTGGTCCTGAGTTGCTCACGGGCTCCACACGCCTCAAGGCGGGAACGGCCACCAAGATGGCGCTCAACATCCTCAGCACCGGCGTGATGGTGCGGCTCGGCAAAGTCTTCGGCAATCGCATGGTCGACGTGTCGGTCTCCAACAGCAAGTTGGAAGATCGCGCCCGCCGAATCCTGCGTGATCTGGCCGGTGTTGATTCGGCCAGGGCGGCCGAGTTGCTGCAGGTCAGTGGCGGTTCGGTGAAGCAGGCGCTGTTGATGGCGGCCACGGGCTGCGACGCTCCTGCAGCCCTGGCGCAATTGCAGGGCTGTGATGGTTCCTTGCGTCAGGCCCTCGCACAAGCTGGAGCTCAGCTGGCCGCTCCCCAGTAGGGGCGCGTGAACAGATCCAGTTTTTGGCGAGTGGCGGCCGGCACGGCCTCAGGCGCGGTGAGCAAACCGTTTTGCAGCGCGCTGTGGGCCGGGCTGGACGGCTTTTGCTTCTGAATCGCCTGGGCGGCATGGCGCACCACTTGCTGGGCTGTGGTGGCGTTGGCGCGCAGGTTGTTGATCACCATCTCAACGGTCACGGCATCGTGATCGGGATGCCAGCAGTCGTAGTCGGTCACCATCGCCAAGGTGCTGTAGGCGATTTCGGCTTCACGCGCCAAGCGGGCTTCGGTGTGATTGGTCATGCCGATCACATCGCAGCCCCAGCTGCGGTACAGCTCAGATTCAGCCTTGGTGGAGAAGGCAGGTCCTTGCATGCAGAGGTAAGTACCGCCGCGGTGCAGCCTGCGCCCTTCCGGCAGCACCGATTGCGCAGCATCGGCCAAGAGTCCAGAAAGGGTTTGGCAAAAGGGATCAGCAAAGGCCACATGGGCCACGGCTCCTTCGCCAAAAAAGCTGGCTGCACGCCCTTGGGTTCGATCGATGAATTGATCCGGGATCACCAGGTCCAAGGGCCTGTGTTGCTCTTGCAGAGAGCCAACCGCCGAGCAGGAGAGGATCCAGCGCACGCCCAGGCTGCGCATCGCCCAGATGTTGGCCCGGTAGGGAACCTCAGAGGGGAGATAGCTGTGGTGCCGCCCATGGCGGGCCAAAAAAATCACCGTGGTGCCATCGAGATTGCCGCGGATCAGCCGATCCGATGGCTGGCCAAAGGGCGTTGGCACCTCCAGCTCCTCCACATCGCGCAGCTCCTCCATGGCATAGAGACCGCTACCGCCGAGGATGCCAATCGTGGCGTTGCTCAGGTCGGAAACAGGTGGTTGCGCAGTCGCCATCGTCTTGTGCGAAGGTTCATGGACCACTTTGCCCCCGAGCTCATGACCAAGGCCGTGATGGACACCGACGCCGGCCAAATCACCCTGGAGCTATTTGATGCTGATGCTCCCAACACCGTCGCCAACTTCGTGAAGCTGGCCAAGGATGGCTTCTACGACGGCTTGGCCTTCCACCGGGTGATTGATGGCTTCATGGCTCAGGGCGGTTGCCCCAACAGCCGTGAGGGAGCCAAGGGCATGGCGGGCACCGGTGGCCCCGGCTACACGATTGATTGTGAGATCAACAGCCAGAAGCACCAAGCGGGCACCCTGTCGATGGCCCACGCCGGTCGTAACACGGGTGGCTCTCAGTTCTTCATCTGCCATGAGGCCCAGCCTCACCTCGATGGCGTCCACACCGTCTTCGGTCTGACCGGTGACATGGGCGTTGTGCTGGCGTTGAAAAACGGCAGCAAGATCAAGACCGTCACCATCAGCGACTGATTAGCTCCAGCGCAGCAACGTCCAAGGGGATTGCTCAGGGTTGATGGCCGCAACGGCGTCCACCCCTGCCCCTTGGCGTAGCTGTTCGAGTTCAAGCGCGGTGGGCTCGAGCTGAGCCGGTGGGTGCTCACTGCGATCGAGGTCCGGGCCAATCAGCAGTTGCAGCTGCTGCGTGCTTGGTTCTTGGGCCAATTCCTGCAACAGGGCCCAGCAATTGCGTTGCAAGCTGCCCCGCTCCGCGGCCCCCACACGCACCGTGAGATCCGGTTTGCCCAGAAGGGCGAGCACCCGGTGCTGCTCTTCCACTTCCATCGTCAGCCCGAAGGCGTGCAGCTTGCTGGCCAGTTGCTCTTCGAGTTGGTGAGCGCGTTGGCGGGGATCGTCGCCGGAGCCGCTCCAGGCCAGCAGTGCACCTGGGCCATGCAGCAGATGGCCCAGTTTGCGGGCCTTGGTGCGCAGGTAGTCGGCGTTGTGTTGGCCCGGATCCATCACCAGGGGAACCCGGTCCACCACTTCCAATCCGTAGCCACCGAGGCCAGCAATTTTTCTGGGGTTGTTGGTGATCAGCCGCAGCCGCTTAATGCCCAGGTCGGAAATGATTTGGGCGCCCACGCCGTAGTCGCGCAGATCGGCGCCAAAGCCGAGATGTTCATTGGCTTCAACGGTGTCGAGGCCAGATTCCTGCAGGCTGTAGGCCTTGAGCTTGTTGATGAGTCCGATGCCGCGGCCCTCTTGCCGCAGGTAGACGACAACGCCTTCCCCCTCGGCTTGGATCATGCGCAGCGCCGATTCCAGCTGCGGACGGCAATCACAGCGCAGCGAGCCAAAGGCATCCCCGGTGAGGCACTCCGAGTGCACGCGCACCATCACCGGCGCGCTTTGGCGACCGGGGTGGCCCTTGACCAGTGCCACATGCTCACCGCCATCGAGAATGTTGCGATAGCCAATGGCGCGGAAATCACCGAATTCGCTGGGGATTTTGGCTTCCGCTTCGCGCACCACAAAACGCTCGTTTTCCAGCCGGTAACGGATGAGATCGGCAATCGAGATCAGGTAGAGGCCGTGCTCAGCGGCGTACTCCGCCAGCTGCGGTAGCCGCGCCATCGAGCCATCTGGATTTTGGATCTCACAGATCACGCCAGAGGGATGCAGCCCCGCCATGCGCGAGAGATCCACGGCGGCTTCGGTGTGGCCGGCCCGTTTCAGCACTCCCCCATCGCGGGCGCGCAAGGGAAAGATGTGGCCCGGGCGGCGCAGATCTTGGGGTTTGCTTTGCGGATGCAAGGCCACCTGGATGGTGCGAGCCCGATCTTCTGCGGAGATGCCTGTGCTGACACCAGCCTCAGGTCCGGCATCAATGCTGACGGTGAAAGCGGTTTGGTTGGTGTCGGTGTTTTGCCCAACCATCAGCGGCAGGTCGAGGGCGTCGAGCCGCTCGCCTTCCATGGCCAGACAGATCAACCCTCGGGCTTCGGTGGCCATGAAGTTGATCTGCTTCGGCGTTGCAAATTGCGCCGCGCAGATCAAGTCACCTTCGTTTTCTCTGTTTTCGTCATCGACCACCACCACGCAGGCCCCATCCCGAATGGCCTCAAGGGCCTTTTCAATCGGGTCGAAACGGACGGTGCTGGTCACCGCTGGGGAGCTCATTGCGGGCGTTCCAGTCCCTTGTTTATAGAGCCCGGGAGGCTGCCAACGGGTCGATCACTAAAGTCAGCCTTCCTCAATGCAGCCGGTGAGGCCTGTGGCGCCCACGTCTTTCAAGCGAATCGCGGTCATTGGAGCCTCCGGCTATGGCGGCCTGCAGACCCTGCGTCTGCTGCAGGACCACCCTCACTTTGAGGTGACCTTTCTCGGGGGTGAGCGCAGCGCCGGCAAGCGCTGGTCGGAACTCACGCCTTTTTTGCCGCTCGGCGATGACTTGGTGGTCCAGAGCCCTGATGCCGATGCCATCGCTGCTGCTGCTGATGCAGCGGTGTTCAGCCTCCCCAATGGCTTGGCTAGTCAATTGGCGCCCCAGCTGCTGCAGCGTGGTGTGCGGGTGGTGGACCTCTCGGCGGATTACCGCTTTCCCAGCTTGAGCCAATGGTCGGCGACCTATCGCCAAGAAGCCGCCGCTCAACAGCGCCAAGACGATGCGCTCTGTCAGCAGGCTGTTTACGGCTTGGTGGAGTGGGCCGGTGACGCCCTCGCTGAGGCCAAACTGGTGGGCGCCCCAGGCTGTTTTCCCACAGCCAGCCTGTTGGCCTTGATGCCCCTGTTGCAACAGGGACTGATCGAGGGTGAGGGCATTGTTATTGATGCCAAAACCGGCACCTCAGGTGGTGGCCGGGCGGCCAAAGAACACCTGCTTCTTGCAGAAGCCGCTGAATCGGTTAGCCCCTACGGCGTTGTTGGCCATCGCCACACCGCCGAGATCGAACTGCTCGCAAGCCGCGCAGCCGGTCGTCCGATCCAGTTGCAGTTCACGCCCCACCTGATGCCGATGGTTCGCGGCTTGCTTGCCACCGTGTATGGACGGCTGCGTGACCCCGGTCTCACCGCGGAAGATCTCACCACCGTCTATCAGGTCACCTACCGCGATCATCCCTGCGTTGAGGTGTTGCCGGTGGGGACCTATCCCGCCACCAAGTGGGTGCGCCAGACCAACCGAGCCGTGCTGTCGGTGGCGGTGGATCAGCGCACCCGCCAGGTGATCGTGATGAGTGCGATCGACAACCTCTTGAAGGGACAGGCCGGTCAGGCTGTGCAATGCCTCAATGTGATGGCGGGCCTGCCTCAGCAAACCGGGTTGCCGCTGCTGCCCTTCTATCCCTGAGTGCGCTGGCTGAGCAGGCTGAGCCCCTTTTCGATCACAACGGCTGGCAACAGCTGATGTTCAGCGATGTGGATGCGGGCTGAGAGGCTCGCCTCATCATCACCGGCTTCGATGGCCACGGCCTGTTGCCCCAGAACCGGTCCAGCGTCCACGTCTTCCACCACTTCATGCACGGTGCATCCGGTGTGGCTGACGCCAGCAGCCAGGGCTTGACGGATGGCGTGCATGCCGCGAAACGACGGCAGCAAGCTGGGATGAATATTGAGCAGTCGGCCTTGAAAGGGTCCGATCAAGGCCGGCGTCACAATCCGCATCCAGCCAGCCATCACCACCAGTTCCACCGCCGCGTTCTGCAGGGCTTGCACCACGGCTTCATCCACTGCTTCGCGGCTGTCAAAGCGGGTGTGATCAATCAGCTGGCAGGGAACGTTCAGTTGTTCAGCCCGCTGTTGCGCCCCACACCCCGGGCGATTCACGATCAGCAGCACCACCTGCAAGCGCGGCTCATCGCGCAGCGCTTCCACCAGGGCCTGGAAGTTGCTGCCGGAACCGGAGGCCAAAACGGCCAAACGCAGTGGGGCATCGCTAGGGTCAGACGAGAGGAGCTGTGCGGCATGTCCCATCTCTCCATCCTGCCCACCGTCTTGCACGATGTGGAGCGGTTGGCTGAATGCCTCGAGAGCTTTGGACTTCAGGTCCACCGAGGCGGTGAGTTGAGTACCCCTGTTGGCCGCCAATCCGTGTGTCTTCGGGTGAGCGTGGAGGGCGGCCAACAACTGGGTTGGCGCCAAAGTTCGTCGGGCAGCTTGGAGTTGGTGGCTGATCTGGAGCGGGTCAGCCGCGATCACAGCTTGCAGACCTTGTTGTCGCGCCTGACGCGCGCCTATGCCGCACGGCAAGCCCTCGACAGTCTTGAGCAGTGCTCTGGCGCCATCGCTGATCCCTCGTTGGTCTGAGGTGCTGGGCCCCACGTTTCAGCTGGATCTGAGGCAGCCCCAGAGCCATCGCTTTTCGGTGCAGCTGAACTTCCGCGCTCAACAGCAGCGCGAATCCGTCGCCCTGCCCAGCTGGACCCCGGGGTCTTACCTGGAGCGCGACTATGTGCGGCATCTGGAGGGATTGCAGGCCTGGGTCAATGGCCAGCCGGTCCCACTCCAGAGGCAATCACGCCATCTCTGGTGGCTGGAGGACTTGCCCCCTGGGGCTGAGGTGGAGCTGCGCTACAGCCTTCTGGCTGTGGAGGCCAGTGTGCGAACCAATTGGCTGGATGTGGAAACAGGCTTCCTCACAGGGGCGGCTTGGGCCATGGCTGTCGAATCCCAGCGTTGGCTGCCGCAGCAGCTGAGCCTGCAGTGCCCGCCTAGCTGGAGCGTGGCCACCAGCCTGGAGTCCACCACCGAGGGTTGGCGTGCAGCCAGCTACGACGTGCTGGTGGATAGCCCTCTGGCCCTTGGTGATCTACACACACTCCATTTTGAGGTGGGTGGTGTTCCCCACCGCTGGGTGTGGCAAGGCTTGCAGCGGCCGGCGCCACGGCAGAGCTGGCAGCAGCAGTTGCCCAAGATTTGCGCCGCCACCTGCGCCCTGCTGGGTGCTGAGCGGCCCGTTAGTGACGACTACCTGTTCATCACCCGGTTCAGCGCCACTGGTTATGGCGGTCTGGAACATGACGATGGTTGTGCCTTGATGTTCAGCCGCCGCGAGCTGGCTACGGCCGCCGGGCAGCGGCAATTGCTGCAGTTGGCAGCCCATGAATACCTGCATCAGTGGAATGTGCGGCGGCTCAGGCCCGTGGGCTTGCGTCCCTACCGCTACGGCCAAGCGGTATTGATTCCTGAGTTGTGGTTTGCCGAAGGCGTCACGAGTTACTACGACCAACTCATCGTTCTGCAGGCGGGGCTCTGCAGCGAAGAGGAGTATCTCGAGGATTTGTCTAAAGATCTCAGCCGTTTCCTCTCCACCCCGGGCCGCCACGTGCAGAGCTTGCTGGAGAGCGCCACAGAAGCCTGGGTGAAGCTCTATCGCCGTGATGCCCACAGCGATAACCAGCAGATCAGCTACTACCTCAAAGGTGCTCTGGTCTCCTTGCTGCTTGATCTGCATTTGCTGGCGCAAGGCCAGGGCCTGCATGTCCTGCTGCAGCAGTTATGGCTGCGTTTTGGTCGGGTTGGCCGGGGTTACAGCCAGGCCGACATTGAGCAGTTGGTCGGTGAACTCGATCCGCAGTTGCCAGCGTTGCTGCACAGCTGGCTCTCTGGCGTGGACGACTTACCACTCTCTGGCTATTTAAAAAGTGTGGGCTTGGATCTTTTACCGGATCCTGCCGAGTCCCCCTACAGCGGATTGCAGTCGACCTTCCAAGAAGGCCAATTGACGATCAGCAAGGTGGACCGCGATAGCCCTGCAGAGCTGGCCGGTCTCTCTCCAGGAGACGAGTTGCTGGCCCTCGACGCAGAACGGTTGCGTTCCCCTGAGCAGTTGCCCCCTTTGCTGAGCGCTGGTGGGCAGCACGAGCTGCTTTTTTGCCGCGATGGGGCGGTTCGCTCCACGGCCTTAAGGCCCTCGACTCCCCAGCCATGCCGTTGGTCCCTACGGCTTGACCCCAATGCCTCTGAGGCTGCATGTCATCTCCGTCGCAGCTGGTTCCAAGGTCCCGCCCGTTAAGACGCGGGCTGCTGGTGGCTGCAGGGCTTTGCGCCACAGCGGGCCTGGTGACCATTGCGGTGCTGCAACAACCCCTCAAACGCCAACCCATCGCCGAACGCCCTGGCTTGTTGATCAAGCCGGAGATGTTGGATTGGTTGCAGCAGGCGGTGGATGGCCCCACGGAGGAAAACGCTAAAACCCCTGCACCACCGGTTAACAAGACCTGGGATTCACCGCTGTTGAAGAGCTGCCCTGTGGTGGATCCCGGTTTGCAGCAACGGCTTGTGGCGATGCCGCTGCAACTCAGCAGGATCAATGCAGCACCGACCAACTACGGCGAGCGGGTTCATCTCGATGCCCAAGGCCAGCGGATTGATCCCACCCCTGCGGTGATCGTTCTGCATGAAACCGTTTACAGCTTGGGCTCAGCGA